>OKSR01001257.1_pt1 | contig 9173 bp, 7 predicted proteins | sample 1606491 | NCBI WGS metagenome assembly OKSR01 (sample SAMEA3879605, study PRJEB24766) | human gut metagenome | biome: human-associated habitat; feature: feces | place: USA | collected 1985/1987 | reverse complement strand
CCCGCTCCGCGCATGATCTTATAGATTTTCTCTTCCATGGAATCCTCCTGTCTTCTATCCAAAACTTTTCGAAGCCGCCTGCTTAAGCACCATATACGGCGTAATATTCATCAATTGCCTTCTTCAGGGTGTCGTCGATGTATACTTCTCCCTTGTAAGGTCTGTTGTACAGATGATCGATAACATCCTGCATGGTCACGATGGCATGTGCATCGAAGCCGTACTTTTCCTTGATCTCTTCCAGTGCGCTGACTTTACCGCCCAGTCCCTTCTCCATACGGTTCAGGGATACCATCAGACCAACGATCTCTACGTTGGCAGCTCCTCTTACCTTGGGAACCGTCTCTTCCATAGACTTACCGGAAGTGGTAACGTCCTCGATCATGATAACTCTGTCGCCGTCTTTTAAGGAACTTCCCAGGAAGCTTCCCTTATCTGCGCCGTGATCCTTCTCTTCCTTACGGTCGGAACAGTAACGAACCTCTTTGCCGTATAATTTGCTGTAAGCCACTGCGGTTACCACACTGATGGGAATACCCTTATATGCCGGTCCGAACAATACATCGAAATCATCACCATACGTATCATGAATTGCTTTGGCATAGCTCTCCCCCAGCTTCATCAGCTGAGAACCGGTGACATACGCACCAGCATTCATAAAGAAAGGAGACTTTCTACCGCTCTTTAAGGTAAACTCTCCGAATTTCAATGCCTTACAATCCACCATGAACTCGATAAATTCCTGCTTGTACTGTTCCATTCTATGCAAAACCTCCGTAATTTTCATATCTTTTGTTCTGCCCTTTATCATACCATATTTTTTTTTAACATTCAATGAATTTCCTTGCAAAGAAAAAAGGCAGTCAGCTGACTGCCTCAGACTGTAGACAAAACGCTTTTGGTCAGCACTCCAGAAGCGTTTTGTCTGCAGTCTGAGCAGCCTTATTAAGGCTACTCTCTGTTCTTTAATACCTCCGCAGGTACCAGCTTATTCAATCTGCCTACCAGCAGGAAATTGATCACCATATAGCATAGAAGAATTCCACCATAAATCATAATATATATCTGCGGTGTGAACTTCAGGTCCATGCCGATAGCAACATTTGCAATGCAATACGGATACACCAGATCCATGCTCCATTTTGCCAGTGGAACGCAGATCACCGCTCCCAGCAGAATCACATAGAAATTCCCATCCAGATAGAGTCTTCGTATCTCCCTTCTACGGTAACCGAATACTTTCATCAGTGAAATGGAAAAGGCGGAACGATCGATCATCACTTTCATCATCAGATACATGACGATCATAAAAATCAGTGCAGATATTGCCACGAGCATTACTACCATCGGTCCCATCATATCTGTAAAAATCTGTGAGCTTTCCGCCACATTATCTTTGGATACTGTGGCATATAATCTGCCATTATCAATATCCAGTGCATGATCTGCAAACACTACATTATAATAATCGTCCTCCTGATCAAACAATTCCTGCATGACATCCCTATCCAGGAAAACATAGACACCGGATGTAAAACGCACAATATTTTTCACAGTAAATGCATAATCTCTCTCATTCACCTCATCGGAAAGCACCAGCTTGTCACCTACCTTCACACCGAATTTCTGTGCCGCAGCACTGGAGATCACAATCTCATTTTTCTTGTCTGCTGTTGCTATGGGAAAATACGGATTGTCATCATCAATCCCCAGCACTGTCACATCCAGATTATACCCATAGGCTTCCTTTTTCAGATTCTCGACATACGCCGGTGTTCCACCCTCCGGAACATCCTCCGTAGGATATTTATAAGTATACATATAAGCATATTTTGTTTCTTCCAGACAGGCGTTTCCAAAATTGATACACAGTACCGCACAGTCTATGGACATCATCAGGATCAGCAGGCAGATGAACATACCTATCACAACAGCAAATGCAGAACGTATTTCCCGCAGCATCTGTCTGATCTGGAATCTGAGCAGAAATTTCATATTTCCCAGATTCATGTTCTGTATCCTGCCGGCTTTTCCTGCCGTCTGCTCGTTACGAAGCAGTGACAGAGCCGTGCGTTTTAACTTTTTATTGATCACCAGATAATTTACCACTGCTGCCGTCACAGGTGGCATGATCAGACTGTAAAAAAGCAGATAACCGGGTGTCACGATCTGCATAGGCGGCAGAGAATAATATGCAATACTATCGCCCATCTGCCAGCCTGTTCCGTATTTGGAAAAACCCAGGATACATCCGACTGCTCCGCCCAGGAAAGAGATCAGCATGGGATTTAACAGATAGTGGAACAGTAATTGTCCCCTGGTCACACCCAGGGCATATAATGCACCTATGACGCTGCTTTCCTTTTCAATATTATGTATCACAAATACGGAAATCACATAAGTAAACAGGACCATGAGAATAATTCCGGCCAGGATACCGGCAAACCTATTGATGACCACATCCCCCGCAGCGGCATCGATACGGGGATTGTCCTCCGCTATCAGAAATTGGGTCAGATTATCAATATCGAAGGTGAAATATTCCTCGATCATATCATCGGCTTCCTCCTGCAGTTCCCGCACGCCATCCCGCAATTCCTTACTTCCGTCTGCGATCTCGCTCACTGCATCCGTATACTCGATGATTCCTTCCCGGAAATCCTCCAGATCCGCCAGGGTGTCTTTTGCTTCCTGCAGGGAATCCCGTAATTTTATATCCATGCTGCCCTCTGCAGCCAACCGATCCAATTCTTCCTTATAATTATCCGCGGTCAGATCCACAGTAATATTATTTTCTTTCAGCTGTGCCTCCACCATGTCCATCAGAGCATCCACTACAGCATCCGTTCCGCTTACCAATGGTTCACTGGCAGTATACAGGACACTCAATCCACCAAACAACTGCTGGGATCCGCCTGCTGCCTCTCCCACACCTGCCGTATAAGCTTTGACACCATCGCGGAACCGTGCCACTTTATCCAGCTGTCCCTTCACCGCTGCCAATTGCGCCGCTGTCTGGGATGCTCCCTTCTGCGTAAACACAGCTGCCATTTGATCCAGCTGTTCTCCGTAACCGTCCAATGTCAGTCCGGAAAAGGTGATCCCATAAGCCGCATATGGCTCCAACCGAGCCTTTAACTGTTCATTGACCATACCCAGAATGGCATTAAAAATCCCATCGGCTCCCTGGTTCAGTGCAGCACTGTTCTCCGTAATCTTACTCATACCGCCCACCAGTGCGCCGCCTCCGGCGGAAGCCGCATTGACACCATCCGTGTAGGATTTCACGCCGTCCCGGAACTCCTGCAATTCGTCCAGCGATTTTTTAATATCCTGCAGATCCTGCCGCATAGATGCGGTATAAGCATGCGGATCAGCAATCATGGTGTTCAGCTGCTGTTCGTAATTTGACGAAGTCAGCGTCACCTCCACACCGGCATCCTCCAGGCTGTCATTTACCTGCTCCAGCATGGCATCAAACAAGGTATCTGCCGCATCTGTCAGATCCGTATTATGTTCTGCCAGTTCATCCACGCCGTCCGCCAGCTCATTCACGCCATCCAGCAGTTCCCGGATACCGTCCTGAATATCATTTTTCGTTTCTTCTGCATCTGCCAGCATTTCCAGAAAATAGGTATCTGTCACCTTGCTGCGATCCAGTTCGAAGGACTGTAGCAGTTCCTTCAGTTCCTGATCCGTCATTGCTCCGTTCAGCAGATAGGTGTAGGTGTAATCCTCCGTCCGGAAATTCTGTCCGCCCGCTTTCAGTGCTTCGTAATCCTCTGCCGTGACGAATCCGACTCCAAACAGATTGCTGTCCACAGTGGTATCTGATGTTTTCTCATATGTTGCATCGTAATCCGGTGTACTTCCGATTCCCGCAACGATGAAATCTCTGCCTCCTACGGTAAGGGTATCCCCTAACCCCAGTTCATGTTTTTCCGCATAGTGCTGTTCCAGCAGGATCTCGCCCTGCATGGGCAGCTCTGCCCCCTGTTCAGGAGCAAACAGATCAATCTTCTCTCTCGCCTGATAGATACGTAAGGTAGCCTGGCCCTGATGAAAATCCAGTGAAAAATCCTGCTGTACCGTCACACCTTTATCTGTGATCTGTGTGACCTCACTGTCTGTCAGGGGGACAAATACTCCAAACTGTCCATCCTCTCTGTGATGAACAGCGGCACTCTCCTCTGTTCCCTGCATGATCGTCTCAGCCGCTCCCACGATAGCTACCACCATATACATGACCATTGCCACCAGGAAAAACAATGCCAGATAGCGCAGCAGGTTTTCCCGGATATCCCGAAGTACGCGTTTGCTCAATATCCTCTGCATCCTACAAATCCTCCAGTTCTGCCGCCGGAACCCGCTTCTCATTCCGGTAATTCTTGCTGATCTGTCCATCCTTGATCATGATGACCTGATGCACCATATTTTTAATGGAATTATTATGCGTGACGATCAGCATGGTGGTTCCGTACTGTCTGTTGATATCCTCCAGCAGCATCAGAATATCTCTGGAGGTTTTAGAATCCAGCGCTCCCGTGGGTTCGTCGCACAACAGAAGGCTGGGATTTTTGATCAGCGCTCTGGCAATGGCACAACGCTGCTGTTGTCCACCGGACAGTTGTGCGGGGAACTTGTTCTGATGTTCCGTGAGACCAAGTACCTGCAATAATTCCTCCAGATCCAAGGGATTTTTCGTCAGATACTGACAGACCTGAGTGTTTTCTTTCACCGTCAGATTTGGCACCAGATTATAGAACTGAAAAATGAACCCCAGCTTATTTCTCCGGTAATCGGACAATGCTTTGTTTCCAAGTCCTGCCACTTCCATTCCGTCTACGACAATGGATCCGGAATCTACGGTGTCTAAGCCTCCGATACAATTGAGCAATGTCGATTTACCGGAACCACTGGTACCCTGAATGACACACATTTCACCTTTTTCCACTCCTGCAGTGATCCCTTTCAATACCTGCACATAACCGCCGCCCTCGCCGTAACTTTTCTTCAGGTCTTTTACTTCCAGATACATATCCTTCCTCCTCATGCTTATTGATAATGATTTTCATTAACATAACACTGTTATGTTAATATCCTGAAACAGCACCCCTGCAAAGTCCGAACTTTTTCGGGGTGCATATATCTTAGCTTTCCGTCATCATGCCCATCCAGCCCCGGGCCAAATACCTGGTCAGGGCATCCACATGCTTCAGTGCCATACTTTCCTCCGATTCATGCAGAAACAGATGCATGAAAGTATCTACCATAATGTGCGCCATCCAATGTGTCATATAATCATCGATCCGCGGTCTCCCGGTAGCGCCGGTCACCATATCGCATAATCTGCGGTACTGCTGTTCCGAAATATCCACGATCTCGTCCAGACAATTTTCGAAGCGGGATCCCTGAGACTTTGTCAACAACAATAGAAAGGCATCCCGATTCGCATACATTTGCCTTATAATCTCTCTCGAGGTCTCCAGGTCATCATCGTTCTGTTCCAGTCTGACCACCTGCGTTTCACTTCGCATCTCCGCAGCATAATGTTCCTCCATTGTCAGATAGAGTTGTTTCAACGGTTTCTCCACCAATGCAGCAAAAAGATCTTCCTTATCTTTGAAGAAAAAATACAATGCTCCCGTGGTCACCCCGGCTTCTTTGCAGATGTTCCGCAGGGAAGCCTTCATATATCCCTTTTCCAGGAACTCTCTCCCCGCACATTCCAAAAGATGCTTTCTGGTCTCTTTATTCTCCTTTGCTGCTTCTTTTTTTATGTCATTTCCCTCCCTATTGTGTTTACATCTGTTCACTTGTTCACATAACATTGTTATGTCTGAATTATAAATAAAAACAGGATTGCTGTCAACCCTGTTTTTATTCGTATTTCTATCTTCTGTTTTATTTTGTTTTCAACTGATCGATTTTCTCCTGCAGATCTGCAATGGCACGCTGACTATTCTTAATGGCTTCACACTGCTTCTCAAAAGGAGGCTCAGGCATATCACTGTACTGCTCAAAATAAATCTTGCCGATCTCCAGATAATTTTTCTTCATCACTTCTTCGCAGGTAGAAAAATTATTGCAATAGCCGCCAGTTCTTTTGCCTTATCTGCCGCCACTTTTCCTTTTTCTGTAATGGTATCGCCAATCTTCTCTATAATATCCATGGTATGATCTCCTTTCCGATACTATTATTTTACTCTTGCACGCTTTCCACGTCAATAGCAGACCCTTGTGTTCAGTTTATGTTTATAGTAAGATAGAAATATATTATTTTTATCTTACGCTACAAAGGAGTGTTCATTTTCATGTCCAGATCAACCAAAAAAGAAAATCTTCTATTCTGCATTGTTTCAACTTTAATCTCAACATTTGGGATTCTGTTGATTCTGAAATCCAACGGCTTTTATCCTTTTAAGGAAGTAACTCTTTTTACCTTTGATATGAAAGAACAGTATCTGCCGTTTTTCTCCTCTTTGCATTATCTGATCGGTGGAGATGATTCCATTTTCTTTCATTGGTCTAAATCCCTCGGCGGCAATTATATTGGTCTGTATGCCTACTATCTTGCAAGCCCTTTTTCCTGGCTGACAACACTGTTTTCCATTGAAAAACTGCCTCTTGCTATTTTTCTCATGACCGTCAGCAAAATCTCGCTCTCCGGATTAACGTTTTCGGTTTATGTTAATTTCCTGTGGAATAAATATAATTCATTACCCGCACAGACCTCTTCTTATCGAAGATTACTCGCTCATTTAACGTTGCTTCCACTGCCCGTTGCATACGCGCTGATGTCATATAATCTGCAATTTGCACTATCCATCATGTGGTTGGATGGTGTCATTTTGTTGCCTTTACTCCTGCTTGGAGTGGAAAAGCTGCTGGACAAGCAACGTAATCTTTGGTTCATTCTGCCATTAACAGCAATTTTCTATTTCAACTATTATATCTCTTATATGGCAGGAATCTTTTGTGCCCTTTATCTTCTTTTCAGACTTCTTACCACTTACTCTCACTCCCGGCACGACTTGTGGAGAATTCTGAAAAATTTCGCTCTTTCTACATTAATATCCTTGGGACTGGCAGCTCCTTTGCTGATCCCGACTTTTTCCGATATGTTTATCGGAAAACTGTCGGATCCTCTGACCAGTGTTGTTTATGATCCTCGATTGATCAACCAGCCGCTATCCGATATATTGGGACAACTTCGCAATGGCACCGTCAACTACCTTGGAGTCACCGGACTTCCCAATATTTATTGCGGGTATCTCGCTATTCTTTTGTCCATTCTTTTCCTATTTTGCAAACGGATCTCTCTCCGGGAAAGGATTGGCGCCTTTTTACTGACAAGTTTCCTGCTTCTTAGTTTTTATCTTTGGCCGTTGAATATCTTTTGGCACGGCTTTATAACACCTAATTCCTTCAACTACAGATATTCCTTTTTATTCAGCTTCTGCCTGTTGTATATGAGTTGCCGCTTTCTATGTGTTCTTTCGTATCAATTACCATGTTTTTTAGAGAAGACGCATCGTTTCCCGGCATTGGAGCTTGTGGTTGGACTGCTTTTGCTAATTACCTCAGCCGATCTCGGTATCAATGGCAGAGCCATTTTCCGCAATATTGATTACGCAACTCCTTATATGCGTATGGATGAATACGTATCTTATCTGAATGACAACAAACCACTGATTGATGACATTAAAGCCTCGGACTCCGGAATGTACCGTATCTGTCAGAATTACCAGCTTACTTCCAATGATCCAATGCTTTTGGGATTTAAGGGAATGTTTCATTATTCTTCCACTTATACCCAAAGTGTCAACGCTCTGACATCTAAGCTCGGAATCGGTCAGGCATGGTTATGGAATACCGGCTATGGTACCACCCCTGTGACAGACAGTCTGTTGGGCGTGAAATATCTTTTGTCAGACACTGCAGAGCCTTCCGGATATTACTCCTTGAAAACGACGGATAATTCGGTGTCCGTTTACGAGAATCCTTCTGCTATGGAATTTATCTACAGTGCACCTTTGGCTTCGGCGGATATCTCATTTACTTCTGATCCTTTTGAAAATCAGAGCCGTTATCTGAATAACTTATGCGGATCGAATACTTTATTCTATCAGAAATACGATATAGAGCTCGCCAATCCTGCTGGCAGTCTGCCTGCTGATCTGGAATATGACCCTGTTTCCTCCTGGAGCTATTCTTTCATCGCCGAGAATACGGATCCGGTATATATGTATATGCCCCTGACTCCATTTGTCTCTGCAGATATTTATGTCAATGATGCTTTGGCAGGATCTTTTGAGTACGGTAAAAGTATTTATAATCTCTGTCTTGGATGTTTCCACGCCGGGGAAGCCGTTACGGTAACCGTTGTCTCAGCCTCAGCGACAGCGCCCGGTGATACTTATATTGAGTCTTTGGATACTTTAGCGTTGCAGGATGCTTTGACCTCTCTACAGACCGGTGAAATTACTCTTACCTCCCACAGCTCTGGAAGACTTTCCGGTAATATTTCGGTACATAAAGGTGATACCATTGTTACCTCCATTCCTTATGATGTCGGCTGGCATATTCGTCTGGATGGTCATAAAGTACATGCCTCTGATATCGGAACCTATGCAGATACTTTTCTCACGATACAGGCCCCTGAGGGAGAACATCATTTAGAAATGTATTATCTGTCACCCGGCATCGTCCCGGGACTTCTGATCCTTTTGATCACTTTAATGCTTCTTCTGGTCGTAAACTTTTTACAAACGCATAAGAAAAAGCAACGGTAATACATTGCGCCGCACGGAACACTTGTGCTATAATCGCTTTGTAAATCCAATGGAGGTGACAGCATGCAGCCGCTATACACTACTTTGAAAGTCAATAACGAAATTGAATTATGTGAAGTTTCTGATCCTGATTGTAAGCAGCTTATTGAGCGGGCTCTTTTAAAAAATCGGATTTCCTATTATATTCGTTGGCCGAAGTCCTCTTTTTTTAACAGGAAAAAGGATTCCTGTATTATCTGTATCAACGATAATGTCCGGGACACAGCTGAAGAGATCGTACGTGGGATCTGTGACGAGTCCGGATATAATGTCCGCTTTATTTTAAAACGCTCCTCTAATACATATTTATAAAAATACATTTTATTAATTTTTGTATAT
>OKSR01001230.1_pt1 | contig 9371 bp, 8 predicted proteins | sample 1606491 | NCBI WGS metagenome assembly OKSR01 (sample SAMEA3879605, study PRJEB24766) | human gut metagenome | biome: human-associated habitat; feature: feces | place: USA | collected 1985/1987 | reverse complement strand
CGGAACGGCCTTCAGCTACATCGCCGCCGGCAAGGCCGGGGCCGCCATCTCCTACGCGCTCGGACAGGGCGCGCCGATGATCGCCGCCGTCTGGGGCGTCTTCATCTGGAAGGAGTTCAAGGGCGCCGACCGCAAAACCAACACGCTGCTGGCCGTGATGTTCCTCTTCTTCATCGCCGGACTGGCTTCGATCATCGCCTCCGGCGGCAACTAAAAACCCGAATCCGAAATGAAAACCTCACTGCTCCCCGCAGCGGCCGCCCTGCTGCTCGCGGGCACGGGCTGCGGCTCCCGGTCCGCAGCGCCGGCGCCGGAACCGATCCGGCTGATCGTCGAAACCGACATGGGCAACGACATCGACGACGCACTGGCCTTCGATCTGATCTACAAGGCGATGGACGACGGCCGCGTAGACCTGCTCGCCATCGGCAACCACAAACTCAGCCCGACGGCCACCGACTACATCGACATCCTCAACACGTGGTACGGCGGAGAGATGAAGAAGGGTATGTTCTCCATGATGAATTACTACCTGCCTCTGAAGGGCATCGCTTCCATGCACTGCTCCGCAAACACCGATATGAACGGTGAGAACACCGCTATCTTCTTTGGTCTGTCCGGAACCGGTAAGACCACTCTGTCTACCGATCCTAAGCGTCTGCTGATCGGTGATGACGAGCACGGTTGGGATGACAACGGCGTATTCAACTTTGAAGGTGGATGCTACGCTAAGGTTATCAACCTGGACAAGGATTCCGAGCCCGACATCTACAACGCAATCAAGAGAGATGCTCTGCTTGAGAACGTAACCGTTGATGCTGACGGCAAGATTGATTTCAACGATAAGAGTGTTACCGAGAATACTCGTGTATCTTATCCTATCGACCATATTAAGAATATCGTACGTCCTATTTCTTCCGCACCCGCAGCTAAGAACGTAATCTTCCTGTCTGCTGATGCATTCGGTGTACTGCCTCCCGTATCTATTCTGACTCCGGAGCAGACCCAGTACTACTTCCTGTCCGGTTTCACAGCTAAGTTAGCTGGTACCGAGCGTGGTATTACCGAGCCTACCCCTACCTTCTCTGCTTGCTTCGGTCAGGCATTCCTGGAGCTGCATCCTACCAAGTATGCAGAAGAGCTGGTTAAGAAGATGGAGAAGAACGGTGCTAAGGCATACCTTGTAAATACCGGATGGAACGGAACCGGCAAGCGTATCTCCATTAAGGATACCCGTGGTATCATCGATGCTATTCTGAATGGTGCGATCAAGACCGCTCCTACCAAGAAGATTCCTTACTTCGATTTCGAGGTTCCTACCGAGTTAACCGGTGTTGATACCGGAATTCTGGATCCCAGAGATACCTACGCTGATCCTTCCCAGTGGGAAGAGAAGGCAAAGGATCTGGCTCAGAGATTCATCAAGAACTTCGCTAAATATGAAGGAAATGATGCAGGTAAGGCTCTGGTTGCTGCTGGCCCTCAGCTGTAATCTTACTTACAGACAAATGCAAATAGGAAGGCTGTCTCTTTGGAGGCAGCCTTTTTTGGTAAAAATTACAGTTGTAAAATAGAAACAGAGTAGATATAATATACTTAACCTGAGATGTGCGATAACTCTTACCAGTTTTGAACCTACATTTACTTTAAACGGGATTCCTATATTGCCAAGTGGCTGTCAAGCCCTCACTCCGCAAGGAGGATTGGAAGGGAAGGCAAAAGGTTGGTTGCGGTTACCCACCTAGCATTGCTAGGAGTCAAAAGGTAAGAGGCGGCATTTTGGGGATAACAATACAAAAGAGAGAGCAGTCCTTTGGGGCTGCTCTTTTAAAGCTTAATTATCAAATCAGGCGGGGATCATTTGAAGAAAAATTTGAAGAAAAACAGACTACTTGAGAATTATTATAAACTTCCGAAAGGACAGAGAATACAGCTGAAGAAATATCTGTGCATTTTAGCTGTGGCATTTCTTCTTTTTTTGCTTTTCCTAAATTTGTTACATAGCTGTGGCAGGGAGGGCACGGATACCCCCGAGATGTCGGAGACTTCGCCGCAGCATATCCCGGTAGTACAGAAACTTAAAAATGTATGGATCACGGATGCGGAAGCCGACCGGATCACTATTTTCTGTGACGGAGAGAAGGAGACCTTTTTCCTGGAGGCAGAAACAGAAGGTTCAGATTCTGTTCCGGCACCGGAGCAGATGCGGGAACAGCTGGCGGATGTAGAACTTACAGATGAACTGGTGAGTGCGGTTGTTCTGAAGACGGATAAGTTTACAGGAAGAGTGCTGTCAGCGAATGAAAACGGCATTGAGATCGAAGGCCGGGGCAGAATTCCTCTGGCAGAGGATTACAAAGGATATCGTTTGTATCGGGAACTTACCATGTGCACGTTCGCGGATCTGACCTTTGGCTATGCCAATGCGGATTTTATCCAGGAGAATGGTGAGATCTGCGGTATTCTCTTAGCCAGAGAGGCGAATATGGAAGACATCCGGGTGTTGATCAAGACTTCGGATTATGTGGATATTTTGCATACAGAAGTAATACTGACGGCAAACAGCGATTTCCTGTTGCAATACGGAAGTGGGGAAAATATACAGGAAGAATTGTTTCCCAAAGGAGACAAGATTACCATAGACATGGACAGTGATTATTTTGTGGGGGAGCGTATCAGTATAGTTCCTGCGGTATTGACGGGCAGAATTCAGCTGCTTAGTGTAAACAGAAGCCAGGGAATACCTTCCTACAGAGGTCATATCGAACTGCTCAGAACAGCAGAGGGCATCGCCGTGGTGAATGAGCTGCCGTTGGAGGAATATCTCTTCAGTGTGGTACCAAGTGAAATGCCGGCATCTTATCCGTTAGAAGCCCTGAAAGCGCAGGCAATCTGCGCCAGAACCTATGCCTACGGACATATGCTCAGAGCAGGATACCCCCGGTATGGAGCCCATGTGGATGACAGCACTTCCTATCAGGTCTATAACAACATCACAGAGGCAGACAGCACCACTACGGCGGTAAAGGAAACCTACGGACAAATGATTTTGACAGACGAAGGCATTGTGGCGAACACCTATTATTATTCGACATCCTGCGGTGTGGGAACTACAGCAAGCATATGGAAGACTTCGGAGGCGCAGATGCTTGATTATCTGAAAAGTAGCCGGCTGAGCCAAAGCCCGGAGAATCCGGTGCAGACGGATGACGGGGCGGTAGCTGCAGGCAGTACGGAGATTACCGCGGAAACAACTGCAGAGGAGTTGAGCGAAGAAGAGTCCTTCCGGGATTTTATTACCCAAACTCATGCAGAGGATTATGAAGCGCAGGAAGGGTGGTACCGTTGGACATATACGGTAAAAGAGATCGATGTGGACCGGATACTTGAGACCCTGAAGAATCGTTATGAAGCCAACGGGAAGCTGATTTTGACTCTGAAGGATGGTGACTACAGCAGTCAAAACATAAAAAATTTTTCTAAGGTTACGGATATCACCATTGTAAAACGGGGACCCGGCGGTGTGGCAGATGAATTGGTCATTGCCACAGATAAAGGAACCTACAAGATCATCTCGGAATATAATATCAGAGCAGTACTATGTGATGGCGTGACCAGGGTGGTCAGACAGGACGGCAGTGAAGTAAGCATGCCCAGCCTCCTGCCCAGTGCATTTTTTGTGATTGAACCTAGCCATGATAAGAAAAATATGATAGGATATAACATTATCGGCGGTGGATTCGGCCATGGCGTGGGAATGAGCCAGAACGGTGCTAAAAATATGGCACTGCAGGGACTTGGCGCGGAACAGATCCTTAACTTTTTCTATGAAGGATGCAAGATATGCTCAGAACAATAATCAGTATTTGGCGGGATTTTTCCAGCCAGATGAAAAAACAGAATATCAGCGCTTATGCATCGAGTACAGCATTTTTCCTGTTTTTGTCGGTGATTCCGATGCTGATGGTAGTCTGCGCGGTGATTCCTTATACCCCGGTGACGGAGCAGAATCTGATCACTGCGCTGACAGATGTGACGCCGGATATTGCGGATGCCATGGTGGAGAGTCTGGTCGTGGATGTGTATGAGAGTTCGGTTGGAATCCTGCCTGTGGCTCTGATCGCCATGGTCTGGTCGGCGGCGAAGGGTGTCATGGCACTGATGCGGGGATTAAATGCGGTCAATGGTGTGGACGAGAAGCGTAATTACTTCGTGATCCGTTTTATTGCAAGCTTTTATACGTTGATCATGCTTGTAGTGTTGATCTTGTCGCTGTTTTTTATGGTATTTGGCAATCAGCTGGTGGATATTGCATTACATAGGATTCCGCAGCTACAGATGTTTGTGAGTCTCCTGATGAATTTCCGCTTTCTGTTCGTATGGGCGGTGCTGATTCTTTTGTTTGGACTGATTTATACATATATCCCGGACACAAAGCTGAAATTCACGGAACAGGTTCCGGGAGCCTGCTTTGCTGCGGTAGTATGGAGTGTATTTTCCTGGGGATTTTCCATGTATGTGTCCTATGGAAATGGGTATAGTATTTACGGAAGTCTGACCATTATTGTGATCATTATGTTGTGGATGTATTTCTGTATGTATATCATTCTGATCGGTGCTTATCTGAACCGGTATTTCCGTCCGGTGAACAGGGTGCTGGTAAATCATGCCAGCAGTAAGAGCGAACTGGCGAGAGAGAACCGTAGACGCATCCGGGAGATCAAGAAGATCCAGCGCAGAAAAAAACATTATACGGAGATCGACAGGGATCCTAAGGAGAAGGATGAAAATCTGACAGACAGGAATTGAACTGCGGACGCAAATGTAGTACACTGATACGGAGAGGGCGAGGGACCTCTCCTGTTGTAGTTATAGTAAAAGAGTATCCGGAAGACGGATGCGGAAATGAGGATAAATATGGAAAAGAAAAACACCTGGGAGGCCTATTCTTCCAAACAGTTAAAAGAGCTGGAGAAAATAAACGCACAGTATCGTGATTTTTTAGACAACGGTAAGACCGAGAGAGAGTGCATTGACACCATTGTCAATACCATTGAGAAGTCCGGTTACCGTGAACTGGAGAGCCTGATCAAAGAGGGCACTGCTCTTAAAACCGGAGATAAGGTATACAGCGTATGGATGAACAAATCCATCGCCATGTTCCAGATCGGCCGTAAACCCATGACAGAGGGCATGAACATCCTTGGAGCCCATATCGACAGCCCCAGACTGGATGTAAAGCAGAATCCCCTGTATGAGGATGGCGGATTCGCTTATCTGGACACCCATTATTACGGTGGTGTGAAGAAGTACCAGTGGGTGACTATTCCCCTGGCAATCCATGGTGTGATCGTGAAAAAAGACGGTACCTGTGTAGAGATCAATATCGGCGAGAACGAGGATGATCCTGTATTCTTTGTATCCGATCTGTTGATCCATCTGGCACAAGAGCAGCTGGAGAAAAAGGCAGCAAAGGTCATCGAGGGCGAAGCTCTGGATATTATCGTAGGCAACAAGCCTCTGCTGATTGATAAAAAGGATAAGAAAAAAGATGAGAAAGAAGCCGGAAAAGAAGCGGTAAAGGCAGGTGTTCTGGATATCCTGAAAGAGACCTATGACATTCACGAAGAAGATTTCGTCTCCGCAGAGTTAGAGATCGTTCCCGCTGGCAAGGCAAGAGAAGCGGGTTTTGACCGCAGCATGATACTGGCTTACGGACAGGATGACAGAGTCTGTGCATATACTTCCATGCAGGCAATGTTAGACAGTGATGTGACCGACCGTACCATGTGCTGTATCCTGGTGGATAAGGAGGAAATCGGTTCTGTTGGTGCTACCGGCATGCAGTCCCATTTCTTCGAAAATGCCGTAGCAGAGGTCATGAATCTGACAGGCGAATACAGTGAACTGCATGTGAGAAGATGCCTGGCACACAGCTGTATGTTGTCTTCCGATGTCAGCAGTGCTTTTGATCCTACCTATGCGTCCAGCTTCGACAAAAAGAACGTGGCATATTTAGGCGGTGGTATGGTCATCAATAAATTCACCGGAGCCAGAGGCAAGTCCGGTTCCAACGATGCCAATGCGGAGTATCTGGCACATCTGCGCCATATCTTCGACAAGGCAGAGGTGAACTTCCAGACTGCAGAGCTTGGTAAGGTCGATTTGGGCGGCGGTGGAACCATCGCATATATTCTGGCATTGTACGGCATGAATGTTATCGACAGCGGTGTGGCAGTGCTGAACATGCATGCACCCTGGGAAGCTACCAGTAAGGCCGACGTATATGAAACATATCGCGGATATAAAGCATTTGTGGAAGGAGCGAGCCTGTAATGGCAGAGACGACCGAACTGAAAAAATCAGACTTTTACTTTGATCTGCCCCAGGAACTGATCGCGCAGGATCCGCTGGAGGATCGTTCTTCCTCCAGGCTTCTGGTGCTCGATAAAAATACGGGAGAGCTCTCTCATCATATTTTCCGGGATATTATCGACTATCTGCATCCCGGAGACTGTCTGGTGTTAAACAACACCAAGGTTATTCCGGCGAGACTTTTAGGAGAGCGGGAAGGTACCGGCGGACATGTGGAAGTCCTTTTGTTAAAAAGAAAAGAAGCGGATGTCTGGGAGACACTGGTAAAGCCTGGCAAAAAATGTAAGCCCGGTCAGCGCCTGAGCTTCGGAGACGGACTGCTAAAGGCGGAAGTGCTTGAGACTGTAGAAGAAGGCAATCGTTTGATCCGTTTTGAATATGAGGGTATTTTTGAAGAGGTATTGGACAAGTTAGGTGAGATGCCCCTGCCTCCTTATATCACTCATAAACTGAAGGATAAGAACCGTTATCAGACCGTTTATGCAAAATATGAGGGCTCTGCGGCAGCGCCTACAGCGGGTCTCCATTTTACCCGGGAATTGTTGCAGCAGATCGCGGACAAGGGCATTAAGATCGCTTATGTGACCTTGCATGTGGGATTAGGGACTTTCCGCCCGGTGAAGGAAGAAAATGTGCTGGAGCATCATATGCATTCCGAGTATTATCAGGTGACGGAGGAAGCAGCGAACACGATCAATGAGACGAAGAGAAATGGTGGTCGTGTGATCTGCGTGGGTACCACCAGCTGCCGTACCGTGGAGAGTGCCGCGGACGAGCAGGGCATGGTACAGCCCGGCTGTGACAATACTGAGATATTCATATATCCCGGATATCGTTTCAAGGTGCTGGATGCACTGATCACGAATTTCCATCTGCCGGAGTCTACTCTGGTAATGCTGGTATCGGCACTTGCGGGTAGAGAACATATCCTGCACGCCTACGAAGAAGCAATCCATGAAAAATACAGATTTTTCAGCTTTGGAGACGCCATGTTCATCGCTGACTTAAAAGGAGAAAAATAATGGAAGAAAGAAGACGAAGCAAGCGTACAGAAATGAGTTCCACCCTGATGGTAAAACGCCTGGACCAGGGAGACATGCAGGAAGTCAGCATTGACATCGTAGATGTATCTCCCAACGGAGTGGGATTTTTGTGCAAGGAAGTGTTAAGTATCGGTGCAGTGTATGAATCGAAGCTGAGGATTTGGACGCATGAAGTGTTGCATGCGTTCTTACAGATCGTCAGGATCGAAATGAAGGGAGATTCTTATACGTATGGGGCTGTCTTCATCGGAATGCCGGAGAGCGATGCGGCAAGAATCCGCGTATATCAGACAGTCAATGATGAGAAGTAGTAAGAGACGTAAAATGGCAGTCAGTGTAATGGCTGCTATTTTACTTGTATTGTTATATCGGCTCATTTTTGTGTTTTCCGGTCAGGATGGTGAGGAATCCGGCTCACTGAGTGCTATGATCTCGGAAAAATGTGCAGAGCTTCTGAATGCTATCTCCGGGAAACACTGGACGCAGAATGTCCTCGACAGTATGGCGGCTTATTTTGAACATCCCATCCGTAAGCTGGCCCATTTTTCTGAGTATGCCTGCATGGGAGTGTTATTGTACGGCGTGTGGAGACCCTGGAAGGAGAGAGGACGGAAGCTGTATCTTTTGATCGTGTGCTGGGTGTTTGTCTCTGCCGGAGCGGATGAATTCCACCAACTGTTCATTCCGGGACGCTATGGGTGTTTTGCCGATGTGGTGCTGGATACCTGTGGTGGTGCGTTCGGACTGTTCGTATGTGTCTGTGTGGAGAAAATGGTGCGGCGAAGGAAACAGAAGTCGGGTTTCTAGTTCTTGTTGTGTAGACTGTAGCCCTTTTCACGAAGAATCTTCGTGGATTTTTCGATGGCTTCTTCCTGATAGAATTCAATGCGCAGCACGCCGCCCTCGTACTCCCGGTTATGGACGATGCCGATGTTTTTGATACTGATATTTTTCAGGGCGAGAATCGTAGCCACGGCTGCAATCTCACCGGGTTCGTCGGCAATGTCGATGGTAATGGCATAGGAACTCTTCAGAGGACCGCTGGCGGTATTGATGAAGGAATCACGGTAGATTCTGGCACTGTCGAACAGCTCGTACAGATCATCACCGCGTTTGGCGTTTAGTTCCTGTTGGATTCCCTGGAGGGAAGCAATGTAGGAAGATAAAAGTGTCGAAATATTTTCTGTATTCGTCAGACAGATCTGCTGCCATACCGCAGCGGAGGAGGAGGCGATTCTGGTGATATCCTTGAAGCCTCCGGCAGCGATCATTTTCATCAGCCCGTCTGCAGAATCTTTGTCCCGCACCAGATTTACCAGAGAGGCTGCAATGATATGGGGCAGGTGACTGACTGCGGCAGTGACGTAATCATGCTGTGCCGGATCCAGGATCAGGGGAATGGCTCCTAACTGCTGCACCAGATTCTTATAATCCGTGACCTTATTCTCCGGAACGGAAGCTGTGGGAGTGAGAATGTAGTAGGCATTCTCCAAAAGGACGGCTTTGGAATTAATAAAGCCCACCCGGTCACTTCCCGCCATGGGATGACCGCCGATAAACTGTCTTTCCAGACCGGCTTTTTTGATTTCCTTATGGATCTCGCTCTTGACACTTCCCACATCGGTGAGCAGGGTCTTCGGTGAGAGAATTTTTTTTACAGCGGAAAGGTTTTCGTCATTTTTCTGCACCGGAGCACAGAGGAATAGATAATCGCACGTGGAAAAAGAAGCATCGATTTTCGTGGTGATTGTATTGGCTACGCCGCACTGGGAAGCTTCCCTTAAGGTGTCTGCGTTAATATCGTATGCAATGATCTGAGAATGGGGGAGATTCTGACGAATCGCCCGGGCGATGGAGCCACCGATCAGACCCAGACCGATAAAACCAAAGGTAAGAGTACTCATTATAGTTTTCCTCGATTCTGTTATTTACTGTAAACAAATAGTAAGACAA
>OKSR01001223.1_pt1 | contig 9445 bp, 10 predicted proteins | sample 1606491 | NCBI WGS metagenome assembly OKSR01 (sample SAMEA3879605, study PRJEB24766) | human gut metagenome | biome: human-associated habitat; feature: feces | place: USA | collected 1985/1987 | reverse complement strand
CCAGTATGAGGACGCTCTGATCCAGCCGCCCAGAGGGGTGCTGGACATTAATATGGGAGAGTGTGCATCTGGAATGCGTTAATATAAAATGATGCCATATAAAAAAGATAGTTGACATTATATCGTAAAATGACAGCTATCTTTTTTATATAAGGGTTTTGGTTAAGATTTTCGTTCTACAAACCACCGGCCTATATAAGCTCCCGTTAAATTTGTACTGCGTTCAAAAAAGAGATGGCTTTGCTTTCCGTTTACCAAAATTGTATAACAGTCGCCCTGACCTCCAGCTTTCCTTGCAACAGAGGGTTTCACATTCAAAATGCGGTCAATTGTATAAGGCGTTCCGTCTTCCCAGGTAAGTTCTTCTGGAAGCATTTTTCCGTCTGGAAGGAAGGCTGCTCTTACGTTTACATAAACCTTGCAGTCTGTCTGAACACCGCTCATATAGTTCTACCTCCTTAAAAAGTTTTTTAACTTCTTCCAGTTCTTCCTCAAGTGTAGATGCATCTGAATGGAAAATGAGATGTGCTTCATCCTTTGTCCATCCGCATAGCAGATAATCACCGGTATGTGTTAGCTCAGAGGTATAGTAAAAATATTGCTGCTTATCTAATTGACAGCAGAAATAGGCACACCGGGTAAGAGGGGAGAGGACAGGAGATGGAGTAATAAGCTGATAGATGATAGTTGTCCCATTGTTGCAAAGTTCTTTTCTAAGGGAAAAATCGTTTTCCGTATATGGACAAATATAATCAGACTCTTCCTGATACATGGCATGGAACAAGTCAAGGTATAGATCGGAGCCATTTTTTTCAAGATCCTGGCAAAATGATTTTGGGGAAAGATAGAAAAAATGGGGGTTCCATTTATGTTCTACATAGTATATATCGCGGATAGTATCTTCGTTCATCAGTAGTCCTCCTATTCAATTGTTTTCAGAAAATTCCCATGTGATACGATGGGAGACTCCAGTTTATAACCTTTACGTTTCATGACACGAAATTTAAAGTCCAGTAATTCTGCTGGTACATAAAGAGCTTTGGCCGCCTGAAAGAAAAACTGGTCTTCGTTTAATGCATTTAATACGCAGTCATCGGATAACAGCAGTTCGGCAGCAAAGAGATTTGCTTCATATTCCTGCCGATCTGTATCGTCAAATAGTGTAAATTCATGAAACGCAGCTGTTATGTTTGTATGAAGCACGGAGTGAGCAATTTCATGAGCTAGTATGACCCGTTGAATCACTTCCGGTAAATCGCTGTTGATTGTGATATGTTTGATTCTGCGGTGCTGAACATAAAATCCTTTGCAGCACCCTTTATATCTTCCCATCGGTTTTAATACCACGATAATTTTCATTGCCTGTGCCAGACGGAATGGATCCGATTCACCATATTTTTTCTGGATCCGTCTGACTTCTTCAGATATGGATTGAATAGTCAAAACAGCTCCCTCCTTTCGGACTATATTACGGGAGAAGATTATTGTGGATTTTTCTTTTTGCCAAAGGTTTTTCTGGCTGCTTTTTTACAGTCATAGTATGCTTCGGCAACTGCCTGAAAATAAGCATCTTTTGCTTCTTCGCTTAGAGTGCCTCCTGCAAAAAGAGCTGTGTTCTCAGCCAGCATTTTCTGTAGATCCAACGCCTCCCTGGTTCCGCTATTTTTTCTCATATCTTCTACATATTCCATGCGGTCTAAGCCGTAAGATGGATCCTCTATGTTATCGTTCTGCAGATACTCGGTTGATACCTCCAGTGCCTTTGCCAGTTTATAAAGCTGTGCCTGGTATGGTTTTCTTTCGCCTAATTCATAAGAAGTAATTGTCCGGATACCCATTCCGGCTTTTTCTGCTAATTGTTTCTGACTTAATCCAAGATTTCCGCGTTGTTCTTTAACTTTAGCACCAAAAGATTTCATGTCAGACCTCCATTCGTTTTAGTGTGCGTAAACTTGCTAACTGTGCTATTGACAAGTGTGCATGTAGTTGCTAATATTTGAATTAGCAAGGATTAGCAAGTATCAGTGACTATATGCACATTATAATGGTAAGTGTGCAAGCTGTCAAGAATAAGTGTGCTAATACTTGCTAGAAAAAATTGGAAGAGGGTACAGAATATGAATCGGACAATCCTTCATAGTGATATGAACTGTTTTTATGCTTCTGTAGAAATGATGCTGAACCCAGAGCTACAGGGAAAAGCAGTAGCAGTGTGCGGGTCCACAGAAAACCGTCATGGAATTGTTCTTGCAAAATCAGAGAAAGCGAAACAAGCAGGAATAAAAACAGGGATGGTTAACTGGGAGGCAAAACGACTTTGTCCGGATTTGATTTTGGTTCCACCCCAGTATGAACAGTATTTAAAATATTCCAATATGGCAAGAGAGATTTATCAGGAATATACAGACCTGGTAGAGCCTTACGGAATGGACGAGTGCTTTCTAGATGTGACAGCAAGTCAGGTTCTTTATGGTTCTGGAAAAGAAATTGCAGACCAGATTCGCTGCAGGATGAAGAATGAACTGGGATTGACTGTTAGTATAGGAATTTCATTCAATAAAATATTTGCAAAACTGGGAAGTGATATGAAGAAGCCGGATGCCATAACTAGCATTGAAGAATCAGAATGGAAACAAAAGGTTTGGCCGCTTCGGGTATCGGAATTATTATTCTGTGGCCGCTCAACTACAAAGAAGCTGGAGCAAGTTGGAATTTATACGATAGGAGATCTGGCAGAAATGGATCATGATTATGTGAACCAGCTTCTTGGTAAAAATGGGCTGATGCTGTGGTCATATGCAAATGGTCTGGATGATAGTCCGGTAATGGAGAAGGACTTTGTGTCTCCGATGAAAAGTGTGGGGCATGGAATTACTTGTACAGCAGATCTTAAAACAGAAGAGGAGGTCTGGAAGGTTATTCTGGAATTATGCCAGGACACAGGACATCGATTAAGGATTCATGGATTGAAAGCACAGGGGGTTCAGATAGCGATTCGCAGTCAGGAACTATTTATAAGGCAGTATCAAGGTCAACTTTCCCTTCCGACGATAGTGCCTTTGGAAATTGCTAAACTGGCGAGGGAACTATTTCAGAGAAATTATGATTGGAAGGAACCTGTGCGTTCGGTAACTGTTCGTGCAATCAACTTGGTATCAGCAAAAGAACCGGAGCAAATCTGTTTGTTTTCGGATCCAATCCGGCTTGAGAAAGAAGAAAAATTATTTCTGGCGATTGAGGAAATTCGGCGGCGATTTGGAAAAAGGGCTATCTATCCAGCGGCCTTGATGAAGGATCTGAAGATGCCGGAATACCGAGATCATGGTTTGATTATGCCGGGAGTTATGAACCGGTAAGATAGGAGGGGCTTATGGGACGGAAAAACTCATTGGCAAAAAACAGTATTCAGATGCTGTGTGTGATGCAGCATCTGGATGAACAAAATTTATATGAAAGGTCAAAATTGTTATTATCTATTTATCGAAATGTATGCTGGACGGCCTGTGACCGTGCTGCAATGCTTCGTGAAGAAGCAGAATATTGTTATGGCAGAGAACTGGAGGCGGGGCTTCTATATCTGAATGATTTTGCTCCTACTGTAGAGAGGGAAAAGTTTGAAGAAACAGTAAAAAGCCTGTTCCAGACCAAGTGGCTTGTGGAACTGGTAGACTCGGCCATGGTTAAAATGCGTGATTTTCCATATTCACCACAGCTTTATTTTGACATTGTGTTTAAGTGTTATTTAAGCCGGTTCCGATATACAGAGACTGAATTACTGGAAACGCTTCGGATGGAAAGAAGCACATATTATGATAGAAAAAAGGAAGCAATTAAAATATTCGGTCTATCCCTTTGGGGGAGTGCTCTTCCTCAAATCAAACAGGCTTTGGAAGAACCGTTACTTTATGAATAGAGGAGAGGTGGTTTTATGAGCAACAAAAAGAAAATGGAAGTTTTGTATTTTGTTGAGCAATACATAAAAAGGTATGGATATCCGCCTACTGTGCGGGATATCGGAAAAGGTTTAGGGTATCGTTCCCCATCAACTGTGCATGGTTATCTTCGGCAATTGAAGGAAGAACATCTGATTGAAAGTGACGGAAGCAAACCGAGAACGCTTCATATTAATTAAATAGTCCGACTAAAGTCCGACAATAGTCCTACTGAAAGTCCGACTTCTCTCATGTTATAGTCAGTACACTGGATGGTCAGTGTGCTGAGCGAGAAGATCTCATACAGAAATGTATGGGGTCTTTTTTTATAGTGTTTTGTGCGCTGCATCCAATTTCAAATTTGTTAAGAGCCAGCGGGATCTTCCCGTTGGCTTCTTTTTTTCTAAGGAGCAGCGTATGGAGAAAAGCTTTTGCTTGAGGATTGCCAGAAACCTATGTCGTAGTCCGCCACTTGTCCTTCGTTTTCACCACCCAACGAAAACTAAGGAGGACAGGAACATGGCAAAACCGTATAAGATACCGGATTTTAGAAAAATGTATCCGGAAGCCAGCGAGGAAGTAATCGCTGTATTGAGAACAAGTGAAAGAAAAATGCAGTATCAGGAATATGACTTAAAAAGAGCAAGAAATATCGTAGATCCTAAAACAGGAGAGAAAATGACCATTCCTAGCAGAGAGGATTCCTATGAACGCCTGCAGGAAATGGCTGTGCAATTTCCAGAAGAAAACAGAAGTGTGGAGGATCAGATTCTGAAAAAAATAGAGTGTGAACAGTTACATAAATTCCTTTTAGAACTCTCGAAAGAAGAACAGTGGTTGATTCAGGAACTCTATTTTGAGGAACGGACGGAACGTGATCTGGCGGAAGAATTGAAGATTTATCACAATGCGGTTCACAAGCGGAAAAACCGTATCCTGAAAAAACTCAAAAATATTTTAGAAAATTTGTAATCCGGGGTGTGCAAAGATTTCCGCCAACGTGGAAGTAAGTGAGAGGACTTATTCTCTCATCTGTTCTTTGAAAAATACTGCCATCAGGCAGTCATATCCGGCAGCACAGATACATTAGCTGTTCAGCCCAAAAGGAAAAGCACAAAGGAAAATCCGCCACGACCACCTGCAGATAGTCAGAGTGTCTGTCAATAAGATGACATCAAAGGTGCAGAGCGAAAAAAATTTGTCCTTAAAGCAGTTTTGGCAGACTGCCTGCAATGACCTGAACAGCCTATAATGATACTTCCGTCCAGTCACAGCCCCGCAAAACGGGAACACGCAATGAGGGCGGCTCGGAGAGACCCTCGGAGGGGAACAATCCCATGACAGCCTTAAGCCATGGCTGGTCAGTGTTGCCGCCCAAAGATATCGGTTGTAACAGGAATATCAGTATTTCCGATATCTGGTTCCGGGAAGTTGTGTCGAATAGGAACTTTTGAAAATGAAGAACAAGTGATTTTTAACAGAAACTATGGCGGCAGCTTTATATTTATCCAGCGGAAAAGGAAAGATAGATCAGCTGGATAAGGCTGCCGCTATCCTTGTGTTCTAAATCACAAAATGATAAGGAGGAAGATGTATATGCGTGTCAAAGAATTTATGGAATTATATTCTGACAGCAATTTTCATTTTATGACATCGAAAGGATATTTATTTCTGAATTCTGACCAGGTAAAATCCATACTTTTGGAAGGGCAGAAAGAAGCAGCCAAGAAGGAGCTGGGAAAGGGAATCCGAGCTGATGAACTTTTGGCAGGCGAGGTCATCAGCGTAAGCTGGAAAAAGGGCATTTGCCATATGACGGCAGAATTACATAGAGATAGAGACTTTTCATAAAGAGTAGGAACATTCGTAGTCCAAAGTAGATGGAAGGAGGGGAAGTGTTACGATAAAAAAAGGAGATATATATTATGCAGACCTGATGCCGGTAATAGGCTCTGAACAGGGGGGAATCCGGCCGGTTTTGATTATTCAGAATGATGTTGGTAATTGTTACAGTCCAACCGTCATTGTGGCAGCAATTACAAGTCGGCCTAATAAGCACTGGATACCTACACATATCGAATTGGGAAATCATGTAAGAGGACTCCATAATGATTCTGTTATTTTATTGGAGCAGGTAAGGACGATTGACCGGATAAGATTAAGAGGGTATGTAGGAAGTCTGAGTGGAGCCATGATGCGTAAAGTAGATGAGGCAATTCTCGTGAGTTTTGGTGTAACAGTACAGAGAAGAACATAAAGGGTGTTTGGAAAAGGAGCAGGAGGCAGGAATGGGTCAGGGAAAACGTGCGTGGATCTATTGTGCGATTGATGCACCGGAAGATAGAAATGGTGCATTAAAAAGTCAGTTTAAACAGCTGATTGATTATGGAGAGCAGATGGGATTTGAACTGGTTGGAAGTTCCAGTGATGTGGGGACAACTCCGCTTTGGAATCGAAATGGATTTCGTCATTTTATAGAAGCGGTCCAGAAAGAACAGGTAGATGTTCTTTTGATTGTAAACCGGGGCAGGCTGTCCAGATCATCCATGCAGCTCGCAAGATTTCAGATCCTTCAGGAAAGCTATGATGTCGATGCATATTCGCCATTGGAAGGGAAAATTGAGTTTGGCAGTTGAAAAAATAGGAGAGAAGATTTTATGAGAGCAGAAGAAAAGAATATGGTAGAACGGATCATGGACACAGAAACGATGGGATATGCCTATGAGTATCCATATGGTGGGGGAGCCAGAAAAGAATATATGTTGGCACTGACCCCGGAGAACTTGGCAAATTTTATCGGTGCGAGAGGATATGATGCTAAAAAAATAGTGATTACCGATGTGTTGGATCGCCTGATTGTGAATACCTGTATGGGGATGCTGGATGTTTGTCCGGACCAGAAATTATGTGGGAGAATTATTGAGTATTTGGCGCCGATCCAGCTGGGAGAGAAGGAGGCTGGAGAGATTTTGGCGGTGGAACGCAATGTGGCAGATGAATATTTTGCTATGGAAGATGAAGAGGTTACGATGGCAGAATGTCAGATGTTATAGAGATTGTTGAGGAGGTAGAACGATCATGATTGGGATATTGATTGTTGCGGCAGTTGGAATTATTGGATTTTTGTTAACTGCAGGTATTGCATTTGGAATAGCAGGGAGTTATCAAATCGATTGACGTTGTTTATTGATAATGCTTCGTTTGAAAAGGAAAGATTGTTACATTGTGTGATAGCTATGAGAAGAGTAACACGGTATACTGTGTATAGCGTTAGAGGAAAGGAGTAAAGTAATATGGCAAGGTATATTGTGGATTCCCAGATAGATAATCACGAAAAATATTATTTCATTCGTGAACAGGAGAGCCAGGATATAGTATTACTGCCCTCCAAGTATCTAATGCATAAAAAAAGATCAAAATTGTCACCTAACACTATCAGAAGAAGTGCAGGAGCCATTTCATACTATCTGAATTATATAGATGAGACTGGCATCCAGTTAGATGATGTATGGGAGATGCCATATGATAAGCAGCAGGAACACTTTACAGACTATTTGATATGGTTACAGGCAGGATTGCATAGTGGAGATAGTTACAAAAAGAAACCATATAATGAGACCTGTAATGCGTATTTAAAAGAGGTGTTCCGATTTTATAGATTTTCTGGACAGCAGGATGAATCTACAAAGCAATTGAAAGTCCTCTCTGATATGAGAATTATTGTACATAATTCAGTGGGAGTAAAAAGAACATTATATCGGAATACATTTCATGGATATCTACAGGAAAAAGGACATATAGGGAAGACCATAGAGCAGGATAAGATCGTGATTTTATTAAAGGCATGTGCCAATTGTCGCGATCAAATCCTGCTTTTATTATTAGCAGAAACGGGATTTCGCATCGGGGAACTTTTGGGAGTCCGGTATGCGACAGACATTGATTATGAAAGACACTTACTGTATGTCAATTTTAGAGAAGATAATGAAAATGGAGCCAGGGCTAAGAATGCAGAATACAGAAAGGCAAAAATCAGCGATGCCACCTTTGAAATTCTGCAGTTTTATATAGAGGAATATAAAGACCTTATTTTCCAGCAGGAATACTTGATTATTAACATTTCGGGAGATTATGCAGGAAAACCGATGCAGGACTCAGGCGTCTATGCATTGATGGAACGGCTGCAGAAGAAGACTGGGATTAAAGTAACACCACATATGCTGCGGCATTATTTTGCAAATGCTCGCCGGAAGGCTGGATGGAAGCTGGAACTTATCAGTCAAGCGCTTGGGCATCGAAATATAGAAACAACAATGAGATATTTAAATATATCGGATCAGGAGTTGATGGATGTCAGTGATGAATTTTATAGAAAACATCAGTCCATTTATGAAATTGACAAATTGCAGAGTCCTACCTAAAAGGTGTAGGGATATATGATGTTTTCCTTATAGAAGAACAGGATTTCCGTAATTATAAAATCTTTTTGCGTGAAACAGGGAATTTTACAAAGAAACAGGTATTTGAGCGAACTGGGTTCCTGCGAAACTTGAAGAAGACTCTCATCCAAGAAGAGTATAAAGAGTTGTTGGATGAAATTGAGCAGTGCAATACAGTGCAAGAACGCTTGAAAGGAAATGTTAGGAATTTTTTGATACGGCAGGGAATTCATCATGTAAAGGAAATTGATTATAGAATCAGAGAACTGTATGAAAGTGAGTTGCGCAGGACAAAAACTTCCTCTAAAGGTCTTGAATATTTGAAGACATTGGATCGGATCAAACAGTTTGATATCCGAAAAGAAATGGAAACCCTTTCTGGAAGAAATAAAGAGCGGCTCAAGTATGAAGGGCAAGTGATTTTTCTTCCCTATATACCGGATCAGGACATAGCATCAGATTTTGATTATATCCAAGATAAAAGCGAACTGGTATGGGATTTTAGCCAAAAGGCGTCAGAAAATTTAAAAAGGCAAATTTTTCAGATTTTATGCTATGCCTTGAGAAATATAAAAGACAGCAAGGATCGCAGAGTGCGCTATCTACTTCCTTTAAGGTGGATGTATGAGTTTTGCGTAGAGGAAGGAATTGATGATATCGAGCGGCTTGAACTGGAGCAAATAAAGAAATTGGAAACAATTGTAGCCAGGAAAGTTGCAAATGTGAAGAATAGTATGCAGATTGTGGATAACAGCCGCAAAATACTATTTATGAGTGGAAAAGAAATTCACTGGTATGCAAATGTCTGGTATATGGAAAGATTCAATTTTGCACCAGAGCGTGTAAATCCAAGCAATCCTGTGCAGCGACTCAGTTTTTACGAAGTGACGAATGAGAGAAACAGAGAATTGCTGCAAGAGTATATGAAATATCAAGTAGGTATCGGTGATTTAGCACTTGGAAATATACGAAATCAATTGTGTTATATTAAAAAATTTCTAGTTTACTTTAACACATTGGAATCCATATGTGAAATTACGGAAGAACAGATAGCAGAGTACTTCAAGCTCCTGC
>OKSR01001221.1_pt1 | contig 9486 bp, 7 predicted proteins | sample 1606491 | NCBI WGS metagenome assembly OKSR01 (sample SAMEA3879605, study PRJEB24766) | human gut metagenome | biome: human-associated habitat; feature: feces | place: USA | collected 1985/1987 | reverse complement strand
TAAGCCCCAGATCGACACATTCCTTGGTTACCTGAACAAGCTTTCTCTTTTCTTCACTTACTTCTCCGATACAATACATTCTGGAAGAGTCAGAGAAATATCCCCGGTAAATGGTAGATACATCGACATTGAGAATATCACCCTCCTGTAACACCCGGTCCGGTGTCGGAATTCCATGGCAGACCACCTCATTAATGGACGTGCATACGCTTTTCGGAAATCCCTCATAATTCAAAGGAGCCGGAATACCTCCCATACGAACTGTCATGGAATGTACCAGATCATCTATTTCCTGTGTGGTTACGCCGGGTCCGATCATTTCTCCTACAGCGTCCAGAACAGCCACATTGATCTTACTGCTTTCGCGGATTCCTTCAATCTGCTCTGCAGTCTTTAGCATATCATGTGTCGGAACAATATGTCCCATCAGCTCATAATGATGAATCTTTTCGTCCATTGCCATATGACAGGTCTTATACTTTTTACCGCTGCCACACCAACAGGGATCATTTCTTCCTATCTTTTCCATCTTCTTACCTTCTTTTCATCTATTCACTTTTCATTGGCAGTATGCCGGATGTGCCTGAAAACCTAAATGTAATCATAGCACGACTACTTATGTTTAAACAACCTTTTTTCGCCAAGTGCTCTGCACTACAGTAACAGTTCCGCCCTGCCCATTCATAAGCTGCCGGATTGTACGCAATAAAGCAGCATCACTCCAGAGAATGATACTGCTTCATCATTTAATCGTTCATCTCTTCCGGTTTTCCTGCAAAAGCATCGTGGAATCTGCGGATATTCTCTTCAATGCTTCGCTTACGGAATACCGCGCTGCCTGCAACAAATACATTGGCGCCGGCTGCCATTACTTCACGGATATTCTTCTTGCCTATACCGCCATCTACTTCAAGCCGGGCTGCCAGCTGATGTCTGTCCAGATATTCCCGTGTTTTCCGGATCCGTCCATAAGCCTCCGGAAGGAAGCTCTGTCCGCCAAATCCGGGCTCTACACTCATAATCAGGACCATGTCCGCCTTGGACAGATAAGGATAAACCTCTTCTAACGGAGTCCCCGGTTTAATGGAAATTCCGGCTTTCGCTCCTGCGTTATGGATCCGGTCAATCACCTTCTGCGGGTTCTTCGTGGCTTCGAGATGAAAGGTAATCCCATCTGCTCCGCAATCCACAAATTCCTGAATGTAACGCTCCGGCTCTACAATCATCAGATGTACGTCAAAAAACTGTTTCGTGGCCGGCCGGATGGATTCAATCAGCGGCATTCCGAAGGAGATACTGGGTACAAAAATCCCGTCCATGACATCGATATGAAGAAATTGTGCTCCACATCGTTCTGTTTCTTTAATCTGTTCACCCAGTTTTGTAAAATCTGCTGCCAGTAAGGATGGCGCTAATATATACATATCTTTCCTCCAGACGGAAAATAATCGTAATTACTTATTTAAAAAGCCCTTTAACCTGTGCATAAATGCCCTTGCCATCTAACTGATACTTTTCTACGAGGGCTGCTGCAGAACCGGATTCACCAAAGGTATCCTGCATACCGATCTTCTTAACCGGAACCGGATATGATTTGCAGAGCGCATCACAAACGGCACTTCCAAGTCCTCCAATCACGGAATGCTCTTCTGCGGTTACCACCTTGCCGGTCTTCTTTGCAGACTTCACAATCAGTTCTTCATCTAACGGCTTAATGGTACAGATGTTAATAACCTCTGCGCTGATGCCATCTGCTGCAAGCATTTCTGCTGCTTCCAGTGCATTGCCTACACAGATACCGGTTGCCACGATTGTAACATCAGAGCCTTCACGTACCACATTGCCCTTGCCGATTTCGAATTTATAATCCGGTCTGTCATTGATTACGGGGCAGGCTGCACGTCCGAAACGAAGATATACCGGACCTTCGTATTCTGCTGCTGCCTTAACGGCTGCCTTTGCTTCCACATCATCTGCAGGGCACATAACAACCATACCGGGGATCGTTCTCATTAATGCAATATCTTCATTACACTGATGGGTTGCTCCATCTTCACCTACGGTAATACCGGCGTGGGTTGCTCCGATCTTTACATTCAGATGCGGGTAACCTACGGAGTTGCGAACCTGCTCAAAGGCTCTTCCTGCTGCAAACATTGCAAAGCTGCTGACAAAAGGAATTTTACCGGTCGTAGCAAGTCCTGCTGCCACTCCCATCATATTACATTCTGCGATACCACAATCAATATGTCTGTCCGGGTATGCTTTCTTAAACATGCCTGTCTTGGTTGCTGCTGCAAGGTCAGCATCTAAAACTACAACATTGGGATTCTCTGCACCGAGCTCTACTAATGCATTACCATAGCTTTCTCTGGTTGCAATCTTCTTAACCTCTGCCATTTATGCTTCCTCCTTTGCCAGTTCTTCATCAATTTTCTCTAAATCTGCCATTGCTACGGCATACTGCTCATCATTCGGTGCTGTACCATGCCAGCTTACATTATTCTCCATAAAGGAAACGCCCTTGCCCTTAACGCTGTGAGCGATAATTGCGGTCGGCATGCCCTTGGTTTCCCTTGCTTCCTTAAAGGCTGCACGGATCTGGTCGAAATCATGTGCATCAATGTTAATTACATGGAAGTTGAATGCTTCAAACTTCTTATCAATCGGGTAAGGAGAACATACCTGATCGACCGGACCGTCAATCTGTAATCCGTTGTTATCTACGATGACAACCAGATTGTCAAGCTTGCGGAAGCCGGCGAACATGGATGCTTCCCAGACCTGTCCTTCCTGGATCTCACCATCGCCAAGCAGGGTGTATACACGGAAATCCCTGTTATCTAATTTTGCAGAGAGTGCCATACCGGCTGCTGCAGAAATTCCCTGTCCAAGGGAACCGCTGCTCATATCCACTCCGGGAGTATCCTGCATACAGGGATGTCCCTGAAGCCGAGAGCCTAATTTACGCAGAGTTGTCAGTTCTTCTACCGGGAAATAGCCTCTGTTTGCAAGTGCAGAGTATAAACCGGGCGCCGTATGGCCTTTCGATAAAACGAAACGATCTCTGTTTTCCATCTTCGGATTCTTCGGATCGATATTCATTTCTTCAAAATATAAATAAGTAAAAATGTCAGCCGCGGATAAAGAACCGCCCGGATGACCGGCCTTAGCGCTGTGTACTGACGTTACAATGCCTTTACGCACATTGTTCGCAATTTTCTTAAGCTCTAAATTGTTCATGTTGTCCTCTCCTATTTTCTTTTATTGGTAACTGCTCCGGAATCCAGTCTGTATAAATGGTATAGTGATTCAATAACTGATATACCCATCCACATAATTCCGAACAGTTACATCGTATCACAAATCAAAAATAGCGTCTATACAACAAAGATGCTAAATAGTTTTCAGATATTGCTAATTTTTCGGGTACTTTTTCTTTTTTCCCGCACATATACTGTAAAGAGCATCTGTTGGAGCAAATTTTGCATGAAGCTGAAGTTCTCCCGTAAGTTACGGGTTCTTACCTTTTCTCTGCTTGCCACCCTCGCCGCTATTTTCTGCCTTTACCTGTATGAAACAAAGGATACAAGGCAGTTTGAGCAGCTTTCCCAGGATCTTCTCTATACAGAATTGAGCGGTAACACCATAAGTCTGCACCCTCGCCTATCCGGAAAACTATGGATTATCGGCTGATCCGATCCTGCCATCCTCCTTTACGGATGTTGATACCAGAGCCCAGGTCACGGAGTGGCAGCGCCGTCTTTCCTGTATCGATCCCCAAAAGTTAGACCCACAGGACCGGTATGCCTATCTGTTATTCGACCGGTTTCTTGCACTTACCTTAGAAGGCTCGGACTTTACTTATTACACCGATCCGCTGTCTCCCTCTTCCGGCATGGTTTCCGGACTTCCGGTGCTGCTCGCCGACTATACTTTCCGCACCAAGAAGGATGTAGAGGATTATCTTGGCATTCTCGAACAGACCGGAGCTTATTTTGATGCACTCATCCGTTATGAACAGGAAAAATCCTCCGCCGGACTCTTCATGTCGGACACCTCTGCGGACAATGTCATCGAACAGTGTGATTCCATTATGGATCCTGTTCTTCTTTCCGATGGCAGTCACTTTCTGCAGCAGACGTTTACCGAGCGCCTCGACGGTCTTGCATCTGACGAAATCATCACCGGGGAAGAAAAGCAGCGGTACATCGACAAAAACAACCTGCTGCTTACTACGGTAATGGCTCCTGCCTATGAAAGGATTGGCGATGCCTTTCTTGTTTTAAAGGGAACCGGAACAAACCCCTATGGTCTTTGCTATTATCCGGAGGGAAAAGAATACTACACGTATCTGCTCGCCCAGACAACCGGGAGCAGTCGGAGCATTCCGGAAATCCGAAGGCTCCTTGAAAAGGATTATCAGAAAAACTTCCATGCACTGCGCGATCTCGTAAAGAACCATCCCGGACTGCTTAAGCTGTCACCGGAGGATTTTTCCTTAAGCCTGAATATGCAAAACAGCTACTCCGATCATCCGGAGGAACCGGGGGATACCGATCTCCCAACAAAGCCTGCAGCAACATCAGATATCTTATGCCGGCTGTCAGAAGCAATTCTCGATGATCTTCAAAAACAGATGAAACCGGATTTCCCGAAGCTTACCTGTATTCCCGAAGCCAAAGCAGGACAGGAACATGACGGCGAAAGTAATTCTGTCTCCTGTCAGATAAAAAAGGTCTCCTCATCCATGGAGGCCTACAGCAGTCCGGCGTATTACCTCACTCCTCCCATCGATGACCTGTGGCACAACACCATATATCTGAATGAGCCGAACATTACCGATGATCTCACCCTGTATACCACCCTCGCCCATGAAGGGTATCCCGGCCATCTATACCAGACCGTTTACAGCCAGAGCTTCTTAAATCAGCAAAACGCTTCCTGTATCCGCTCCATGCTGCATTATGGCGGATTTGTGGAAGGCTGGGCGGTTTATGTGGAAAACTTATCCTATGGCTATGCCGCACAGTTGACAAAGAATGAAGAAGCTGCGGCTTACATTGAGGCCTGCCGGCTGAACCGCAACCTGCATCTGTGCCTGTATTCCTACATGGATATTGCCATTCATTATGATGGAGCCACCCCGGAACAGATCGGACGGTTTCTTGAAAATCTGGGGCTTGGCCAACATACAAATGTAGAGACAATCTATGAATATCTCGTAGAGGAACCCTGCAATTATCTGAAGTATTATCTCGGATATCTGGAATTTCTCTCCCTGAAACAACAGGCAGAGGAACTGTGGGGAACAGATTATAGCGATTACCGGTTTCATAAGTTTGTACTGGAAACGGGACCGTCGGATTTCCGCTCGCTGGGGGAACTGGTAACAGCTCACCCTTATCCTGGTCAAAACTTTGGAAATCAGAGTTGACGATTTTGCAATCAAATGTTATGATATGAATGTAAAAGGTGCTACCGTAAAGCAACGGTTCGCCTAATTATAAGTTGTTAATTAAAAAAGCAACCTACTTTTGGTGAGGGCGGTTGCTTTTTTGATGTCCAGATTTCCTGTCGGTTCCGTTTTGCAGGATACTGATGACCGTAACAATGATGCTGATAATTGTTACTACAATACCCACGATCCCGACAGTAAGCTCTATTGTCAAATATACTATGTACCTTTCATTGTATTTTCCATCTGTACCACCTCCGTTAATACTGGAAGTTCTCAGAATGTACTCATTCTGGCGAAAGGCGAACCGCTACCCGTTTTGGTAACACCCATACGTCAAATATAACATATATTTTTGATTCTGCAAATATATTTTAGGTCATTCTACACAAAACATTTGTTCTTAATCTTCTCCCGTCAGTTTCACCACGATATAGTCATGATGAACAGCTTTCGTAAATATTTCAAATCCATCTTCATCGACAAAACGCTACTCCTAATTGTCCGTATCACTTATCTAGCCCATGAGTGGCTGTTCAGTCAATTTCATAATCTTACCATCCTTCACTTGATTGACAAGCATTGTCATAAAACCACGCCACGTACTTGAATTTTCATTAAAATATATGCTGTTTTCCACAGACTTATAAAACTCTTCAAACGAGATATCTACCGTATGATCATAATCATATAAGTATGAAATCACCGCATTTTTATCTATAATAGTTTCAATGTTCTGATAGTCTTCTACTAACATTGCCGGTTCATAAATGTCTGTAGACACAAAAGACGCATACTCGACACGTACCTTAGCAGAAGAAGTTCTTTTGGGTATTCTATAGATTTCTTCGCCTTCTTGACGTGCCTGACTATAGCTTTCACAATAATCAGGAATAAAATACCAATAATCTGCCTCATCGCCCTCAACACATACATATGCCAATCCACTATTCCCAAACTCTCTTGTTAATCCTTCATGAAATAGTGCGACCTCCGAAGCCGATATGTACATTGGTTGATATACTGTGAAAAGCGACCACCAAACTCTATAATCTCCCGTTTGTGTCTCAACCACATCTGCTATCGTTCCACCATATAATACTGTCTCATCCTCCAATAAATCTATTTGGGCTTTACCAAATTGATCTGTACTATTATTCTCATTTTTTCCAAGCGCACCTGCAAATTCTTTGTAGGTACATTTATCTACGAGTTTGATCTGTACATCTTCTGATGCGTATGCTTCTATATGCCAGCTATGTGGAATTTCATATCCATCCTCGAATTCTATGTTCTTCTTTCCAAAAAAATCAGCTTCAACAGCATAATACGGTGCTGTAAGTTTTATGTCCATACAGCTAATTATTTTACTTTGGTTATCCAAGTCTCTTGTTATCAAAGAGCCTTGTGCCTTCGCACCGGTCTTTATTGAACACATAAGCGGATTATCTTTCATACCAAAAAGAGTTATTTGGGTAATAAACTCTGGCCCTACAAATACCTCTCCATCACAATAAATCATAGGATTGTTTATGGCATTAATCCTAAATACCGGCATTGTACACAATAAGGTCTTCTGTACACCAACACTTATTGGCATTTCATACGAGAAACCAATTTCTCCTTTAGCATTTATGGAAAAGTATACACCCATTGTTACATTAACTGTATCATCTCCTAATGTAATATTAGGAATCGGTTCCCATAAAGGAATATTTAACAACTCCTTATCAAATTTTACCTTTCCATCTAAAGTGGTATCACAATCAATTACCACCTTACTATATGCTCCATAATAATCATATTGATATTTTACAGCTAAATTCTTCATTATAATAGAAACTGACGTTCCCTTATCAATATAATACTCAGAAAGCGTTCGACTTATTGAAATTCCACTACTTCCTTCTATCGTAACCTTCATTGGTAAGATATCGGCTTTCGATTCAGACTCATCACCTTCCAAGCTAATTTTATATACCTCATTACTATTATAAAGATTTATTTCTCCTGCACTATCAGATACATCCGCAATAGTATAATTACTCATTTTATATGATGTGTCACTTATTTCTCCACTCTCTATGTTCCATCCACCACTTCGATATATATCTTCCAAAGTTATTTCATAAATATCAGAAACTTGATATTTTTCCAATACCTGGTCTAAATCTGCATCTTTTAGAACATAGGTATCGTCTTTCACCGAGTCAATGGTTCTAATAACAACCAATCCGTTTGTATCTTTAAATACCAACGAGTCACCCTTTTTATATTTCCCATTTAACAATCTAATATTTCTGCAATCGTCTGTTATAAAAACGATATCTGCTTCATCCACCTCATATGTTCTCTTTTTATATTTCACATCAACATAATTATCAAGCCATAGCTCTGTATTTTCCACATAGACAGCTTTGCTTATAAGATCTGAACATTCGTTCTCTAAAAGCGTTTGATTCATTTGATCTGTATTTATTATTCCTAGTTCAATAGCTGCCTTTACATATCTGTCGGCAGTCCATTTTCCATCATATCCAAAATATATTGTAAATGTTCCTTCACCAATAGCTTTGCATGTTGTTACTGCCGCATACTTTCCAGTAACTGCTGCTTTTCCGTCAAAAAATTCGCCACGGTCCAAAATTCCTCCCTCAACTGCAGCTTGAATATACGGATAATACTCTGAAGTTCTATCAACATCCGAAAAATAGGGATCGTTTTTTTCAAATTGATTAACATGAAAATTTTCACATAGCAGCTTTATCCATTCATATCTTGACATTCCTTCTCCTTCTACAACTTCATACAAATTTACCGTATCTCCTTTGTTATTTGTTTTATAGTTAAGAAAAAGAAAGCCTCCAGTGATAATAATAATTCCCAAAGCAAAAACTCCTACTATCACCATCAATTTTGAAAATATACCGTTAGAACGCTTATAATCATTTTTCTTTTTATAGGATATTTCTTGCATTTCTTCCCATTCAACATTAACTTTACTTCCACAAAACGGACAATATTGGACATCATCTTCGATCGGCTTTCCACATTTTGAACAAAACATATGTATCTCCCTCATTTTTACTTACATATTTGATTAGACTTAATAAAGTATTAACAATGCAAACCTCTAATATATTGACTTGCTATAAATTACCGATTAAAAAGGCAACCTGCATGATGCAGCGGCTGCCTTTAATCTCCTGATTTTTCAATCACACCTTTAGTTTGTCTCTTCCATAAATGCATCAATTCCATTTGCTATACCAATTACAATCTTATTTTGGTAATCTTCGGTTGCCATCAGTGCATCTTCCTTTTCATTGGTCATATATCCCATTTCCACTATAGTAACAGGAACCATACACCAATTAATTCCTGTCATACTGTCGGTTTCCCATACGTACTCTTTTCGCGCTCCAGTAGATGCAACCATGCTATCAAGAATACAATCCGAAAGTCTTCTGCTTTCTTTATAATATATTCCATTATATGGATTAGCCGCTGTCTGACAAATTGTCATGGCCCCATTTGCATCCGAATTTGTAGAGCCATTCGCATGTACTCGTATAAAAGCATCCACACCTGCATCATTGGCCATCTCTGCCCGTTCTGCATTAGAAATGTCCACATCATTGCTTTCCCTGATCATAAGCACCTGGTAACCCCTATTTTCCAATTCATCTCGTAATCTTATGGCAACCTGTAAATTTAATTCATACTCTGCTAATCCACTTACGCATCCAGATGTTCCACCCGCAACCTTCGCCTTCATTTCTGGCGCGCCAGGTCCTATAGGCTCTTTTTCGCTATTTCCATGTGCTTGATGTCCCGCATCAATGGCAATATATCCTCTATAAGAATTATCTGTGTAAACCTGCTTCTCTCTTAAATAATTACTATTTATATAATATAACCCATCATCTATAAGAACCTGAGCCCATTCTTCACTTTTTCCTGTACAAACAATCTCTTCTCCATAAGGGAGTACTTTATACACATCACTCTCTACTGAAGGTTCTACC
>OKSR01001195.1_pt1 | contig 9664 bp, 6 predicted proteins | sample 1606491 | NCBI WGS metagenome assembly OKSR01 (sample SAMEA3879605, study PRJEB24766) | human gut metagenome | biome: human-associated habitat; feature: feces | place: USA | collected 1985/1987 | reverse complement strand
AACATTATTGCTCCAGCGATTGTTTTTATAAAAGTTCTGAAATTAGTACAGCTGGATTTGCTAAGAACAAAACCAATGGGAGAAAAAAACTAATATGGATTATTGGCATTCCAATAGTCATTAGCGTTTCTGTATTACTAGCGTTTTTTATCCATTTTATATTACTGAAATTTAATATTTCATCAAATGAAATTGCTCCATTTTTTACAGCGATTTCAGCAACATTAACCGGATTATTGGGATTGATTTTTTCAAACAAAACAAAAAAATAATTATTCTTTATAACAAGTCATTATCCTATTGTGCGCCAGATATTTTTTTACAAATGTAGCAGCGATTTTATCAAGTTTTGCTATTTTTCCTGACTTGTTTTCATCATCAGCAAAGTGATTGTATAACGAGCTAAATACATGATAGTATCTATTGTCGACTAATTTAAATCCAATATTTTTTAGAATGGAATTTATATATTTATCTGAATAAAGCCATATTTTGTGATTGTCCTGATTGTTATATTGATAGACTTGCAAAGTAATTGATTTATTATAATCTTTTTGAAAAATCAATTCCCCGGTAGAACTGCGTTCATATTCTAAAATCAGATACGAATCATGTTTTAACACTCGATATATCTCAGATAATGCAGTTAATGCATCGCAATAGTTAATTACACTTCCTACGCAAATTGCTGTATCAAAAAAGTTGGTATTAAAAGGTAGATTTTCTATTGAAGCTACATAGCTGTTTGGCAGTTCTTTTATAAATTTATCGGATATATCAACATGAAAGAATTTACCGCTTATTCCATTGTATATGGAACCACCAGATCCTGCATTTAACACATTCCCATTTTGAAAAAACAATGCTGAGTTGCTATAGATAAAATCGATTATTGTTTGGTGTGTATAATCATACCAGCTGTTATTATCCGGCCATATTTTTTTGATTTCATCATATAGTTTACGGGTTTCTTTTTCATATTCTTTTCAAATTAAATAATTGATACTCTTATCTATAATAACAAATATATAACGATTATTGCCGAAAATAAAGATGATTTTAATGAAAATAAGGGATTTGTCCAAAGAAGACTCCCAAAGAGATATTAAATAAATTTAAGACTAATGATTGCAGTTATTCTCATCTTCTATCGTCAAAAAGATAAACATAGAACTATCATGGAAAGAAAACAAACTAAGCGGATTATAATATTCCTTCTTCTATTGCTGGGTATTATATTACCCAATATGGCACAGAAACAAAAGATATGGAAAGCATTTTGCGATAAATGCCGGAGAGAAAAAACCATTGTCGGTGCGCTTCCTTCGCAGTTAGAGAAAGCTCTACGCTGGTCGCCCGGCATTAGTAATGAGCAAAAAGAAGTGATACGTTACATATTATGGAATATGGTTTACGTAGAAGGAGGGACAGCCAATCTCGGAGAAAACAACGATTATCCTGTGAATGTGGGCTCTTTTTTCATCAACCGCTATGAGGTAAGTCAGGATGAATGGTACGTCATTATGGGGGAGAATCCTTCCAACCAACACAGACGTAACTATCCCGTAGATCAAGTTAACTGGTATGACACTCAACGATTCACCCGAAAACTCTCTCAGTTATCCGGCCTCCCCTTCCGTCTGCCGTTCGAAGCAGAATGGGAATATGCCGCACGTGGAGGCTTGAATACCCAAAACTACATTTATGCCGGTAGCGATGACCCGACACAAGTCGCTTGGTTTAAAGAAAAATACTCCAATGAAAACACATATGTATCCAACGATATAGGAACCAAAAAACCCAACGAACTCGGACTTTATGATATGAGCGGAAACATCTACGAATGGTGCATGGACTGGTATGATAAAAAAGTTCCTTTCACCGGAAATATTGATCCTGACCTGAAGGGGATTGATCTACATAAAGTGCTACGCGGAGGAAGTTATTATACTATCGCCAAATACTGCAAAATCACCAACCGTTATGGAGTCAATCCACTGCGTTGGGACATTGACTACGGATTACGGCTAGTAATATCCTTTCAGGATAACACGGAGGAAAAGAGAGTAGCCCAATAAAAATATTCTACACTAATCATACACATAAAAAATCCCGTATACGTTGTTTTGAATACTCAAACTATCACATATACGGGATTTAAAAGAACAAGCCTTTACCTTGTTTAAACTAATCGTTCATTATAAACAAGCTTAATCGTCAGTAGGAACTTTCATGTTCTCATAAACCTCAATCCATGAGTTCCATTCGGCAGGTGCGTCATTGGTCGCAGCAGTTTTCAGTGTACGATATTTATAGGAAAGATAAAAACGGGTGACTCCGTCTACGGTGATGTATCTGTTTGCCTGCTGGACAGACAATGCTTCATCATCATCAGTTGTACCGGGTAATTGTACTACCTCTATCAATTCTGATTTATAAGGTTTTAGTATAAGAGTATTATATTTGGTACCATCGATATAAGTCAGTTCCTCCTCACCGATTTCCATGATAAGGCTCGACTTGTTTATTAATTCCTCTTCTGCTTTATTGGCACTGTTTTCAATGCCGGCATTCAATCTCACACCCCGTTTCGACAAGGGATATAGAATCTTATTCGCTGATATCTGTGTAGGCTTTGTATCATCTTCCCGCAGCTGAGTACCCCTCATAAATAATGTCAAAGGACTTTTCTGACTGGTAAAATCATTCTCAATATACACCTTATACAACACCCGCGACTTATCTTTATTCACTTCATAAGGAGTGCAACTGGCAATCCGTAAAGGAATCAGATAAGTGGAATCGGGAGACAATCCCTCGGTCCTAACTTCAATAGGCAACTTTACATAGGGGTCCTGATCGCCAACTTTCATCACCGCAGTATAACTTTTAATCGTATATCTGGAAGGATCCAGTTCTTTCGCGTACTTATCCTCATCCAAGTCAAAGTTATCATGATTATACTTATCAATCAAGTCAGGATCTTTTTCCAACGTTACGGTCACGTCCTGGTCAATAGCCCGTGTACCACCTGCGTAAATGGTTATATATCCAACGGAAACCGGAGTATTCAGCGAATGAGTGACCGGAAACGTCAAGTCCGTTTCACTCAACACATACACCACCTTCTTGTATAGCTCACCTTCAAATATTGAATTTTCATTGCACGCTGTCAATCCCATTAACACGGCACAATACATCATATATTTTGTTATTGATTTCATTCTCATATCAAATTTTAATTTATAGTTCCCGTTAATTATCCCAACCCGGATTCTGATCCATTAATGGCACTTTCCGCAATTCAGCACGGGGAATAGGCAAGAAGACCATTTTCTTATCGGCCACTCTGGTACGTGCAAAAAGATGATTGACCGTTGTTCTTTGGAAAAATTCATCTTCAAACCCGTCCGTATTCATACCTACAATCGGTTCTTTTTCCGTATCCAAATAAATACCCCAACGACGGACATCATAAAAACGTCTGTTCTCGTGAAGGAACTCAATCATGCGTTCTCTCACAATGATGTCAAACATTTTATCAGCAGAACTTAACTCATCGGTAGTCAAGCCCGGCAAACCCGCCCGATAGCGAACCATATTAAAGTATTTCGCCATTTCGTTCATATCGCGAGTATAAGTGCCCGTGCTTTCATCGCTGAAAGTCACCGTATGAGATCCGGTCAGATTATTCAATGCTTCTACATACGAAAGTAATATTTCCGCATAACGGATAATGGGGAATGATTTAGGTAATACGGTTGCATCGGTACCACTCCAAGCATCATCATTATGGACATATTTCTTCATCACATACCCGGTCACCGGATAATTGTTGGCGTCACCGGAACCTACCGCTTTATCCTTTCCGGAAGCCCCATAGCCACTCGCACCTTTCCAATAATAGACATAGACATTTTTCTTCACAGCTTCACTTGTAGAAGCACAAGGCCAGAAACAACCGCTAAAACCAATCGATGCATAGAAGCGCGGTTCACGGTTTATATACATATTATAAACACCGCTCTTTAACTGGTATCCGGAGAAAGACTTCACTTCAGAAGTGAATCCGTCTTCCAGATATGGATATTCATCGCTCGAATTGGTACGATCTCTACCATCAACCATATAGTAAGCATCAATAAACTTCTGAGGGACAGCCATTCCATTATATCCTCCCATTAGCCCCACCGGAAAAGCGTGCCGGGTATAACTACGAAGACTACCGGATGTTCTTCCCCATATATATTCCGGATTCTTAGTAGCGGTCGATTCGCCCGTAAACATATCGCTATAAGATTTATAGGGATCAATCCCCACAGCCCCTTCCGGGAAAGTTTTCGTATAATAGTTTACGTCTGATACATTGGTCGGCAATTCCGGCGTGTACTTGTCACTTTTTACGGTATGCAACTCATACATATCCATATCAATTACCCGTTTGGCAGCATGCGCAGCTACCGCCCAACGTTGCTCGTCATAAGTCTGGCTAACATAGGGAACATTGTCCGATTTACGTATCCAACCTCCGAAAGTCGTTTTCGCTGCACTTCCTCCATTGAACAAAGGACTTGCCTGTTGCAACCGTAAGCGAGCAATCAGCGCATACGCAGCTCCGCGTGTAGGACGCCCGAACTGAGATACCGTAACCCGCAAAGGAATATAATTTGCAGCAATTTCCAACTCGTTACAGATATAATCTACTGATTCATCATACGTTGCTCTTTCCTTATTATAGTATGCAGGAGATTCATTGGTATTCATCGGCTCATCTCCCACAAGAACGACAGGACCAAAGTTTTGAAGCAAATTATAATAAGCATAGCCTCTCATAAAATGTGCATAGCCCAGAATCTCGCGTTGTTCTATATTTGTAAGGTCTTTACATTCATTGATTCTACTGAAAATAATATTAACCTTACGAATGATTTTATACATCTGTGCCCAGTTATTCATCGTTCCCAAGTTATCGGGAGTCGTGTGCCCCAAAACAAATGTTACTCCGGGAAATTCGCCCGTGTTCCATTGCACAAAGGCTTCATCCGAACCGGTAACACCCGGTGTATAAGCACCACCCCAGATAGCGCCCTCATCGGGGAAGAAAGCAGCCGTAGCCCATAGATATTTCTGAAGATTCATTTTATTCTGAAAAATAGAATCGTATCCCAATGTATCAGCAAAATACTCATCCACATTCAAGTAATTGCAGGAGGACAGGCAAAAGTAGAACGCTGTACATAGCGTTATCATTAATCTTTTAAAATATTTCATATCATGCATATTTAGAAATGGATATAGGTTTGAAATGCGTAACGGGCAGGAATAGGATAAACACGCCCCATTTTCTGTGCTTGTTCCGGATCTACTGTTTTCACACCGCTCCAGACTGCCAGATTATATCCCACCAATTGAAAGTCGAATGACTGTATACCCAGTCTTTTTACAAATCCCTTGGTCTTCAGGTTATAGGTTAAGCTAATTTCCTGTAAACGTAAATAGCGCGCATTGTCTTTCCAGAAAGTAGATTTCTTAGTATTATTTTCATTCTTACCATAGGATAATCGAGGGAATGCTGCATTAGGGTTTTCCGTAGAGGGATCTCCTGAATACCAGGCTGGAGTCCAGCGATTTGCCTGAACGCCGGCTTCCACAGGTACATTACCTGTCTTTTCACCATGGAAAGGAACATATCCCATTTCATATCCATTACCGACTTTAAAATAGGTTGTATTTCCCGTTCCTTTGAACAGACAAGCCAGTGTAAACGATTTGTAACGGAACTCTCCGCCGAATCCATACATCAATAACGGATAGTTAGAGTAGGCCAACGGCACTTGGTCGTCTTCCGTTATACGTCCATCACCATTCACATCTTTATATTTAATATCACCCGGACGGACAGTTCCAAACTGCGACGGACTGCTCTCCACATCTTGGTCATCTCTGAACAATCCCAATGCTATGTAACCACGTTGCACTCCATACGGCATACCGCTTATCTGCTGATAGGGATATTTTGGATCAGCCTGTTCCCAGTTCTGCACATCATTCTTCGAATAGGTAAAGTTTCCTCTGATCGTAAATGAGAAGTCTTTGCCTATATCCTGCGAATAAGAAATATTTCCGTCAGCTCCGTAGCTACGCATCTTTCCCACATTACCATAAGGCATGGTGATAATACCCGCGAAATCAGGAACCTGAGTTCTCTGCTGGAAAATACCATTTCGCTGGTCATTGAAATAATCGACCACTAAGGAGAGTTTTTCTTTGAAGAATTTCGCTTCAATACCCACATCCGCTTTGGTTGATTTCTCCCAAGCCAGATTGTCAGCACCTACGATAGACTCGTTCACACCATTGGAATCGCTTCCCCAGCCCGTAGCCGCATTAGAATTAATAATAGTCAGATAAGGGAAGCGTTTATTGGAAATACGGTCGTTACCTACTTGTCCATACGAGAAACGGATTTTAAGAAAATCCAGCCAAGGCACCGCTTTCCGCATGAAATCATAGTTTGTCGGCACCCAACCGATAGCTCCCGAAGGAAAGAAACCGAATTGCTTACCCGGCTCGAAGTTTTCGGAACCTGTATAACCGAAGTTTGCATCAATGAAATAGGTATCTTTAAAACTATAAGTAATTCTTCCGGATACTCCCTGATAACGTTTGGGAATAGCGCTCATACTGTCAGTGATGTCTTTAGTCGCCTTCTCGTCACTCATGTAATAGTAAAGCAAGGCTGTTGTCCTGTGTTTATCATTGAATAACCTTTCGTAATTGGCAGTAAACTCGAAATGATATTTACGCCAATGATTCAATGTCTTACTGAATGTAGCTGCTTGAGCGTCAACTTTCTTTGCCAATTGAAGTTCTCCGGAAGTCGTTCGCCCGATAGCCGAATACATCTCCGGCATTACAAAACGAGTCTCATCATAATATACGTCGCTATTCAACGCGCCCTGTACTTTTACTTTCAATCCTTTCAGAAGAAATGACAAATCCTGGTTCAGAGCGAGAGTCACCATATTTTTGTAAGTCTCGCGGGTAGCCATTCCCGTATGATTAAGCATTACATAAGGTGAATAGGCATCATTGACACCATAAGCCGGAAGTTGTCCTGTTGAAAACCTAGTAGGAATAGTCAACGGTGTCAACATTGACTGAGCATTCCAAAGTAAATCTGTGTTAGCCATTCCCGGCTCTTTTTTATTGGATATAAATCCGTCCAACCCCAAATAGAGGGTGGTTGACTTAGTAACATTGATATCCAAATTGGTTCGATAATTATATGTGTTGTATCCTGTGTCTGCCTTGTAACGGCTGTCAGGGTCTTGAATATATGCTGCCGACTCTTTCGACATACCCATACTCACAAAATAACGGGCAATACTACCACCTCCCTGTGCACTTACATAATAAGTCTGCTGGAAAGAAGTCTTATGCAGAATTTCGTCTTGCCAGTTTACATCCGGATACAAATCCGGGTCCAATTGATATTGGATTAAATCCATTTCCATAGGAGAATAGAGTTCTTTCTCTCCTGAAACGACTCTGGCTTCATTGGCCAGCTTGGCGTAATCATAAGCTCTCAAATATTTAGGTAACCGCTTCAACTGTGAAATAGTAAAATTGGCACGGGCTGTAATTTTGAGTTTTTCTACTGTTCCCCGCTTGGTCGTTACAAGAATTACTCCGTTAGCACCACGAACACCGTAAACCGCCGTTGCAGAAGCATCTTTTAAAACAGAAAAGCTCTCTACGTCAGCAGGATCAACCTGACTCAAATCGCCTTCCAAACCGTCAATCAACACCAAAGCCGAACTATTAGCACCAAATGTTCCTATACCGCGAACCCAAAATTCCGAGATATTTTTACCCGGTTCACCACTCGACTGGATAGAGATAACTCCCGGCACTCTACCTCCCAAAGAGTTATTCAGTGAAGTGGCCGGAACAGCAAGGTCACCAATATCCACGCTTGTGATAGCTCCTACTACGCTCACTTTACGCTGGGTTCCCATACCCACCACTACTACTTCGTCCAAAGCAGTAGCAGAAGGAGTCATTTTAAGAACCAGGTTTGTCTGGCTATCGGTAACGAAATACTCTATCTTATCATATCCGATATAATTAACGATCAGTACATCGCCTTTATGTGCCTGAACTTTAAATCTACCATCCAAATCGGTCGTTGTACCTACGCCCGGACGGTCTTTCAAGAATATATTAGCGCCGATAATCGGTTCCTTATCGGACGACTTATCGACAACTATACCCGAAATAGTCAGCGATTTCCCCGCTTTTTGAGCCATGACGCCCAAACAGCATAAAAGTAAAATTTGAATAATATATAATTTTCTCATGTTGAATTAGTGATAAACAGGTTACTGAATAGCAAGTTTTCTAATACACTTATTTTTAGTATCTGCAATGTAAATTGTACCTTCTTCATCCACAGCTACTCCCCAAGGCTCATCAAATAAAGCGTCATCCGGCGTACCGTCTACATAGCCGGCTCTGCCCGGGACACCAATTACAGTACTTACTGCTCCTTCCCGGTCAATCGAACGAATACAATGATTACTGGAATCTGCAATATACATGATTCCGTCTAAGTCGAAACATATCTGTGAAGGGAAATTAAATCGTGCGTTCAAACGTTTTCCGTCCTCATAGCCAGGATCTTCTCTTGCTCCTGCATACAATTCATAATTTCCGGTAGAAAGTTCATAGCGATAAATACAATGCTTGCTCCGATAACAAATATAGAGCACATCCGGATCGAGACTATCAAAACAACAGATAGCATCATAAGTCCAACCCGCATCCAGCCCCGTAGTAACTAGTTCTGCTTCCTTACTCTTAGGATCCATTTTAGCCAAGTTTCCATTTAATGCCTTTATATACACCAGTTTATCTTCCGGATTAACAGCAGCGGATATATATTGGTCTAATGTTACATTCTGTGGCTTCACCTGTTTTTTAGCCCATTGTGTTTCCGGATCAAATTGTAACAAATTACCTCCTTGTACCCAAAGCGGTAAAAAGACTTTCTGCCCTTCTGTTTCAACCATTGGAATAAATGGAGCTGTAATATTTGTAGCTAATGTAGTTACCATATTTTGTTGCTCATTTATCTGGCGTAAACGATAACTGGACCTTTCGCAAACAAATATATTTTTCTCACGATCTACGCAAACAAAATGAGTCAATCCGAACTGAGCTGCCGCCAATGTTCCGTCAACTGCATTTACTTCCGTTCGCGGCGTTCCCGTAATCGTACTTACAGTAACCTGTGTCTTATACGAAAACTGCTGTTCAAAACTGGCTTTATCTTTACCTACTTCTACTGTAATAGTGCAATTATCTCCCGGTTGCCGAGGAGTAATGACATAAATTTTAGTTCCTATGGAACGTACCACTGCCGCTTGTTTTTCATTGTAGAATACTTTTATCTGCGAAAGATCAGTTCCGAAATTTTCTCCATTAATAATAACTTTCGTTGCCATTCCCCCATTTTCAGGGTAAAAAGAGGTTAGTTTAATCGGTTGATTTGGATCATAAGGTTTGCCTGTTGTGCCACCTTCTTCTGAATCACTTTTACATGCTGAAAGAAAGGTTATCAGCATTGCAAATAAAATAGTTACCAAAGATGTTTTTCTCA
>OKSR01001184.1_pt1 | contig 9757 bp, 9 predicted proteins | sample 1606491 | NCBI WGS metagenome assembly OKSR01 (sample SAMEA3879605, study PRJEB24766) | human gut metagenome | biome: human-associated habitat; feature: feces | place: USA | collected 1985/1987 | reverse complement strand
GATGGTGTCCACGAATACTTCAAAGATACCGAAGAAGCCCTGCTTTACCGGCTTCTTCGTATCGGCACAGGCGTGGGCGATGGATCCGGTACCAAGACCGGCTTCGTTGGAGAAGATGCCGCGGGATACGCCCTTTTTCATACTCATGAAGAAGCTTCCGACCACACCGCCGGTGACAGAGGCGGGATTGAAAGCACCTTCTATAATAGAAGCAAATACAGCAGGTACAGACTTAATATGGAAAAAGATCACACCCAGTGCCAGCACGATATACATGATCGCCATGAAAGGTACCAGCTTAGAAGTAACATTGCCGATCCGCTTGATACCGCCGATCAGGATCAGGGCAATGATGATCGCCAGAGCCACGCCGATGATCAGGTTGACAAGCTTCACAGCATCTGCAGGCAGTACGTTAAAGCTGCTCAGAGCAGAATCAATGGCGGTAGTGATCGTATTGACCTGTGTGGCATTACCGGTACCAAACACAGCCAGCACACCGAAAGCGGCGAACAAATACGCCAGAAAGTGCCATTTTTTATCCAGTCCGTTCTTAATATAATACATAGGGCCGCCTACCAGATCTCCCTGTGCATTGGTCTCGCGGAAGTGTACAGCAAGCGTTACCTCGGCGAACTTGGTGCACATGCCGAGCAGCGCAGATACCCACATCCAGAATACCGCACCGGGACCGCCAATGGCGATAGCACCTGCCACACCTGCCACATTACCGGTACCAACGGTAGCTGCGAGAGCGGTACATACCGCCTGGAAAGGTGTCAGGGCTCCATCGGAGGCTTCTTTTTTCTTCATCATACGTCCCAGTGTCACCTTCATGGAGTAGGGGAATTTGCGGATCTGAAGAAAACGCGTCCGGATACTTAAATACAGACCGACGCCGATGATACAGATCATGGCGGGGACACCCCAGATGAAATTGTTGACAACACTGTTGACTGCTTCAATTGTGGATAACATAGACGAAATCTCCTATCATTTGTGGATATAAGACAAATACTTTTATAGATTAACATATTTTCACATATGCTGCCACAAAAATCTTGATTTCCGGGTAGCGTTGTAGCATTGGATCTGTTTTTTCCGAAAGAGAGAAATACTTGTTGCGTGGAAGAAAATTCACAATTATTATAATAGAAAAGGGATAAATAAGGAGGAGCAAAATGGAAGCAAATATCCGTTGGCTGGACGATCCGCAGGTGTTCCGGGTCGGTCAACTGCCAGCCCACAGTGATCATCCGATCTATCAGGATACGGAAGAAGCGGCAGAGGGCAGAAGTTCCCTGGTACAGTCTCTGGACGGGACCTGGGAGTTCGCCTATTCGGTGAACGCGAAAAGCCGGCCGGTGGATTTTTACCGGGAAAATGCCGACAGTGTACAGTTCGATACGATCTGTGTGCCGGGACATATTGAACTGGCAGGTTATGACCAAATTCATTATATCAATAATATGTATCCCTGGGAGGGGAAAATCTACCGCCGTCCAGCGTATACGTTGGGGAAAGGTCTGGCAGAAGGTGCTTTCAGCGAAGCAGAGTATAATCCTGTAGGAAGCTATCGCAAGCGTTTTCACCTGGCGGAAGGTCTGCGGGGGAAAAGGGTGATCATCTGTTTCGAAGGTGTGGAACAGGCGATGTATGTCTGGCTGAACGGGCATTTCGTGGGATATGCAGAGGACAGCTTTACCCCCTCCGAATTCGATCTGACACCCTATATTAAGGAAAAGGACAATCTGCTGGCAGTGGAAGTACATAAGCGCAGTACGGCTGCTTTTCTGGAGGATCAGGATTTCTTCCGCTTTTTCGGAATCTTCCGGAGTGTGGAATTATATGCCAAGCCGCAGTGGCATGTGGAAGACCTTTGGGCGAAGCCTTATTTTTCCGTAGAGGATGGAAATGGCATGTTAGATGCAGCAATCAAAATATCTGCTGAGGATGAAGGACAGCGTCCGGGCAAAATGCGTGTATGCCTGTCGGATGCCAACGGGAAATGCCTGTTGGAGCAGACACAGATTTTGCAGTCACAGGTGGAACAGACGTTGCACCTTCGGGAAACATTGGCAGAAAAAGTAATCCCCTGGAGCCATGAGAATCCGTACTTATATCAGCTGGAGATCACTCTGACAGACAGTGAGGGGGAAATGACGGAAGTGGTGCCGTACAAAATAGGCTTCCGTGATTTCTCGCTGGATCCGCAGGATAAGGTAATGAAGCTGAATGGTAAGCGGTTGGTGATCTGTGGGGTGAACCGTCATGAGTGGAATGCGGCATCCGGCAGATGTATTTCAATGGAAGACATGAAATGGGATATTGCCTGCTTCAAACGCAACAATATCAATGCGGTCAGAACCTGTCATTATCCAGACCGCAAGGAATGGTACGGACTGTGCGATGAAGCCGGAATCTATGTGATGGCGGAGACGAATCTGGAAAGCCACGGCTCCTGGCAGAAGATGGGTGACACAGAGCCCTCCTGGAATGTACCGGGTTCTGTGCCGGAGTGGAAGGAAGCGGTAGTGGACCGCGCCAGAACGAATTTTGAATGTTATAAGAACCATCCGTCAATCCTGTTCTGGTCCCTGGGAAATGAATCCTATGCCGAGGATGATATCGCTGCGATGCAGCAGTTCTTCAAGGAAAACGATGACTTGCGTCTGGTGCACTATGAGGGTGTTTTCCATAACAGGGCATATGAGGATGTGATTTCCGACATGGAGAGCCGGATGTATGCCTATCCGCAGGAGATTATAGATTATCTGGAAAACGATCCGAAAAAGCCGTATCTGTTGTGCGAATATATGCATGATATGGGAAATTCCCTGGGTGGAATGAATTCCTATATGGACCTGTTGGACCGTTTTGAGATGTACCAGGGTGGCTTTATCTGGGACTATATCGACCAGGCACTGTGGGTAAAGGACGAAGTGACGGGACGCAGAGTACTGCGCTACGGAGGAGATTTTGATGACAGACCCAGTGATTATGAATTCTCAGGGAATGGAATCTTATTCGCAGACCGTAGTGAAAAACCGGCAATGCAGGAGGTGAGATATTATTATGGCACTCAGAATCGTAATCGGTGATGTGACTATAGGTATACAGGGACAGGATTTTTCCTATATTTTCTCTGTGGGATGCGGAGGCATGGAGTCTTTATATAAGGATGGCAAAGAGTGGCTGTACAGGACTCCCCGACCGGCGTTCTGGCGCGCGGTCACGGATAATGACAGAGGGTGTGGATTCGCATTCCGCAGTGCGGTATGGTCCGCGGCGGATCGTTTTGTACGCTGCAGCCGGGTAGAGGCCCGGATGGATGGAGAGGAGATTGCCATCCCGCTGGCACCGGCGAATAATAAATACACCGGAAAAGAGACCTGTGACAGATTCGAGATGATCTATACGTATGATACGCCGACAGTTCCGGCCACGGAGGTGACAGTGACTTATACGGTGGAAACGGATGGCAGAATCCATGTGCAGGCAGAGTATCGCGGACAACAGGGTCTGCCGGAGCTTCCGGTATTCGGAATGAGGTTCCTGATGCCTACCGCAGCGGAGGGGTATACCTATGAAGGACTGTCCGGAGAGACCTATCCGGACCGTATGGCAGGAGGAATCCCCGGTGTGTATGAAGTACAGGGCCTGCCGGTGACACCTTATATGGTGCCTCAGGACTGTGGGATGCATATGCAGACCAAATGGCTGGAGATCGTTAGGAAGACTTCCCTGGATAATACAGACCGTGGAGGAAGAAGCAGCCGTTTGAAAATAACTGCGGAAGAGGGAAAAGACTTCGCATTTTCTTGTCTGCCCTATACGGCGCAGGAACTGGAAAATGCAATGCACCACGAGGAACTCCCTCCTGCCCGCAGGACGGTGGTATCCATCTTGGGAGCAGTGAGAGGCGTGGGAGGTATCAACAGCTGGGGTGCTGATGTGGAAGACATTTATCATATCAGCGGAGAGCAGGATATCTCTTACGGATTCTGGATCGAGTGAAATACTTCCCCGATCGGTCCCTGAATCAGGAGATCCGCATTTTTGTCTCTGGGGGTCGCACTTTTGTTGATGACCACCAGCTTATCACCCTGAAAATAATCAATTAACCCGGCTGCGGGATAGACAGCCAGAGAAGTGCCGCCGATGATCAGGACATCTGCTTCGTGGATGTATCTGACGGCGGCATTTATCGTCTTTTCATCCAGTCCTTCCTCGTACAGGACCACATCCGGTTTAATGGTGCCACCGCATTTCTCACAGTGCGGTATGCCGGTGCTGTTTAAGATAGCATTCAGACCGTAGAACTGATGACATTTTTCACAGTAATTGCGAAGTACCGAGCCGTGAAGCTCCAGGACAGTCTTACTTCCGGCGGCCTGATGCAGTCCATCGATATTCTGTGTTATTACAGCACGTACTTTTCCGGCACGTTCCAGCTCTGCCAGCTTTTTATGGGCGGCGTTCGGCTGAGCTTTTGGGAAGAGCATCTTATTCCGGTAAAAACGGAAAAATTCTTCCGGATGGGAACGGTAAAAGCTGTGACTCAATATGGTCTCCGGAGGATAGTCGTATTGCTGATGGTACAGACCGTCCACGCTGCGGAAGTCCGGAATCCCACTTTCGGTGGAGACACCGGCACCGCCGAAAAATACAATGTTATCGTAGGTATCAATGATCTTTTGCAATTCCTGAATCTGTTCCTTCAAATTTTCCATAAGTTATTCCTCCTTCGTAAATTGTACCGATCGCCAGATATTTAAACAGCTGCAGCAGAATATAGACACCGCAGGAATAAAAGCTGTTGATGAATTTATGCATATCGTTGGTAAACCATCCGGTAAACAGACCGCAGCCAAAACGCAGTAAAACAGCACTAAGCAAGATCCCGCAGCTTAGGATCCACAGTTCCAGATCGGTTCGGTCTCCATGAAAGAGTCCGTGGATCACGCGGACAGTCAGCACAAGGAGAGCAAGAAGAGCCAGAAAAAATACGGGCTTTCCAAACAGCTGATAGATGGCATTCATTTTGTTCAGAAGAGACACCATACCGGAACTATAGACTTCATTGAAATCATATAAGGTCTCGTCGGCAATGGAATCATAATCTGCCGCCTGGAACTGTGACAGTGTAGGATACACTGCCAGGCAGGAGGTAAATGCCTCCATCCGGCGGATATCCGACAGACGCCCGGTGCTTTTGGCAGAGCTGCTTAGGGCACAGTCCGTATAACCGGCGATCTTCCATATATTTTGCAGAGTATCAGACAGGATACGCGGAATTTCCGAAGGTAATATTCCTCTGGATTGGGAGGAAAAATAGAGCGCACCGTCCTGCCTTTTTGTTAAATCACCCCGCTCTACTGCCGCATGGAGCTCAGAGAGAACGCTGCCGTAAAAGGTCTGCGCACTGACGGCATCCGGGGAATCGCCGGAGTCCTGTACCGCATCCCGTAACACCCAGCTGAAGTGGTCACCGGGGATCTCTCCGTTACTCGTAGACCAGTCTTCCACATAGGAATCTAATAGCGGCTGGAGCTGTTGCAGGGTCGGACTGACGGCCTCCGCTTTGGCAATCGTCTCCCTGGAGATCCAGATGTCGGAGCCTGCTTCCGTATTGCCCTGCAGATGATAGAACAGGGACATCAGTTCGGCAAAATTTCCCTCCGTGCGGTCGTTGGTCAGAAATACACCGTAGTGGACCTGATTGATGGCGGAAATCGTTATATTGCCGCAAAACAGAAGCAATATCGGCAGCAGAAGTATGAAACATTGGAGCAAAAGCTGCCGTCCTGTCCGCTTTTTATGCAGTGCCAGTATCACATAGCCTACATTCCATACTGTCATGACAGCGATAAACGGCAGGATCCAGACGGAATCCTCTCGGATCTGCCAGAAAAAGGCAAGAGCCATGCCGGTCAGAACTGCCCAGGGAAGCTGCTTTTTCAAGGGAAGCTCCTTGCGCAGGGTAAGACCGATCATGCCGGAAAATACAACCAGCACCATTCCGGGAACAATAGCCATACGGTACAGGCGCTGTGTCACCAGCTGCGTCAGACTGATGGGAGAAAATAACAGAAGCAGATACAGGAGCGTCTGTCCATAGGGATTCTTCCATCTGACGGATAATGCGCGGACGAACAGCCAGGCACCCACAGCCTGCAGTAGAGCCAGCAGCGCGGAATATGGCAGACATAATTTTTTCGCAAGAACCAGAAACATCGGATATCCGATCCCTTTGGCGAGAGCATAGGCGTCGTAGCTGCCCAGCCATACGCCACTTAACAGATCGTAGGCATTCTCGAACAGCATCCGGTCGTCATAGCGCTGGTCGGCGAGGATCATATAAGGGATCCGCAATCCGGCAAGTATCCGGAGGGCAGTAAAAAACAAAATTATGATAGGAAGACATTTTGTAAAATTTGTTTTTGGTGTCGGTCTGCACATAAGAATCCTTCTTCTCTAAAGTATTATACTAATCAATTACATCACATTTTTCCGCAAGGTACAAGTCAGCCGATGCCGGTAAAAGAAAAATTTTTAAAAAATTAAGAAAACCCTAAACTATGTGGTATTGAGCCAGGTGCTGCAGATATGCTACAATAAGCCATAGGGAAAGATTGGAGGATGTATGAAGAGGGACCGCTTGATTCCGGTGGAAAAAAGTAAAAAAGTGATCTATCTGGATCCCAGAGGCAGAGGCGTGGATCAGAAGCACTACGGAGCAATGGCACTGTATGTTCTGGCGGTGCTGTGTGCGCTGTATTGTGTGGGAATCGGGTTGTTTGTCGGCTTTGGCAGTTATTTTTTCCTGATCTGGGGCGCGATCGCTGCGTTTTGTGCTGCATGGGGCTGGATACTGACTCATAAATCCGTGCAGGAGAGAATCCCGCGCTGGATCCGGATGACGTTCTGCGGGCTGGTGGCAGCAGGAATACTGCTGCTCCTTATATTAGAAGGAATGATCTTCGGGCAGTTTGGCGCGAAAGCAGAGGCGGGAGCGGACTACGTCATCATACTGGGAGCTCAGTGGAAGACTACCGGCCCCAGCTATGTACTGCAGAAACGTCTGGATAAAGCCATAGAATACCTGAATGCCAATCCGGAGACGCAAGTCATCGTGTCCGGTGGACAGGGTTATAACGAGCCTGTCAGCGAAGCGGAGGGGATGAAAGGATATCTTGCGGATGCAGGAATCGATCCGGAGAGGATACTTGCGGAAGATGCTTCCACGAATACGACACAGAATCTGATCTATAGCGGAGAACTGTTGAATAAATCGGAGGACAGTGTGGTCGTTGTCACCAATAATTTTCATATGTTCCGAGCTCTTGCCATTGCGAAGAAGCAGGGATATCTGCATGTGGAGGGACTGTCAGCCGGAACTTTTCCTCTTACAGTACCGAATAATCTGCTGAGAGAAGCTTTTGGAATCGTGAAGGATTTTATGGCGAACAACTTATAGGATACCAGGGTCAAAAGGTCTAAGCCCACATGAGCTTGCTCATAAGTGGGTGAAAGACCTTAGGACCCGCCCCGATATGAGCATAAAAGTGGGATGATAATCCCACGATATGCGAATAGAGGGGAAGGATTGTGGGAGTGCGTAGCACGAAGCAATCCGTAGGTATCAAAGTCGGGGGCCTTTGACCCCGACATCCTTATAATAAGGTTACAGGTACCGGCTGCGAAGTGCCGGCACAGGAGTGGACATACAGACAAGAGAGACGAGGAAGAGCGTTATGGATATTAATGTGGGAGATGTATTGAAACTGAAAAAACAACATCCCTGCGGAAGCAGAGAATGGGAAGTACTCCGCGTGGGAGCGGACTTTCGACTGAAATGTCTGGGCTGCGGTCACCAGATTATGATCGCACGGAAATTACTAGAAAAAAATGTGAAAGAAATCGTTGAAAAAGCTTGAAAAGTGCACGGGGATATGGTAACATGTTTTTTCGTGAGACACTTTATTCCTTGCTCATATGTGAAATATGGGCCAGAGACCAAAAGGAGGTAACTAACATGAACAAGTACGAATTAGCCGTTGTTGTTAGCGCTAAGATCGAGGATGATGAGAGAGCAGCCGTTGTTGACAAGTGCAAGGCACTGGTTGAGAGATTCGGCGGCAACATCACAGAAGTGGACGAGTGGGGCAAGAAGAAGCTTGCTTACGAAGTTCAGAAGATGAAAGAAGCTTTCTACTACTTCATCAGATTCGAAGCTGAGAGCACTGTTCCTGCAGAGATCGAGAGCCGTGTTCGTATCATGGACAACGTGATCAGATACTTATGCGTTAGACAGGACGAGGCATAAACAGAAAGCGAGAAGCGAAATATGAATAAAGTAATTCTTATGGGACGTTTAACAAGGGATCCTGAGGTGAGATATTCTCAGGGAGCTACCGCAACAGCGATCGCTCGTTTTTCCATTGCAGTAGATAGAAGATTTAAGCGTGATGGCGAGCCGGATGCTGATTTTATTAACTGTGTAGCGTTTGGTAAGACTGGTGAGTTTATCGAGAGATATGGCCACAAGGGAACAAAGTTCGTTGTGGAAGGACGTATCCAGACCGGCAGTTATACCAATAAGGATGGACAGCGTGTGTACACTACCGATGTAGTGGTTGAGAACGTAGAGTTCGCAGAGAGCAAGAATGCATCTGCCGGCAGTAATGACGGTGGATACCAGAACGCTGGTTTTGGTGGTGGTAATAATGCCCCCGCTCCTTCCGGAGCCGGTGATGGTTTTATGAACATCCCTGACGGCATCGATGAAGAATTACCCTTTAACTAAGTTTCAGTGACAAGCGGAGCTGACACCCGCCTCTGCCCTGACAGATTCCGATAGGAGGTAATAATAATGGCTTTTAATAAGACTGAGAAGACCGATTCTCCGATGAGAAAAAAAGGCGGTATGCGCAGAAGAAAGAAAGTTTGCGTATTCTGTGGTAAAGATAATGTAATCGATTATAAGGATACAGCTAAGCTTAAGAAGTATGTATCTGAGAGAGGTAAGATCCTTCCTCGTCGTATTACCGGTACTTGCGCAAAGCATCAGAGAGCACTGACCGTTGCTATCAAGAGAGCACGTCACGTAGCACTGATGCCTTACGTTCAGGACTAATTTCAGTTTGAGTTTAAAGGGATGAAAGCCTTTACTTACTGTACATGCAGTAGGTAGAGGCTTTTTCATGTAGAGCACTTAGCGAAGACGAGCCGAAGGCGAAGTCTGAGCTTAGTGCGAACGGTACCCGGACACTTAATGAGAACGAGCGGGAGCGAAGGTCGAATTTAGTGAAACGGGTGCATGTAGAGCATTTAGCGAAGAGACCTAAAGAAGACGAGCCGAAGGCGAAGTAGTGAAAAAAGCAGGAATCACATATACTGATCAGTTTTTAGTCATATGAAAATGAGAAATAAATGCATTGATTCATATGAAAAGATGTAATATAATACAATAAAACGTATCAATAATATAATCATGGTATAACCATAAAGGACTGCATACACATGAAACGTAAAATCACATCTAAACTGTATGAGTGGAAAAACATTCAGAATGGCAGAATGCCATTGCTTATTTATGGTGCACGTCAGGTTGGAAAAACATTTGAGATGCGGGAGTTCGGGGCACTTTATTATAAGAATACCGTTTATGTGAATTTTGAAACAGACGAAAGAATCGGAAAATATTTTGAAACAGATATTCATGCAGATCATGTGATATCAGTTTTAGAAAAAT
>OKSR01001172.1_pt1 | contig 9803 bp, 9 predicted proteins | sample 1606491 | NCBI WGS metagenome assembly OKSR01 (sample SAMEA3879605, study PRJEB24766) | human gut metagenome | biome: human-associated habitat; feature: feces | place: USA | collected 1985/1987 | reverse complement strand
CGTGGACCTGCTGCTGGACGCTTCGGCTTCCCGCCTCCACTGTCAGGAGGTCATCGCGGCGCAGGGGTCTATCCTCGCCCAGAGCCTCGCGGCCTGCGGCATCCCGGTGCGGGTGAGCTGCTTTTCCAGCCTGCGGGGCTACACCGTCCTGCGGGTGCTCAAGGGCTTCAAGGAGAAGAGCTTACAGGGCATCTGCCAATATTTCGCCTCGGGCTGGAACCGGGACGGTCTGGCTCTGCGGGCCGCAGGCGACCTCATCGACTTCGACCCCGGCCCCGCCGCGCGGCATCTGCTCATTCTCCTGACGGACGCTTCCCCCAACGACAGCCGCCGCATCCCGCCCTCTCCCGATGACCCGCTGGGCCGCGACTACGGCGGCAGCGCGGGCGTGGAGGACGCCGCCGCCGAGGTCCGGGCGCTGCAGCGGAAGGGTCTGCGGGTCTCCGCCGTCTTTATGGGCGAAGACGCCAGCGCCGCCGACGCCTCCCGCATCTACGGCAAGAACATGGCCCGCATCCGGGGCATGGACCAGCTGGCCCGGGCCGCAGGCCGACTCATCCAGAACGAGATACGGGAGCTGGGCGACTGAATCATAATAATGTACGGGGCCGCTGTGCAGTTGTATCTGCTGCCAGCGGCCCCGTATTTTTGTTGTCGCTCACAACCATCTTGTTTTGCATTGCAGAAGAATCAAAAAGTTTTTTGGTTTATCAGCAAACTTATAGTTGTATTCTGGCACAATTTATGATATACTACAACCAACGAAGGGCCGCACACCTACACATCACCCCGCGCCCACAGGAAGGAGAACCGCTATGGATGCCGCACGTTATTTTGAAGAGATGCATCTTGCCATGTCCAGCCAGAAGCCTGAGTACCGCCTTGTGCTCAGCGTCAAGGTCCAAGACCTCGGAGGCGCAGACGCTTATCTCGAGCTGCGGCAGGAGCCGGTCAGCGGCAAGGCCCGGGTGTTCTATTCCACGATGGGACGTCAGAAGCTGAACTTCCAGCTCGTCCGCAAAGGGTGGCAGAGCTGCCACAACGCCTCGGGCGAGCTGACGGGGCGCTTCCCCGCCACCGCCGACGGTCTGCTGGCCCAGACGGATTTCTCCGCCTTTGTCCGGGACGACGCCCTCGACAGCGGCCGGATGGCGCGCATTCTGGACGTTCTGGCCCATACTGCCGGTGGTTGTGGGACGGTCGCCCCCTCTGCTGCCCGGGAGGGTGCGCTCATCACGGTGGAGCGGTTCGTGGGACGTCACGCCCATTGGAGCTATTGGAGCACCCGCGCCGCAGAGCAGCTGAACATCGCGGCCATCCTCTGCTGGCTGGGCGACTACCTCGCCGGGGCCGAGCGCCGCACCCTGCAAAGCTGCCCGGAGGCCATGCAGCTTGCCGCCGCATGGCAGGCCGCGCTTTTCGCTCCCCTGCCCCAGACGGCTCAGCGGCCTCAGCCTGTACAGTCCCGGCCCGTCCGCCGTGCGCCCGCCGTCGAGAATCCGCGCTGGCAGAGCATCCTCGCCGTGCTGGCGACGGTGTAACAGAAAGGCCTCCCGCATTGGGAGGCCCATCGCCGTATCCGGCGCGCATTCGTTCATATTTTCAGTTTCGAGAAATCGGTGCAGAGATATTCATAGAGCTTGTCAACAGCCTGAAATCCCATCTTCGCATACAGTTCCTTCGGTGTATCCTCGGAGTCAGCGTGAAGATACAGGATCTCTCCGCGCTCCTGCGCCTTTTCGGCAATATGCTTCATCAGGGTCATGGCGATGTACTGGTGCCGGAAATCCTCGTCCACCAGCAGGCCGTCCATGCAGACATACCCATCGGATGCGAAAATATAGCAATCACCCACCAGCTTCCCGCCCAGATACGCGCCGAGGTAGGTCAGCTTTTCCCGGAGGTTCCGGTTGTTCCGCACGGTAAAATCATCTCCGTACAACGGGCCGTAGTGTTTCAGTTCGTGCTGTTCCAGTTGGTCTGCGTCCGGGGCCTTGATCGAGACGTCCGGGTTCGTTTTCCAGCTGCGGATGTCTGTTTCCGGGGGCAGAACCATCGTCAGGGTCTCTTCGCACTCCATGCCGAATGCATCGGCCAGCGGCTCGTACCCTTCCAGCTTGAGGAAGGTGTCTCCCCGCTCTTTTTGGTAGGCCAGCGCGGCCCGGACTTCATCTGCCGAGGGCTGGCTGTAATAGCAGAACGCGTTGTGGTCGTATTTATCGCGCAGCTCGCTGTCCTCCCGCTTGGTCAGATGCTCTGAAACGGTGTGAGACGCGGAAAACAGCCGGTAAAAGCTTTCATCGGTCTTTCTTGTAGGGTTCATTGCGCTCCTCCAAAACTTATCGCTCACTTCCACCCCCGCGCCGTGGGGTCGAGCATCTCGGCGGCAGAGTAGATAAGGGCGTTGCAGATGGCCGCAGCGACATTGCTGCCGCCCTTGCGGCCCATCGCCACGATGGCCGGTACATCATGCCTTTCGCAGACGGCGAAGAGCCGCTCCTTGCTCTCCACCACGTTCACAAAGCCCACCGGCACACCGATGACCAGTGCGGGCCGCAGGCCGCTTTCGATCTGTTCTGCAATCGTCAGCAGAGCCGTGGGCGCGTTGCCGACGGCGAGGATGGCCCCGGGATGCTCCTGCGCTGCCTTTTTCATCGCTGCGACGGCCCGGGTGGTGCCAGCCTCTTTTGCGGCGGCGGCCACCTCGGGGTCAGCCATATAACAGCAGGCCGTGCCGCCCAGCTTCGCCAGACCGGGCTTTGTGATGCCGGCCAGCGCCATATTCGTATCGGTCACGATGACTGCCCCGGCGTGGAGGGCCTTGACGGCCTGCTCCACCGCGCGGGGGGTGAAGTGGAGATTCCGCGCATAGTCGAAGTCGGCGGTGGTGTGGATGACCCGCTTGACCACGGCTTCGTGCTCGGGCGGCGGGGTCAGGCCCATCATTTCCAGCTCTTCGGTGATGATGTGGAAGCTCGTCCGCTCAATGTCGGCAGGTAAATGATGCTGCGGCGTCAATATTCTATCCCCTTTCGTGCTTTTATCCCCTTCTGGTAGGGGTGGCGGTGGCATTTCATCTCGGTGGAATAGTCGGCGGCGTCCAGCATCCACTGGGGCGGCGTGTGGGCCGTCAGGACGCACTCACACCCAGCAGGCCGCTCCAGAACGGCCTTTTTTAATAGATCGACGTCCACCATATCCAGCTCTTCTGCGCTCCCGGCTTCGTCCAGTATCAGCAGGTCGGCAGGCTGTGCTATGGCGGCGGCGAGATTCTGGTTTTGCAGTTCCCGGGTCGCGGCCTTTTCCTCCGGCGTCATCTGGAAGACGAATTTCTGCCCGGCCTTGCCCCGGTAGATCTCCGCGCCAAGCTGGGCCAGAAGCGGGATCTCGCCGCTGTTCCCGCCCTTCAAAAACTGGACGATGACCACCCGCTTCCCGGACCCCAGCGCACGGAGCGCAAGACCCATAGCGGCGGTGGTCTTCCCCTTTCCGTCGCCCCAGTACAGATGCAAAAGTCCCTGTTCCATTCAGTGCTTCTCCATTCCCATCGCGGCATACACCGCGTCCATATCCAGCGCCCCGCGCACGCCGTCGGCCAGGATGTCGAACTGCTGGCGGCGGTACTCTTCCATCGGGATGAGGGCCGCGTCGGAGGGGTCGATGCCCTTCCGGCGGCAGAGCCAGCCCGCCAGCGCCTCGGTCAGCGTACCGGTGTCGAACAGACCGTGGAGGTAGGTGCCGAACACATTGCCCTGCACACAGCCTTCCCGGCCTCCGTCAGGGTAGTGGGCGAAAGGTTCGCCCTCAGCCTCGGTCACGCCGGTGTGGATCTCGTAGCCTTCCAGCTCTGCACCCGCAAAGGGGGCGGCGGCGGCGGTCGCTTTGACCTGTGCGCGGCGCTTCTGCTCGCTGAACACGGTCCGGGTGGGCAGCAGACCCAGCCCCCGCAGAGTCTGCTGCCGGCCGCTCTCGCTGCCGGTGGGGTCGTCGAGGGTCTGGCCCAGCATCTGGTAGCCGCCGCAGACGCCCAGCACCGGCGTGCCTTTCGCGGCCAGCTTGAGCAGAGCCGTTTCCAGCCCGCACTGCCGCAGCCAGAGCAGGTCGTCCACCGTGTTTTTCGTGCCCGGCAGCAGGATGAGGTCGGGTGCGCCCAGCTCATGAGCGTTCGAAACATATCGCACACCCAGCAGCGGGTGCTGTTCCAGCGGCATGAAGTCCGTAAAATTGGACAGATGCGGCAGACGGATGATCGCCGCATCCAGCGGCTTTTTGCCGTCCCGCATCTCGAGACGCTGGCTCAGGGAGTCCTCGTCCTCGATGTCCACCTTCAGGTACGGTACGACGCCCACCACGGGCAGCCGGGTCTTTTCTTCCAGCATCGAAAGGCCGGGGCGCAGAATTTCTACGTCTCCACGGAATTTATTGATGACGAGCCCCTTGATGCGCCGGCGTTCTTTTTCTTCCAGCAGCTCCACCGTGCCGTAGAGCTGGGCGAACACGCCGCCCCGGTCGATGTCGCCCACCAGAAGCACCGGCGCGTCCACCATCTCGGCAAGGCCCATGTTCACGATATCCTCGCTCTTGAGGTTGATCTCTGCCGGGCTGCCCGCGCCCTCGATGACGATGACGTCAGCCTCCTCGGCGAGGCTGTCATACGCCTTCAGGATGTCCGGCACCAGCTGCCGTTTCGTGCGGAAATACTCCGACGCTTTCATCTGGCCCCGCACCTCGCCGTTGACGATGACCTGACTGCCCACGTCACTGCTGGGCTTCAGGAGGATGGGGTTCATCCGCACGTCCGGCTCGACGCCGGCGGCCTGCGCCTGCACCACCTGCGCCCGGCCCATCTCGAGGCCGTCTTTGGTGACGAAGCTGTTCAGAGCCATGTTCTGGCTCTTGAACGGCACGGCGCGCAGGCCGTCCTGCGCAAAAATGCGGCAGAGCGCCGCGCAGAGCAGGCTTTTGCCTGCACCGCTCATCGTACCCTGCACCATGATGCATTTTGCCCTGCTCATCCCAGCACCTCTTTCATAAGTTCCAGCAGCCGGGCGTTCTCGGGGGCCGTGCGCACCGCCGTGCGGTACCACTCCGGCCCGAGGCCCGGATAATTCGCGCAGCTGCGCACCTGTGTTCCCCGCGGGCGAAGCCTCTCGTTCAGGTCGGCGGGCGCGCGGAAGAGCAGATAGTTTGCCTTTCCATCGATGACCCGCAGGCCCAGCGCCCGCAGGCCCGCCGTCAGAACGGGCCGCTGCCGGGCGATAAGGGCGCGCACTTCGTCCACATAAGCGGTTTCTTTCAGGGCCGCGACGCCTGCCGCCTGGGCCAGACTGGACACGGCCCATGGCTGGCCCGCTGTCTGCATTTTTTCCAGAAGCGTTTCGTCGCCGCAGAGGCAGTAACCCAGCCGGACGCCGGCCATGCCGTAGAGCTTGGTGAAGGCTTTCAGGATGACGAGGTTCCCACTTTCCAGCAGAGGCTTCGCGGTCCACCCGTCGGTGTCGGGCAGAAAGTCCAGAAAGCACTCATCTACGGCCAAAATCGTGTGGCACTCCTCGCACCGGCGCAGCAGCTTTTTCACCAGTTCGGGTGAGGCCAGCTGCCCCGTCGGGTTGTTCGGCTGGCAGAGGAACACCATGTCGATGCTCTCGTCCACGGCGTTCACGAGGGCGTCCGTCGGGGCGAAATCATTCGTTTCATCGAGGAAGAAGCGTTTCACTTCGCACCCCACCGTATCCAATGCAGAGGCGTACTCGGCAAAAGTCGGGGCTGTCACCAGCGCCTTATGGGGCTTGGCGGCCCAGACCAGCCGGAAGATGAGGTCCGCCGCGCCGTTGCCGCAGAGGATACGCTCCTGCGGCACACCCTCGGCCCGGCTCAGCGCCGCCCGCAGGGTGCGGCAGAGGGGGTCGGGGTAGCGGTCGGCCAGAGGCAGAGCGTCGTGGATGGCCTGCGCCACCCCTTCGGGCAGGCCGAGGGGGCTGACGTTCGCCGAAAAATCCAGCGCGTCCCGGCCAAAGCGTTCGCGGTAGCCCATCCAGTCACCGCCGTGGACCAGTTGTTTCATCCCAAGAACCCCCGTATCGCACATCCCCACGCCAGCGCAAACCCGCTGGCTACATACATCATCCGATCTGCCCGCAGAATATCCTCCGGCTCGATGGGCCGCAGCGGATCGCCGATGGTGGGCTTCGGATAATATTCCCCGAAATAATAGGCCGGCCCGGCCAGCTGGACGCCCAGCGCACCGGCGCAGGCGCTCTCAGTCTGGGCGCTGTTGGGGCTGGCGTGATTGCGGCGGTCCCGCCGCCAGATACGCCACGCGCCCTTGGCGTCATTGCGGGTGAACGCTGCCGCCATGATCCAGAGCAGCGCCGCCAGACGGCTCGGGATATAGTTCGCCACATCGTCCAGTTTTGCGGCGGCACGGCCAAAGTAGAGATATTTTTCGTTTTTGTAGCCCAGCATACTGTCCATGGTGTTGATGGCCTTGTAGGTCAGGGCCAGCGGCGCACCGCCCAGCAGCATATAAAGCAAAGGCGCAATGACGCCGTCGCTGGCGTTTTCGGCCACGGTCTCCACCGCCGCTTTGGTCACGCCCTCGGCGGTCAGCGCTTCCGTGTCACGGCCCACGATGCGGCTCACGGCCTTCCGGGCGGCGGGCAGGTCGTCTTTTACCAGTTCCCGGTAAACATTCGTGCTCTCCTGCACCAGTCCCTTTGCGGCCAGCGCCTGCCCGCACCAGAACATCTGCACGGCAAGTCCCAGCAGCGGGTGAAGCATCGCCGCGCCCCAGCAGACAAGGCCCGTGAACAGCAGCGTCCCCACCGGCAGACAGAACGCCAGCACCGCGCCGCCCAGCAGCTCGCCCTGAGGCGTTTTGGGCAGGCGGGCGCGGAGGAATTTTTCCAGCCGGGAGATGGCTTTGCCCATGTACACCACCGGGTGGGGCAGCCACGCCGGGTCGCCGAAAATGGCGTCCAGCACGAAGCCTCCCAGCACAGCCCAGGCGGTCATCATACGCCGGCCTCCGCGTCTTTCGTGTACTGCACGGTCTTCACGAGGTGGAGCTGGCGCTTCTCGGCCCAGTCAGCGGCGTCCAGCACATAGCCGCCCGCGTTGGGGCCGCACCACGCATAATAATCGCGCCTGGGCAGGGCGTACCGCTCCATGGCCGCCATCTGGGTGCCGCCGTGAGCCAGGATGACCAGCAGCTCTTCGCCGTCGGCCAGCGCCTTGTCCACCAGAGCAGAGAAGGCATTGCAGATGCGGTTCGAGAAGTCGTCCTTCCGCTCACCGTCGGGGCATTTGCTCTCGCAGTTGGCCTGCACCCACGCCTGATAATCGGCGTCGTGCTCCATCTCGACGTAGTTTTTGCCCTCGAAGCTGCCGAAGCACATCTCCTGCAGGTCTTTCACGACCACAAGCTCCGCCTCCGGGAAGAGCACCCGGGCCGTCTGGGCCGTCCGCTGCAGCGGAGTGATATAGACCACCTTCGGGTCGATGTCGGCCCGGCGCAGCTGGCTCAGGCCCTCCGCCGAGAGCGGGATGTCGCGCTGGCCCTGATAGCGCTTCTGGGCGTTGTATTCGGTCAGGCCGTGACGCAGCAGATAGATCAACATTGGGGTAATTCTCCTTTCAATACCGTCGGGATGCCGCAGAACATCTGCACCACGCAGTCGGCGCGCTCTGCCAGCAGGCAGGCCAGCCGTCCGGCGGCCTCCCGCCCGGCGCGCTCCTCAGCATCCATTGGGACAACACCGCCGCCGACCTCGGTGGCGATGACAATATCATATTCCGCCAGCTCCCGGGCCAGCGTTTCGAGCTGCTCCGGGGTCTGAGTCTCGGCGGCGGCGTCCTGCACATCGGCGATGACGCTGCCCCGGAAATTCCGCGCAAAGGTGCGCTTGCCGCTGTAGAGCGGCCCTGTGATGAACATCATTTACAGCACTCCTCCCCACTGGCTGACGGCCAGTGCCGCCAGCATCCACAGCTCGGCTCGCTGCAAAAACCACCCGGCCAGGTCGCCGGTGATGCCGCCAAACTGCTTTTTTGCCACGGAATCATAGCGCCACAGCGCCAGAAGCGCCGCCGCCGCCAGCCCGCCGCCGCCCAGCGCCGTCAGCGCCAGGATGAGCAGAGCCGACAGGCCGCAGAGGAAGCGGCGGACGGTCTGCTTGTCGGCCGCTGTGGCAAAAGTATGGGCGAGGCCGGTGTCTTTCGCCAGCGGGAACGCCGCCACGGCAAAGCCCGACAGCGCCCGCTCCAGCACCAGCGCCAGCGTCCAGCACAGGCCCGCCCGGGGCGTGAACCGCACACTGCCGCAGAGGCCGAAGTAAGCCGCAAAGTAGCAGCACAGCCGGATGACGGCGAAGGCCCCACAGTGGGAATCTTTCAGGATCTCAAGCTTTTTTTCGCGGTCGCCGTAGCTCGAGAGGGCGTCCGAAGTGTCGGCGTAGCCGTCGAGATGGATGCCGCCGGTGACGGCCACCGGCACGAGGCAGAACGCCGCCGCCCGGGCCAGCTCCGGCAGGGGCAGGACGCCGCAGAGACACCACAGCCCGCCGCACACCAGCCCGATGAGGGGGAAGGCGCACATGGCGTACCGCATATTTTTTTCGTTCCACTCGAACTGCGGCACCGGCAGGGCCGAAAACATCGCAAAGGCCACCGCGATGGTCTGCAAAACAGTCACAGCTTTTCTCCCCCTTTGTAGTACACCGGCAGGCCGCAGACCACCCGGCAGACGTTGTCCGCCCGGGCGGCGAAGGCGTTGTTCACCTGCGCCAGCGCCAGCAGATACTGGTCGGTGTCGCCCGCGTAGTCGGCACCGCCGCTGAACACCTCGTTCGATACGACGATAAGGTGATCGCACCCTGCGGCGAGGCGTTCCAGCCCGGCCAAAACGGCCTCGGCGGTGTGCTTTCCTGCCCCGCCGGGGCTGTAAAGCTCGTTGGCGACGAGGTTGCCGAGGTCTTCCAGCAGGACGGTCCCCCGGCCGGGCAGAGCCAGACGGTCGAGGTGGAGCGGGCATTCCAGCGTTTCGAACTGCTTTTGCGCCCGCATTTTCCGGTGCTTTTCCACCCGGGCGGCGCACTCGGCATCCCAGACCTGCATGGTGGCGAGGTAATAGCGGGGCAGGCCGGTCTTGAGCACAAGGCTCTCGGCGTAGGCGCTCTTGCCGCTGGCCGCACCGCCGAGCACCAGCGTCAGCATCCCGCACCCCCCTGCGGCGTGTAGGCTTCGATGCCGCCCTCTTCAAAGGAATAACAGCCATTGTAGACGGCCAGCGCCATATCCCACAGCGGGATGGCGGCCACCGCTCCGGTGCCTTCGCCCAGATGCAGGCCCGCCGTGATGAGGGCTTTTTTGTTCAGAGCGTCCAGCACCAGCTTTGCGGCCGGTTCAGTGGAGCAGTGGCTTGCAAAAACAGCCTTGGCCGCTGCCGGGCAGAACCGGATAGCGCAGAGCGCCGCCACACAGCTGATGAATCCGTCGGCCAGCACCGGCACACCTTCCAGCGCACCGCCGAGGAAGACGCCGCAGAGCCCGGCAATATCGAAACCGCCCAGCTTTGCCAGCACGTCCAGTGCATCGGCAGAGTCGGGCTGATTTTTTGCGATGCCGCGATGGATGGCGTCGATCTTCCGGGCAAGTCCCTCGTCCGAAAGGCCCGCGCCCCGGCCTGTCATCACTTCGACGGGCTGGCCCAGCAGCACAGCGGCCACGGCGCTGGACGTCGTGGTGTTTCCGATGCCCATCTCACCGGTGGCCAGCAGGCCGACGCCCGCTTTCTTCTGCTCCTG
>OKSR01001147.1_pt1 | contig 9950 bp, 9 predicted proteins | sample 1606491 | NCBI WGS metagenome assembly OKSR01 (sample SAMEA3879605, study PRJEB24766) | human gut metagenome | biome: human-associated habitat; feature: feces | place: USA | collected 1985/1987 | reverse complement strand
GCCGCAAGCTGACCCGCCCGGAGCACTACGAGGCACTCAGGGGCGAGAAGATCGGCGTCAAGCTCATCCGCCCCACCGCCGACGGCGTGCGCGAGTTTGCCGGCATCCTGAAAGGCCGCGAGGGCAGCACCGTCACGGTCGAGACGGAGAACGGCCCGGTGAGCTTTGAGGTGAACGCCGCGTCCGGCGTCCATCTCTGTGATGACGAACATCTGTTTGACTGAGAATAACCCTCTCAGGCGCGTTCCGCGCCAGCTCTCCCAGAGGGAGAGCCAAAGATGAATCGAGAAAAGATACCATTATAAACTAGGAGGAACCCGAAAAATGGCAGCAGCGAACAACGAATTTTTTGAAGCTCTCTCCATGCTGGAGCACGAGCGCGGCATCACCGCGGAGTACCTGATCGAAAAGATCAAGGCTGCGATCGTCATCGCCGTGAAGAAGAACTACGAGGTCGAGGACGACCACGTCATGGTCGAGATCGACCCCAACACCGGCAAGTTCAACGTCGCCCTCATCCAGGACGTCGTGGCCGATGAGGACTGGTACGACGAGCACAGCGAGATCGGCATCACTGAGGCTCAGCACATCCGCAAGAGCTATCAGGTGGGCGACCGCGTCGTGACCCCCCTCAAGACCAAGGACTTTGGCCGCATCGCCGCCCAGACCGCAAAGCACGTCATCCGTCAGGGCATCCGCGAGGCTGAGCGCAGCCAGCAGCTGAGCGAGATCCAGTCCCGCGCCCACGACATCGTGCAGGCCACCGTTACCCGCGTTGACCCCGAGAAGGGCATCGTTGCCCTCGACCTGGGCAAGGGCGGCGAGGCCATCCTGCCCCGCAACGAGCAGGTCCCCGGCGAGGTCTACACCGAGGGCCAGATGCTGCAGGTCTACATCGTGGATGTCGTGGCAAGCGAGCGCGGCCCCCGCGTCATGATCAGCCGCACCCACCCCGGCCTCGTCAAGCGCCTGTTCGAGCTGGAAGTGCCTGAGATCTACGACGGCACCGTCGAGGTCAAGGCCATCAGCCGCGAGGCCGGCGCCCGTACCAAGATGGCTGTCTGGTCCAAGGACGCCAACGTCAACCCCGTCTCTGCCTGCATCGGCCCCCACGGCGACCGTGTGGCTGCTGTCGTCGAGAAGCTGGGCGGCGAGAAGATCGACATCGTGAAGTGGAGCGAGGACATCTCCGAGTTCATCTCCGCAGCTCTCAGCCCCGCAAAGGTGGTCAAGGTCGAGCTGCTGCCCGGCGAGACCCGCTCCTGCCGCGTGACCGTGCCGGACCAGCAGCTGAGCCTTGCCATCGGCAACAAGGGCCAGAACGCCCGTCTGTGCGCCCGCCTGACCGGCTACAATATCGACATCCGCCCCGAGAGCGGCTACTACGGCGAGGAAGAGCCGAAGGCTGCCGAGGCTGAGAAGACCGAAGACACCGCCGCAGAATAAGCGCGGAACACCTGCCGAAGGAGGGAAAACCGGATGGCACAAAAGAAGATCCCTGCCCGCCAGTGCATCGGCTGCCTGACCAGCCGCCCCAAGAAGGAACTGGTGCGTGTGGTGCGCGCACCCAGCGGAGAGATCAGCATCGACCCCGTGGGCAAGAAGCCTGGCCGCGGTGCTTACCTCTGCCCGGATGCCGCCTGCCTTGCAAAGGCAAAAAAGAAGAAGGCGCTGGAGCGCTGCTTTGAGCAGCCGGTCCCCGCCGAGGTATACGATGCACTGGCCCAGCAGCTGGCCAGTGTGGAAGCAGAAAAGGAGGCCGACCGCGATGGCAAAGAAGCATAACGCCCCCGCAAAACCGGCCCTTGAGCCGAATGAGGCCCTGTTCCAGGCCGTGAGCCTCTGCCGCAAGGCGGGCGCTCTGACCATGGGCTTTGACGCGGTGGAAGACGCCGTCGTCAAGGGCAAGGCATGGCTCGTGATGACTGCGTCCGACGCCAGCCCCAAGACCGTGCAGCGGCTCAACTACGCTGTGGGCGATATGGTGGACGTCATCCCCATGCCGCTGACACAGGATAAGCTGGCTGACATCAGCCGCAAACCGGTGGCCATTTATGCCGTCACCGACCGCAACCTCGCCAAGCTCTGCTTTGACCGGCTGACGGCGTGCGGAGCGATTCAAACTGAGGAGGATATGAGCGAATGACCGTAAAATATAAAGTGAGCGATTTTGCAAAGGACCTGAATGTTTCTGCAAAGAAGGTCCTGGATGAGCTGGCTGCCATGGGCAGCACCGGCAAGAAGAACAGCTCCACCCTGGAAGAGAACGAGCTGAACTATCTGCTGGAGAAATTCAGCAAGGACAACAGCGTTGCCAGCCTGGACGAGTACCTGAACAGCGCAAAGCAGCCTGCCCAGCCTGAAAAGAAGGCGGAGAAAAAGGCCGAGAAGCCTGCGGAGAAAAAGGCAGAGCCCAAGGCTGCTGAGAAGAAGCCCGAGGCAAAGCCCGCTGCCCCTGCCGCAAAGGCAGAGCAGCCCAAGGCAAACAATAACAACAATAAGCACGGCGAGAAGAAGAACGAGCAGCACAAGAAGCGCGAGGAGAAGACTGTCTCCCTGAGCGAGCTGGCCCGCGAGACCGGTGCCAAGGCCTCTGCTGCCCCGGCTCAGTCCGTCTCTGTCCGCCGCGAGGACAGCCAGGTGACGGTCGATACCCGCACTGTGGATGTGAACGTGGACCGCTTCGATGCCCGCTATGACGATCTGGCTTCCACCAAGAACACCGAGAACCGCCGCAAGCCCACCCCGCAGGGCAACAAGCAGAAGTTCACCCAGCGCGGCCAGCGCCAGCGCCAGCAGTTCCAGAAGGGCAAGCGTGAGACCGAGTTCGAGCGTCTGCAGCGCATCCAGCTGGAAAAGGCCCGCAATGCACAGCTGAAGGTCCTCATCCCCGATGAGATCACCGTCGGTGAGCTGGCTGCCCGCCTGAAGCAGCAGGCCGGCAAGGTCATCGCCAAGTTCATGCAGATGGGCGAGATGCACGCCATCAACGACGTGATCGATTTCGATACCGCAGCTCTGCTGGCAGAGGAGTTCCACGCAAAGGTCGAGCATGAGGTGCACGTCACCATCGAGGAGCGCCTGTTCACGCAGGAAGAGGATGCACAGGAAGATCTGGTGGAGCGTCCTCCGGTGGTCTGTGTCATGGGTCACGTTGACCACGGCAAGACCAGTATTCTGGATGCCATCCGCAAGACCAACGTTACCGCAGGCGAGGCCGGCGGCATCACGCAGGCCATCGGTGCATATCAGGTCAAGGTCAACGATAGCCTCATCACCTTCCTGGATACCCCGGGTCACGAGGCTTTCACCTCCATGCGTGCCCGCGGTGCCAACATGACCGATATTGCAGTTCTGGTGGTTGCTGCCGACGACGGCATCATGCCCCAGACCATCGAGTCCATCAACCACGCCAAGGCTGCAAATGTCAAGCTCATCGTGGCAATGAACAAGATGGATAAGCCCACCGCAAACCCCGAGCGCGTGATGGAAGGCCTGACCAAGTACGGCATCATCACCGAGGACTGGGGCGGCGATGTGGCCTGCATCCCGGTGTCTGCCCTGACCGGCATGGGCATCAACGACCTGCTGGAGCGCATTGCGCTGGAAGCTGAGGTCATGGAGCTGAAGGCAAACCCCAACCGCCGCGCCAAGGGTGCGGTCGTCGAGGCCCGTCTGGACAAGGGCCAGGGCCCCATTGCCACCATTCTGGTGCAGAACGGCACCCTGCACGCCGGCGACGTCATCATTGCCGGTACCGCTGTGGGCCGCGTGCGCACCATGCGCAGCGACAAGGGTCAACTGCTCACCGATGCCGGCCCCTCTACCCCTGTGGAGATCACCGGCTTGACCGCAGTACCGGAAGCAGGCGACCTGTTCGAGGCTGTTGAGGACGAGCGTCTGGCCCGTGAGCTGGCCGAACAGCGCGTTGCTGCCGCCAAGGAGAAGCAGTTCTCCTCCTTCCAGAAGGTCACGCTGGATAACCTGTTCAGCCAGATGGCACAGAATGACATGAAGGAACTGGCCATCGTGGTCAAGGCCGACGTGCAGGGCTCTGCCGAGGCTGTGAAGCAGAGTTTGGAGAAGATCTCCAACGACGAGGTGCGCGTGCGCGTCATCCACGCCGGTGTCGGCGCCATCAGCAAGTCTGACGTCGATCTGGCCGATGCCTCCAACGCCATCATCATCGGCTTCAACGTCCGCCCGGACAATGTGGCCAAGGAAGAAGCCGCTGCCACCAAGGTGGAAATGCGTATGTATCGCGTCATTTACGACGCCATCAACGATGTCACCGATGCTATGAAGGGTATGCTGGCACCCAAGTTCCGCGAGGTTGCTCTGGGCGAGCTGCAGGTGCGTCAGGTGTACAAGATCTCCAACGTGGGTACCGTTGCAGGCTGCCGCGTGACCAGCGGCAAGATCACCCGCGACAGCAAGGTGCGCGTGGTGCGTGACGGCATCGTCATTGCCGAGGACGAGATCGCATCCCTGAAGCGCTTCAAGGATGACGCCAAGGAAGTGGCCGAGGGCTACGAGTGCGGCGTTACCCTGGAGAAGTTTGCGGACGTCAAGGAAGGCGACGTGTACGAAGCCTTCAAGATGGAAGAGTACCGCGACTAAGCAAAAACCGAATATATAACAGCTTCCCGGCAGAAAAGGCTTCCCCCGTCCGGGGGAAGCTGTCGAACGAAGTGAGACTGATGAGGGCGTATCTTTCGCAGGTGTGGAGCGTGCGCCCTCATCCGTCGTTCTGGCAGACAGATGCCGCCTTTCCCCGGGCGGGGAAGGGCTTTGGGAAGCTGCCGACAGAATTTGGAGAAAACTATGTCTCAGAAAAATATGGGCCGTCTTGCGCAGGATATGAAGCGCGAGGTCATTGCCATCATCGGCCGGCTGAAGGACCCGCGGCTGGAGGGCGGTCTGCTGACCGTCACCCGTTTGGACGTGACGCCGGATCTGGATGTGGCAAAGGTGTATGTAAGCGTGATGGGCCGTGCGGACGGCCCCAAGCCCGCAATCGAAGCGCTGAACCGTGCCGCAGGCCATGTGCGCACCGAGGTCAGCAAAAAAATGCACATCCGCAAGGCACCCCGCTTCATCTTTGTGGAGGATGACGGTGCTGCCTACGCCGCCCACATCAACGAGCTGCTGCGCAGCCTGAACGTGAACGGCGAGGAGGAAGCACAGCCTGCCGATACCGAACAGACCGAGGACTGACTGCCTTTGCGGAAAGGATGGATCATTGGATGACAGAACAACTGAATGTGCAGCAGATGGCGCAGCGCCTGCTGGCTGCGGACAACATTTTGATTCTGTGCCACAAAAACCCGGACGGTGACACCATCGGCTGCGGCAGCGCCCTGTACTACGCGCTCAAAGCGTTGGAAAAAACAACGGCGGTGCTCTGCTCCGATACCGTGCCGTCCCGCTACGCCTTTACGAACCCACGGCTGTTCAAGGGTGAGTTCGAGCCCCGCACCGTGATCGCGGTGGACGTGGCCGGTTTGCAGCTGTTTGGCGAAAATAACGGTGTGCCGCAGTTTGCACGCCATGTGGACCTGTGCATCGACCACCACGCGGGCAACAACGGCTATGCCGATTTCACCCTTCTGGATGCCAGTGCCGCTGCGGCAGCAGAGCTGCTGTATCAGGTCATCGTGGAGATGGGCGTGCCCATCACCCCCCACATTGCCGACTGCCTGTACACCGGCATTGCCACCGACACCGGCTGCTTCAAGTTCTCCTCCACCACAGCCAACACCCACACGGTGGCGGCAAAGCTTATTGAGGCCGGCTGTCATGTGGAGGAGCTGAACACCCTGCTCTTTGACACCAAGCCCCGTGCCCGCATGGAGGCCGAGCGCATCGCCCGCAACCATCTGGAGTACTATCTGGACGGCCGCTGCGCCCTGATCTACCTGACACGGGACGAGATCCGGCAGAGCGGGGTAGACCCCGCAGATCTGGAAGAGCTGACCAGCCTGCCCATCAGCATCGAGGGAGTCAAGGTCGGTCTGACCCTGCGCCAGCAGCCCGGCGGCAGCTACCGCATCAGCGTGCGCACCGCAAAGGGCGTGGACGCCTGTGCCATTGCCCGGCGGCTGGGCGGCGGCGGCCACACCCGCGCAGCGGGCTGTGAGCTGCTGGGCGACCTTGAAAACGCCAAGAATGCGATCCTTGCAGAGGTGGAAGCCGAGCTGGACGCACCGCAGGAGGAAGCATGATGCAGGGCATCCTGATCGTAGACAAGCCCATGGACTGGACCAGCTTTGACGTGGTGGCAAAGCTGCGCGGCGTGCTGGGCACCCGCAAGCTGGGGCACAGCGGTACGCTGGACCCCATGGCCACCGGCGTACTGCCGGTGTTTTGCGGCGGTGCCAGCAAGGCGGTGGACCTGCAGCTGAACCACGACAAGACTTACCGCGCCACCCTGCGCTTGGGTGCACGCACCGATACCGGCGACAGCACCGGCACGGTGCTGGAGACTGCACCCGTCACCGCTGGAGAAAAGGAACTGCTGGCTGTGCTGCCGCAGTTTATCGGCCCGCAGATGCAGGTGCCGCCCATGTACTCGGCGGTCAAGATCAACGGACAGCCGCTGTATAAGCTGGCGCGCGAGGGCGTGACCGTGGAGCGCAAGGCGCGCCCCATTGAGATCTACGGCATCGAGTACGGCGGCAGTCCGGCAGAAAACGAGTATGTGCTGACGGTGCGCTGCTCCAAGGGCACCTACATCCGCACACTGCTGGAGGATATCGCCGCCGCCATGGGGCAGAAGGGCACCATGAGCGCTCTGCGCCGCACCGCTGCCGGTCTGTACACCGAAGCAGATGCCCACACGCTGGAAGAGATCCTTGCCGCAAAGGAGCAGGGGAGCGCTGCGCTGGAAGCACTGATGCTGCCGGTGGAAAGCGTGTTCACCCCGTTGCCGCTGCTGGTGGTGGAGCCATGGGTGGAGCAGCATCTGTACAACGGCTGCCCCACCAGCCGCTACCCCGCAGCAGACGGACGCTACCGGGTGCGCAGCGCCGCCGGGCAGTTCCTTGGCCTTGCCAACATTACCGGCGGGGTGCTCCGGGTGGAAAAACTGTTCGTGGAACGTAATTGAGCAATAAAGGAAACAAGACCCATGCAGATCATTTCTCAGTTTGCCCCGCTGCCGCTGACGCAGCCCGAAAAAGGCACCGCCGTGGCTATGGGCTACTTTGACGGCATCCATATCGGCCACCGGGCGGTGATCGAGGGGGCTGTGCAGTGGGCAAAGACCCATGACGCAGCCCCGGCGGTGTTCACCTTCCGCCTGCCGGTGGAAAATAAAATGAAGGGCAAGCGCCTGCTTTCTACCGAGGATAAGCACGCCTTGATCCACAGCCTTGGGGTGGAGTATTACCTCACCCCGGACTTTGAAGCGATCAAAGCGCTGAGCCCGGAGGAGTTCGTGCGCGGCATTGTGGAAAACTGCCACGCCCGGGCGCTGTTCTGCGGCGAAAACTTCACCTTTGGCGCAAAAGCTGCCGGTACGCCGGAGCTGCTGCGCACCCTCTGTGCCCCCCTTGGGGTAGAGGTGGTGGTGGTGCCCATGGCACAGTTTGAGGAAAAGCCGGTGTCCTCCACCCGCATCCGCACCGCGCTGGAGGGCGGGGATATCCCCGCCGCCAACGCCATGCTGGGGATGCCCTATGCCATCCGCTTTGCGGTGCAGCACGGGGCAGGGCTGGGACACACCCTTGGGGTGCCCACCATCAACCAGCTGTACCCGCAGGGCTTCCAGATGCCCCGCAGCGGCATTTATATCACCCGCACCTGCATCAACGGGGTGTGGTATCCATCGGCCACTGGTCTGGGCAGCCGCCCTACCGTGAACGATGATGCCACCAAGGTGACCTGCGAGACCTTTATCCCGGGCTTTTCCGGCGACTTGTACGGCACCGACCCGGTGGTGGAGTTCCACGCCTACCTGAGCCCCAGCAAAAAGTTTGATACGCTGGACCAGCTGCGGGACTGCATCAACAATGCCGCCCGCCGCGCACAGGAATATTTTGCATAACGCATCAACAGCGGAAAAAAGTATTTTTATTTGGGCTTCCGAAAGGTCTGCGGACTTTTCGGAAGCCCTTTTTCACGGAAAGAGGTCGTGACCGAGAGATATTTTTCCGCAAAAGGATAGCATCTTTTGTCTGCTTCCTGTATAATACAGGTAAAATCAACTGAAGTCAGAAAGGTTTATCGTTTATGGGCATCGTAGTCATCGGAGCTGTTTTTGTGGATATCAAGGGCTATCCCCTTTCCACCTATATCCCCGGCGGGCGCAACGCCGGACGCATTGAGCAGGTACACGGCGGCGTAAGCCGCAACGTGGTGGAGGATATTGCCAACGTGGAGCTGCGCCCCACCTTTGTGGGTCTGGTGGACGACACCGGCATGGGACAGGACGTCATCGACAAGCTGGCAAAGCACAAGGTGAACACCCGCTTTATCCAGAAAAAGCCGGACGGCATGGGCACATGGCTGGCCATCTTTGACAACGATGGTGATGTGCACGCTGCCATCTCCAAGCGGCCGGATACCACCCCGCTGACCGGTCTGCTGCAGGAGCAGGGCGATGCCATTTTTGCAGACTGCGATTCCATTGCACTGGAGCTGGATCTGGAAAAAGAAACGGTGAAGCAGACCCTGCGCTACGCCAAAAAGTACGGCAAAAAGGTGTTTGCCGTGGTCTCCAACATGAGCATCGCCATGGAGCGGCGGGATTTTTTGCAGCAGATCGATTGTTTCGTCTGCAACCAGCAGGAGGCCGGGCTGCTGTTCTCGGACGACTACGACCACCTCTCCCCGGACGAGATGTGCCGGGTGCTCACGGGCAACGTGCGCAGCGCCAACATTCCCAGCATGGTGGTGACCATGGGCGGACAGGGCGCGGTATACGCCTGTGCGGACGGCAGCTGCGGCATCGTACCCGCCAAAAAGGTGGATGTCATGGACACCACCGGCGCGGGGGACGCCTTCTTTGCAGGCACGGTCATCGGCCTGACCTACGGCAAAACGCTGGCAGAGTCCTGCGAGATCGGCAGCCGTCTGGCCGCCTCGGTCATCTGCATCACCGAGAACGTCTGTCCCCGCTTCCGCCCGCAGGAGTTCGGGCTGGATGTACCGGTGGTGGATTAACGGTTTGGAATGGTCTCCGCTGCGCTCTGACCATTTTCAGCGGAAAAATTATTTATATTTTGCCAACCAGGAAAATCTGCGGATTTTCCCGGTTGGCCTTTTCACAAGAGGAGCCGCAAAGGAAAGCTGCATCTATAACTAAAATTGCGGATTTTTCGGCTCGCCTTTTCACGGGATGGGCGTAGAGGGAAACGGCATCCGTCTATTGGATTTTTGCGCAAAAACGCATTTTCCCCCTTGACAGGAGCGGCAGTTTCTGGTATCAATAAAAATGATAAAGGGGAGTAAAGGGCAGCCCGCCGGTCAAGGCTTTTTTCGGCAGGCCGCTGCATGGCAGCGTCATCACGGCAGCAATGCCCGATGTCATGTGTTCGCTTGAGACTTTTGTCACAGATCTTACGCTGTGGCAAGGGTCTCTTTTTTCTTGCCGCAGCATCAGAACAAAAGGAGGCAGAAAAACAATATGAATTTCTGGAACACATTCGCCGCGCTCTTTTCAAACTTCGGGGCGCTGACCTGGCAGATGGTGGTCATGTGGGGCATCGGTGCCCTGCTCATCTACCTTGCCATCGTCAAAAAGATGGAGCCCAGTCTGCTGCTGCCCATGGGGTTCGGTGCCATTCTGGTCAATCTTCCCGCATCCGGTGCCATCACGCAGGGAGACACCGTTGGCCCTATCTCTGCCCTGTTTGAAGCAGGGATGTCCAACGAGCTGTTCCCGCTGCTGCTGTTCATCGGCATCGGTGCCATGATCGATTTTGGCCCGCTGCTGGAAAAGCCGTGGC
>OKSR01001142.1_pt1 | contig 10003 bp, 6 predicted proteins | sample 1606491 | NCBI WGS metagenome assembly OKSR01 (sample SAMEA3879605, study PRJEB24766) | human gut metagenome | biome: human-associated habitat; feature: feces | place: USA | collected 1985/1987 | reverse complement strand
TCTGCCCGGCTTTTATGCACAAGGCTGTCATACAGAACATGTTTCATGCGCCGGTTGACATTGTTTGCAAAACGTCTCACATAAAAACGCTTGATATATCTGGAACTCTGCACCACTGCGATTGCGATCACATAGGCTGCGACCAGTTTTCCCATATCAGGAAATCCTGCCCTGCCGCCAAGGATATCCACCAGACAGCCCGCCATTTTTCCCTCAAACCATGGTCCGGCAAGGAGTCCTAAATTGTAAATCAACCCGGAGACTGTCACCGCAAGAAGAACTTTCCACTCCATTTTAAAATAGGAAATCACATGGTCTGCCTCAAATTTTTGTTTTTCACTTCCAGCATTTTTTCTGTCGTACTTATCACTCATCTGACTCACCATCCATTTCCATCCTGTCGTCTGAACCGGACTGCACGAGTTTTGACACATCGCAAAACTCTGCCCGCCGCTGTTCCTTCGACCGCCAGTAAAGTTTATCTAACGTCTCAAGAAATGCCGCTTTTTCCTCCTTGGGCAGCTCCGCTAAAAGCCACTCATAAAACACGCTCTCAATGGACGCCTTTGAATTTTTTAACTGTTCCGCTTTCTCTGTCGCATACAAAAGCTGGCTTCTTCCATCCTCCGGGTTCGGTTTCCGGTAAAGATATCCTTTGCTCTCTAAATTAGCCGCACGCCTTGCAGCAGCCCCTTTATCAATCTTTAACTGCTCTCTGACTTTCGCCTGTGTGACGCCGGGATTGTGCCGGATGAAATGGATAAAATCAAATTCTGCCGTTCCGATTCCTTCCTCTTTCATCATCTTTAATGTAAACTTGCCCGCTTCACGCGCGATCTTTGTGATTTTTCTTCCTGACTCGTCCATTGCGATCTCCACTCCTAACCAACTCTGAAAATTAAAATCTAACTTATGACTTTCCCATTAGCATACAAAAAATAGATGTACCTGCATCTAACCAGATGATAGTACATCTATTTTTGTGTGTCAATTTATCTTTTTCTTACTTTGCACAGGAAAAAACTTTTTCCTGATTTGATTCATCAATGAAATCTTTCTTACTTCTCACTCCAGATTTTTCTATATTTCATAAAATAGTAAATACTCATGATCATACTGAGTATCTCGCCCGTTGTGATCGACAGCCAGACTCCGTCCATTCCAAGCAGATTTGGTAATATCAGTACCGGCAGCAAATATCAATATGCCAGTACACTAGCCCATGTTTCTGCTATTTTTACTCCACCTTCGGCAGCCCTGCAAATCCCACTGCAAGCTCTTCATCGGTCGGAATATAGTCTGTCATCTCTCCATTGTTAAACCATATCAAAATAGCCGGTTCCGGTAAGTCCAAAAACGATAGTCTTTTCTTCTCCGGTTTCTTTACATTTCAACGCCTCGTCAATGGCAACACGAATCGCATGAGAACTCTCCGGTGCCGGAAGGATTCCCTCTATTCTTGCAAACTGCTCTGCTGCTTCAAATACAGAAGTCTGCTCTACACTCCTTGCCTCCATCAGTCCGTCATCATAAAGCTGTGACAGAGTTGAACTCATGCCGTGATAGCGAAGTCCTCCGGCATGGTTTGCAGATGGAATAAATCCGCTGCCAAGTGTATACATCTTTGCTAACGGACAGACCCTTCCGGTATCACAGAAATCATATGCATAGCGGCCTCTCGTAAGACTCGGACAGGATGCCGGTTCGACTGCGATAAATTGATAGTCTTTTTCACCACGCAGCTTTTCTCCCATAAACGGAGAGATCAGACCCCCAAGATTGGAACCGCCGCCTGCACATCCGATAATGATATCCGGCGTAATATCATACTTTTCCAGAGCAGCTTTTGTCTCAAGTCCAATGACTGACTGATGTAACAATACCTGATTTAACACACTTCCCAATACATAACGATATCCTTCTCTCGTCGTTGCAGCTTCTACTGCCTCGGAGATTGCACAGCCAAGACTTCCTGTTGTACCCGGATGCTCTGCTAAAATCTTTCTGCCGACTTCTGTTGTCTCAGACGGTGACGGGGTTACACTTGCTCCATATGTGCGCATTACCTCACGGCGGAATGGTTTCTGTTCATAGGAAACTTTTACCATATAGACTTTACAGTCAAGATCAAAATAAGCACACGCCATAGAAAGTGCAGTTCCCCACTGTCCAGCACCTGTCTCTGTTGTCACACCTTTTAATCCCTGCTTCTTTGCATAATATGCCTGTGCAATCGCAGAGTTTAATTTATGGCTTCCACTTGTATTGTTTCCCTCAAATTTATAGTAGATCTTTGCCGGAGTCCCCAGTTTTTTTTCCAGACAATATGCTCTCACCAGTGGTGACGGACGGTACATGCGGTAAAAATCACGGATCTCCTGTGGAATATCGATGTATGGGTTGGTATCATCGAGTTCCTGTTTTACCAGTTCATCACAGAATACATGCCCCAGTTCCTCCGCGGTCATCGGTTTTAGAGTTGCCGGGTTCAAAAGCGGTGCTGGTTTGTTCTTCATATCAGCGCGCACATTGTACCATTGTGTCGGCATCTCATTCTCTTCCAGATAAATTTTATACGGTATTTTCTTTTCGCTCATCTTCTCCTCTTTTCCGCAACTTTTATCGTTACTTTACTGTTATGATTCTCTGATTCATGATTTTATCTATATTTTAGTATGTTAGCACATTGAAGTGTCGCAGTCAATAACTTTGGATCTTAATATCGGCATCGACGAAAGCCGTAACACCTGTTTACCCCAAATTGCGTTTCTTTTTATTCCACTCTTGCAACACTGCTGACACCCTCCGGCGTCCGCTGCTTTGTCACAATTATTTTTTTGTCGATCTGGTCTTTTAATTCAGATACATGTGAAATAATTCCTACCAGACGATTTCCCTCGGTGAGCTGCAGCAATGCTTTTAACGCCTGTTCTAAGGCATCCTCATCGAGTGATCCAAATCCCTCGTCCACAAACATGGAATCCATACGGATTCCACCCGCATAAGACTGTATCTCATCCGACAGTCCAAGCGCAAGTGACAATGATGCCTGGAAAGACTCCCCACCGGAAAGCGTCTTTACACTGCGCTTTGTCCCGTTATAATGATCAATCACACAAAGTTCCAATCCTGCTTTTTCCTTGCGGCTTCCTGTCTCTTCCTCACGTTTTAATTCATACTGCCCGCTGCTCATCGTAAGCATCCTCCGGTTTGCTCGGATCAGTATCCTGTCAAAATAAGCCATCTGCACATAAGTTTCCAGTTCAATCTTTGCCTTACCGTTTAACATTCCACTTGCCGTATCGGAAAGAGATTTCATCCAGACATACTTTTGTTCGGTCTGTGCGATCTCTTTTTGTTTTTTGCTGACATTTTTACAGATTTCCCTATTAGTACAATAAGATGTATATTTTGAAGCCCTGTTTTCTTCCATCTCATTTCTTTTTGCACGCAGTTCTCCCGCCTGTTTTTCGATCTCTTCTTCCGGAAACGATATTGCTTTCTCTGTTTCCTCAATCTGACGAAGCAGCATCTGAATGACGCCCTTTTCCGTCTCTCTGTTTTTTTCGTAATTATGATACGCTTCTCTTGTCTTTTCTCTGTTCTCTTCTAAATTTCTTTTTTTCAGGGTAAACTCGTTTATCTGTGTCTGTACCCCCTCTTTTGTTACATCCTTTACCTGCTCTTTCAGCTCATTGAGATTTTTTTCTTCATTTGCGTACTCTGTCTGCAGACGTACCAGCTCCTGTTCTGCCACATTGATCTGGTCGGCAAGTGTTTTTATTTCTGTTTCATCGAGCGGAATCTTTTTTTCTAAGGCAGTCTTTTTTCGTTCGTCTTCCTTTTTTTTGGAAAGTTCCGCTTTTTTCTCATCGGCTGCTCTTTGCAGCATAGTAATCACAGACTGTACATGGTATGGTTTTGCATCAAAATCTTCTATTGACAAAACCTGACTCCCATCAGCGTTTTTTATGGTCTGTAATGTATTGACATCTGTATCTCCAGTTAAAGTGCTCTGATTACATGTAATTATATTACATGTAATTATATTACTTGTAATCAGAGCACCCGTAATTAAATTACATGCAGATTTTATATCGTCACTGATCTGCTTTTCGGCAGTTTCCCTGTTTCCGGTCAATTTTGCAATTTCTTCCTGAATACTGCTGATTGTTCCTCTTATCTTTTGTATTGTTTCTTCGCTTTCTTTTAATTCATCTTTGATCTGCTCTGCACGTTTCCTGTTATTTTTTGCCTGTAAAAACTGCGTGTTCCGTTCGTTTTCAATCTGCATAAGCTGTGCAAAAACAGTTTTTTGATCCTCTGTCTGCTCTATGCCAGTTCCACAGTCTGCAACGTTTTTCTTCCACTGCTGTTTCTGCTGTGTGCACCGTTCTGTCGCCGTGGCAAGCATCTGTCCAAGATTAATGTTCTGTTCGTTTAACATAACCAGTTCATCCTGCGCAGACTGCATCTGTTCTTCTAATACATGCTTGACATCCAGATCCTTTTTCGCTTTTTCTTTCTGATCTTTATATTCTTCCCTTCTCGCCTCATCAGCACTCTTTTGCCTTTTTGTCTCCGTCTTTATTTCATTTAAAGACATTCTGACATCAGGCTCACCAAGCAGTTCTCCTGCATCCTTTAGGACTGCTGACATTTTCTCATTTTCCTGTGTCACGAGCTGATGCGCTTTTTCACTCAGTCTGCTGACTGACTCCCTTGCCTTTTCATCCTCCGCTTTTGCCTGTTTTAACACTTCCCGATCCGGAGTTTCCTGTGGTATGACTGCCAGTGTCGGATGATGTATGGCTCCACAGACCGGACAGGGTTCGTCTTCCTTTAATCCCTGCGCCAGCATTCCCGCCTGTGCATCCCAGAATTGCTGTTCTATCCTCCGGTATTGTTCACTGATCTGTTTCTGCTCTGCGGCTGCTTTCTGATACTGTTTTTGAGTTTTCTCCCTTTCTCTGCTGACTTTCTCCCAATCCTCTAACCTGTTTTCCAGCTCTTCGAGCCTGCGTATCCTCTCTGATACTTCCAATATTGCTTTCTCTGCCTGTTCTCCCCTGCTGTCTGCACCGGAAAGCTGCTCCCACGTTTCTTTTTGCTGCTGTAAGTCCCTGCTTTTTACCTCATATGATTTCTGTACGTTTTCCAGTTCTGTACCAAGTCTCTTTACTTCTCTTTCTGATGTGTTCAACTGTTCTGCAATCTCTGTCAGATCCTGTATTTTCTGTCGGATTTCTTTTACTTCCTTCTCATAGGCAATCTCCTGTCCTGCCGCATCCTTGTTCTGCTCCTGTTCTTCTTTTAACAGTTGCTGCTGTTCTAAAAGACTGTTTTCTGTTTTCTTTTTTAAATCAAGTTTTTCCTTTTGATCTGAAATATGCTCCTCCAGCGCACGGCTCCTGTCTCTCTGATTTTTCAGCGTATCCATTTTTTCTGTGATCAGTCGCATTTCATGCTCTATGCGTTGTATTTCCGCAGTAATGCCCTCATAAGATTTTAAGGTCTCTTTTTCCTGCTGCAGTTTTCCCTCCAGTTCTGTTCGTCTCTGTTCATCCTGCCGTTTTTTCTGAACCTTTTCTTCCATATCCTGGTGCTTCTTTTCCTGCGACAGACCAATTTCCTGTATTTTTTCAAACAACACCAGCTTCTGTTTATATTCTTCAATCGTTCTGCCTAATTTTTCACAGCATTCCGCTTCCTCTCCTGCCCTGTCCATATCCGCTTTTGCCTGCACCAGAAGCGCTTCTAAGTCCTTCAGCTTCTGCTGTTTTTCTTCCAACAACCGCCTTCTGTCTGCATTTTCACGCACTTTCCCGCTAAGTTCATCCATATTTTTTATTTGCTGATCCAGCGCCTCTTTTTTCTTTTGCAGGCACTCCAACGCAGATTCTTCCGCTTTACAAAGTTCTTCTAAAAGTGAGATTCCCTCCTCGATCCTGCCGTCAAATTTTTCCTTTTTTAAAAGATTTATTTTTTCTGCGATCCTTGTCCCTTCTTCATCCAGAGAGTCACTCTCACAGACAATTCCCTCCATATACTGATTGATGCTGCGCCGCAGTTCATCATATTCTTTCCATTGTTTTTTTACGGCATCTTTCAGTTTGTCCTGCAGCACACGATAAATATCCGTCCCGAATATCTGACGAAAAATCTTTCCTCTCTCCTCCGTATTGGCAAACAATACTTTCTGAAAATCCCCCTGTGCGATCATTGCTATCTGGGTAAACTGTCTGCAGTCTAAACCGATCAGCTCTGTGATGGCGCGTGTGACCTCTCTGCTTTTTGTCACTGGTTCTCTGTCATCCGGGTATTCTAGTGTGGCATTTGCCTTTTCCGTTGTCATTCCCGTCCCACGTCCCTTCGGACGCATATATTCCGGGTTACGCTCTACTGTATACCGTTTATTTGCGTACTCAAATGTCAGACGCACGAATGTTTTCACGTCATCTTTTGCATATTTGCTGCGGAACATATCCGCTTTGCGCACATCACCACTGGCTTCCCCGTACAGCGCAAACGTGATTGCATCAAAGATCGTGGTCTTTCCTGCCCCGGTATCCCCTGTGATCAGAAATAATCCCTGCGATCCAAGCCGTTCAAAATCTATGGTCTGCTCCCCCGCATACGGGCCAAATGCACTTATTGTAAGACTGACTGGTTTCATAAATCGTTCCTTTCCTGCCGCTCCTATTTTCTCTCAAATCCCAAATATCTCGTTCCCTGAAACATCAGTTTTCCTGTATTTGCTTCTCAAACTATTTTTTCAGGAACTTGTCAATGCACCAGCTCTTCCATCAGTTCTCTGACAAAATCCCGCTGTTCTTCACTCATCTGCTGATTATTCTGTATCTCGTAAAATTCTTCAAACAGTTCCATCTCTGATTTTTGCTCCACATGTTCGGTCACCTCAACCTGCCTGCTCTGTCTGGTCCTGCTGTTATCATAGACAAGCTGCATCAGATTCGGGTATACCGTCCGAAGCTTTGCCATTCCATCCGGCACATCCTCCTCATCGGTCAGTGTGATCTGCAGATAATCGTCTGTTTCTGTGCCCTCATAAAAATCTTTCGACATCAGTTCCATGTATGTTCCCCGGATCTTTCTCAGATCACGAAGCGGTTTTAACGGAACTTTTTCAATGAAGATATCTCCCTTTTCCTTTATCTCCATGACAACAACAGACTTTTTCTGTTCCGCTTCGGAGAAAGAATATTTGAGCGGGGTTCCGCAATAGCGCAGTGTCTCCCTCTCGATATGCTGCGGGCTATGAATATGCCCTAATGCAACATAATCAAAAACATCAAACACTTCCTCCCCGATCTGGTCTAATCCACCCACCGAAACTTCCTCCGACTCACAGCGCGAAGCCCCTGTCACAAACTGATGTGCCACTAATATATTCCGCTTCGATGCGTCTACCGGCATGTGCGATACGACAAACTGCAGGGCATCCTGATATGTTTCCACTGTCTCCACATCATCTTCCTGTGCCAGATCCTGTTTTGTCCCGGCATCTTTTTTTCCAATGGATATCCCCTCTGTCACTTTCCTCCACGCATGGCGCACGACCGCCGGGCGGATAAACGGCAGCAGCCAGATGCAGAGTTCCCCATATGCATCCTGACATGTAACACACCTCACCTCTCCATCATAAACCGGTGAAACATAGACTTCCCGGCTGCTCATAAGCTGTGCACCAAATGCAATACGTTCCGCGGAATCATGATTTCCACTGACTGCAAACACCTTTTTCCCGCAATCAGCAAGTCCCGTGAGAAACTGATCAAACAACTGTACCGCCTCCGCAGACGGAACCGGCTTATCATAGATATCCCCCGCGATCATAACCGCATCCACCTGTTTTTCCAATGCGATCTCTTTGATCTGCCGTAAAATATATTTCTGATCTTCGATCATGGAAAACTCATTGACTCTTTTTCCAATATGCAAATCCGAGATATGAAGAAATTTCATGCTCTCCTCCTATACTATTTCATTCGTAATACTTTACTTAACTATACCATATAGCGTCCCGAAATACAAACATATGTTTTGTTTTTGTTGCTTTTTCACAAAAAAACAGATCTCAGAAAATAAAAACCACTTTCTGGAGATCCATTTTTCTATTTATTTTGTTTCCATTGTAACAGCAATGCCGAATTGATGATGACGAGCACAGAACCTGCATTATGTACCAATGCTCCCACGACCGGATTTAAAATTCCGATGATTGCAAGCACGATCGCCACAAAGTTAAGCCCCATCGAAAAACTCATATTGCATTTGATCGTGATCATCATCCGCCTGGATAATGCAATCAGATGCGGCAGTTCTTTTACTTCATCATCCACCAGCGCAATATCTGCTACATCCAACGCAATATCACTTCCAACACCGCCCATCGCAATTCCGAGATCCGCTTTTTTCTGTTCCGCCGGCAAGGTAATCTGCGCTAAGACATCCTCACACGGCACATCCTCGTCAACCATACGGTCGATTGCCTGTACCTGACCAATGATTTTTGACAGTCTTATTTTTCACTTATCTCTTCCCGTATCTCTATCGGATGCGCATCGGTAACAAAGATCATTCCATCATACAATTTTTCCGGCGATTGTGATGTGCGGTAACTGCGTGGGAAAAGTCCCATAAAAATTGCACTGTAGCCCTCTCCTAACGATCCCATAGAAACATGATCTGTAATCTGCTCTTTCAGTTGTGAATTTTCCGGAACCTTTGAAAAATCCAGCCAGCTCATATCATAACCGGTTTTCTTCGCGGCTTTCGCTAGAGGATCATAGGAATAAAACGTGTGCGTGATACGCTTTCCATCATTTTTCGGAAGATTGCAGTTCGTCTTGTAAAAATCTGTTCCTATTGCAAAATATCCTTCTCCAAGTTCATCCGATAAAATATTTCCCATAACCCTGTTATCCGTGCCATAATTTCCAGACCGCTCTATATGCCCATTGTGACCTGAAATAAAAATACAGGAATTGCCCCTCTGCTCTTCCATAGAAAGGATCCACAGCACATTTTCTGCCATCAATTGGTCTCTGAGCACATTTCCTTCTACGGCAGAATTGATCACTTTCCCAAGAGAAATATTCTGCAGCAGCGTATCTGCCAGATGATCCGCCTGTACAATGTCCTTTACATCTGATTTTTGTAATTCTTCTTTTATTTCTGTGATCACTCTGCTCTGCTGTTCAACATCATACTCACTGTGCTGTTCTTCTGTATCCTCCAGTTTCTTCAGTTCTGTCACATCTATCCCCGCCTTTTCACATGCTTCAATCAGATACTGCAGATTATAGGACCATCTTTGCATGTCAAACCCATAAAACCTTAAATCATCTCCATCTTTTGCAGTCTCATTGTATTTTCGCATATAAGAGATCAGATCTGACATCTCATCAGTTCTGTATATTGCAAAGCCAATCGCCGCGGCAGCCTGCTCTGCCGTTCCTTCCCCACCGTGAATGTAGCGGTTCACATACTCGCATCCACCGTAGTCTCCCTCCAGTGCAAATGCTCTTATCCCGGCATTTTCCACCAGATTTTGAAATACGGAAAGTTTTAACTGCTGAAACTCTGCATTTCCATGGGATGCCTCCCCCAGTGCCACAATTTTTGTTTTCTCCGGTATCTTTAAGTCCTCCACCTGCTCTGCATATTGTGCAAATTCCGTTGTATCTGCACATGGTCCGGTTCCAAATCCTCCAAAATGGGAAGATATGCTGCCGGCGGCAACAATACCTGCTAATACCATACCTGCGGTTATCAAAATCCATGTCCGTTTTTTCTTCTTATTTTTCTTTTCCATAAAATCTCCCCCAAATCTGTTTTTCTTATTCGATACTCCAATATTAACAAAAGGGAAAATGTTCTGCCATTTCATTAGCTTACATTTTCCCTGATGTATCTTACATTTTTGTAAGATTTATATAGTTTTCAAATTTATACTGTTCTATAACTTTACTTCCCAAAA
>OKSR01001134.1_pt1 | contig 10034 bp, 9 predicted proteins | sample 1606491 | NCBI WGS metagenome assembly OKSR01 (sample SAMEA3879605, study PRJEB24766) | human gut metagenome | biome: human-associated habitat; feature: feces | place: USA | collected 1985/1987 | reverse complement strand
AACTCCTACACCTCTCAGATGGTCCGTACCATTAAGTACTTCGCTGAGAACTGCTAATCGCGCAGCTGCGTTAAAAATTGGATGATTTGTCGACCGGAGTTTGTCTTGCTCAACTACGAACAAGCTTGATTTGGTACGATAAGCTTATCTAGCAATTTTTCACCCTTTCTTTTGTGGTCCGCCATGAAGGAAAGGGTGTTTTTTTATGTGTTTGAAAGATCTCCGCGATGAATTTATCTATGACTGTGAATGCCGCCATCTGGCTAAAGGCTCCCTGCGCAATTATAAGGCTGCGACCCGTTTTTTGCTGGAATATCTGGAGCTGAAGCAGATCACTGAGCTGGAAGACGTCCGTCCCCGCCACATCCGGGACCTGATGAAGGAAAAGCAGGACGCGGGTAGCACGTCCCGCTATATCAACGACCTGCTCAAGGTGTGGCGCACATGGTTCAACTATCTGGTCAATGAGGGCTATCTGGAGGAGCGGGACAATCCGGCCAAAAAGGTAAAGTGCCTCCGCCAGCCCCGGACGATCATCGATACCTTTACAGTGGCTGAGATGAAGCGGATGATCCAGTTCTACGACGGCAAGGATTTTCTGGAGGTACGGAACAAGACCATCATCATGCTGCTGTTCGATACCGGGATGCGCTGCAACGAAATGATCCTGATGGAGCCGGAGGACATCAAGCAGGACTATATTCTGGTCAAGCATGGCAAGGGCAGCAAGGAACGGGTCGTGCCCAAATCGCCCGCACTCTCCAAGCAGCTCGTCAAGTACTGCACGCTCCGGGATGGCTACCTGAAGGAGCACCCTACCCGCTACAAGAATCTCTTCCCCAGCAAAAACGGCAAGCCGATGACCGATGAAGCCGTAGCACGGATATTGAAGTATGCCGCAAAAGAGGTGGGAGTCTCGCCCTCGGTGCGTGTCAGCCCTCATACCTGCCGCCACACCTTCGCACAGATGCAATTGAAGAACGGTTTGGACCTGTACAGTGTCTCCCGCCTGATGGGGCACGTCAATATCATGATCACCCAGCGCTACCTGTTGGGCATCAAGGATAAGGACATCGTGGATCGCGGTACCCAAACCAGCCCCCTGATGAACCTGTAAAAACTGAATCGTACACTTCAAGAGTGGCCCCGCCGGGTGGTGGGGCTGCTTTTTTTTGTTTTAATTCTGTTGATTCGATTGTAAAAGAAGAACAATGAAAAGTGAAGAAGTGAGTCTATATCTATTTATAAAAAGAAAAAACATAGCTGGAAAAATAATGCGAAAAATGGACGATAATGCGATGGAATATTTTGCGTTAAAGAAAAGTTAAGGAATGCCTATATATTATAATAATGTATTTATATATTTATATAAGGTGAGTTGAATGGCTTTGAAAATGAATGAAAGAGAATAAAACGATACAACGACTAAAAAATGACAATTAAAATTTGACGAATTTTTGCTAATTTAAAATTCATGAATTCTAATACAAAAATGCAAAATTATGGAATCAACAGGATGGATTCAAATGATTGAGAAAAGTACAGGAATGGAAATCGAGAATGCTGACAACAGTAGCGTACGGAAAGCGGGTTAGATGCAATGACGGAGTTGATTCCGACAAGGCGACATAACAAGTGCGTTGATATGCTGTTGTGCGGGATACGAAAGCAGAACGGAATGATAAGGAAATATGACTAGTATTTTGATGCGTTTATGGCACGAGCGGCAGAGACGAAACCAACCTACAAATATACACAACTAGTTCTTTAATGTGCTGATTGCGCGGGCGGCAGAAGGGCGCGAGCGACCCTTGAAATTTTTTACAGCCTATGATATGGTATTTATGTGGTCGCAAACGCGTCTGAGAGCTTCTACAACGGCTTTTCGCGTCCAGCGTATTGGGGTGCGTCAAAAACAAGAAAAACGAGCTAGAGATGCCTTGCAGCGCGTCTGGTGAAATTTTTCTTGGAAAACCACTGGACAAGCGGTCGAAAGTGTGTTATTCTTATGCACCCGAGGAGGAGAGAGCGGCCGGGCAAACCCCGGACGTGCTCGACATCCCGACAAGCGTGCCCCGCGTGCGGGGGGCGGTGACCGAGGTGACTTGGAAGCTGCCCCTGCACGACGGAGCAGGCGACTGCCCTGTGAAAGCGGGGTGGAGCACCTTGAAAACTGAACATCGTCAAAAATTTATTTGGACAAGGAGGGATGTGAACATGGAAAAAAATGACATTTTCAATACGAATCTGCTGCAGTTGCCCATGAAGGCACAGGTGGCTGACGAGGGGGTGGTACAGGATATCACGCCCGTTGCAGCGCCCGCAGACCTCGCCGGGGGAGTAGCGGAGCTTGAGCTGGATGCTTTGAACCAGAGAGGTGTTGTGCTTCAGCGGTTGAGCGATGTGACGCCCAAAAATCATGAAATGTTGGCATCCGGACGTCTGCAGTGCGGCGAAATCACGCTGCTTTGCGGTGACGGCGGTGTAGGCAAGGGGCAGTTCGTGGCGCAGATCGCGAGATCCCTGACCATGGGTGAGGCTACGGAGGTTTTTCCGCAGGCACCCGAGCGCACGGGCAACGTTGTGATCCTTGCGGGCGAGGATCCCATCGATGCTGTGCTGTGCCCGCGAATGGCTGCTGCTGGTGCTGATCTGGGCAAGGTTGTGGTGATCGATTCTGATGCATACTACAAAAAGAAGGGGAAAATGCCCTACCTCGGAGACCCGGATCTGGTGAACTGGATCATTGCGGCGAATCCGCTGGTGCTGGTTGTTGACCCGCTTCAGGCGTTTTTTCCTAATTCTGCCAATATGAACAACCGTCAACAGATGCGGAGGGTGCTTCAGGACCTGCGCATGCTGGCACAGCAACAGGGGTTTGCTATCCTGCTGGTGACCCATACCAACAAAAATCCATCCGCGTTTGGGCGCAAGCGCCTGAATGGATCGGGGGAGCTTTGGGACACTGCCCGCAGCGTGCTAATCATGGGGCATACGAGGGATGGCAGCAAAAGTTACGTCTCCCACGAAAAGAGCAGCTATGGTGTACCGACGGATACGATCCTTTTTACCACCGAGACGGTAGAGGTCAGGGGAATCAAGACGGTAAGGCTGAAGTTTGACTCGACGTCGGATTGGAAGGACGAGGATTTTTGTCGGGAGAAGCCGGACAATAAAGGGCAGAAGTATGCAGAAGTTCAGAGAGAGATCCTGCGTACGTTGAATGCCGCCCCGGGGAACTGTATGGTCAGCAAGGAGCTTCAGCGGCTGGTTGTGGAGAAAACTGGATGCAGTGAAAGTACTTATAACCATGCGCGCAGCGCACTGAGTGGCGACGGCCTCATCAAAAACGTCCGGCAAATTGTACCAGAGGTCGGAGTCTGCGGCGTTACAGCCCTGACACAGAGCACCGCAGTGGCGTAACGGCTGCTGAGGGTGTATGATTGCAATTTTGCAATGTTGACGAAAAATATCGATGAAAGGCGAAAAAACACAATTTCTGCTTTTGCAATGTTGAGCCCTGCTTTGCAAGGCTGAGGTCGCCATAACAGGGGCAAAAAGGAGGAAGTGGCATGCAGTGCAGTAGACCGCTGAAAATCCCATAGCGCTGGTAGGGTGAAAGATCTGACCTGCTTTGGCACTGTTGGGAGCAGACAGCAAGACCGTTCTAAAAAACACAATTCAATTCAAAAGGAGGACCATATGACAGATAGAACATAGCGCCCGGGCTGCACCCTGCCAACAAGGGGTACTGTACATGGACTCTAGCGAAATAAACAAAAAATATAATTTAGGAGTGTTGAAATTGCTAAAAATTTGGAAGGATTATTATCTGGACGCGAGCAGCGTGTATTACACGTTGAAAAAGGCGCATGCGAAGGCCGACGGCGGGGTGGAGTACGATATTTGTACCTATCATGCAAGGCTGGAGGAGGCGCTGGCAGAAGCTGTAAGACGCACGATCCGTGAGGGAGTCGCCAGCGGGGAGCTGAAGGAATGGGAGCAGATGCGTGCCGAGCTCCAGCGGTTGGAGAGCGAGGCGCGGGGGCTGCTGCACTCCATCTGCCCGGCGGACAAGACTTTGACCTCGACTCTGAAGAACAACAAATGTGCATAATGAAAGGAGAAATGATATGATCGAACTTTACTTCAATGATGCGAATCTCCTGCCCGAGAACCGTGAAGAGGAGCAGTATGCAGAGGCGGTACTCAACAACATTTTGGCTGGAAAAACGGCTGACACGGAGATGTGCATCCTGCCCTGCTTTTACGATGCTCCGCTGCACAAGGGGCTGCTGTACCATCTGAACGACGGCACAACGCTGCGGATCAGACCTGTCCTGAGTGAGGCGGGAGAGCCGGAGCTGCTCATCAGATGCGTTACGGAGGAGAGCGTCGAGACAGTCTACCAGAGGGTTGCGAATTACGACTAAGGCGGGCACCGAACCGACAATGAACCTGCTTTCAAAAATAAATTTTAATGAAAAGGAGCTATTATTATGGTTGAAAATAACGTAAAAGAGAATCTGCTTGACGATGAGGAGGAAATCTATGTGAATCTGAATGATCTGGTGAACCTCAGAGAGTCGGCGGAACTTAAGGAAGCCGCAGATGCATTTGAACGCTACTTGGAGGACTATGCGCTGGCAACAGGAATGCCGCAGAGCGTCTTGTCGGATATCTGCCATCTGTCTGTACAGGCAGCACACAGGGGAATGGAATTCTGCTTTATGAAAGGGTTCGAGCTGGGCGCTCGTGTAATGCGAAGCGCACTGGAAGAGGAGATGATGGAGGGGTGAAGCAGTGAGCAGAAGACAAGCAGCGGCATCATGGTACTACAGAACAAGCAAGAAATTTGACAATACTAACCCTGATAGCCTTTTAATCAACCAAACAGGAGGAACAAGACTATGACTGATATTTACATGAACGGTGCCGAGGTCCATGCCGAAACACCTGGAGAAGAGCGGGAAGCATCGCTGATTCTGAACGCGGCACTGTCCGGGAAAACGACTCCGGCTGACGGATGCATCTGTCCGGATCAAAGGGATTCCACGGTCGGTAAAGGCTTTTCGATGCGTTTTTGCGATGGTACGGATATGACCGTTACCCCTACCTTAGATGTAGAAGGCAACCCCGAAATGGAGATCTGCTGCAACATGGGGGATGTCGTTGAGGAGACAGCAGAAGAGCCGACCTACTATTATGAAGTGACGCTTGAACCAAAGCCTGTGCTGCGAAGCTATATTGCTGCCGCGTATGATCTTTGCAATGAACTGACCGACAGTGAGCTTGAGCAGATGGGGCATGACCGGAAAACGGGGCGCATTCGTCTGTTGCATGCGCTGGAAACGGTGGATGCACTGGCCGATTACAGCGAAGAGGCGGCGACGGAAGAGTTCGAAAATTATATGGATGCGAATTTTCCCAATGTGACGTTCAAGCCGGAGTTTGTAAATCCCAGGGCGGCACGATGGTGTGGAATGTAAAGGATAAGGAGGAGACTTATGATGGATAACAAGACCTGTAGAGTGGACATTTTGAGCGTATCGCTGGGGGATGAAGGCTATTTGATCATCCCTCGTGAGACGCGTGAACTGTGTGAGCCGCTGGTCAAGGCCGCAGATGCGCTGGAGAGGGCGCTGGGGGACCTTCCGGTTGATGAGGCGGACCAGAACAGAATCGCACGGTTGTCGGCAGAGCTGATGGCCCAAGCAGAACAATACGCTGTAGAGCTGGGGATCCAGGCATACTTGGAGTTTACCAGAACGCTGAGCCCTGAGATGAATGCTGAACTTGAAGGGCACAAGGACAATGAGGTGCCAGAGACATGATTCGAGGCACAGAAGGTCAACAACGTCCCGGGAGGTGCTGCATAATATGTGGAACCTAAAGGTTGCTCCGTACCCCGCCGGGAAAGAACTAAAAAATACGATTATAGATATGAAAAAGGAGATCAAAATGAGTTTTTTAAAAGATGTATTTCAGACCGCTGACGAGATCAAGCAGAACGAAGAGAAGTTCAAAAGTGCTGTGGAGGCAAGCTTTCATCAGCTGGATACGCTTGTTCGACCGTATCTGAGCGAAGTGCAGAACGAGACCCTATCTGAAATTCTGGAAGGGATGGTTGCGTCCGTTGCCGAGCATTCGTTCCAAATCGGCTACAGCAGCGCCATGCAGACGTTTGCAGAAGCGGCGGCAGCACTTGAGGCGGGGTCCCATGTGCAGCAGTAAAACAAAAACCGCCTTACCTGCGCCAACAGGTAAAGCGGCCATAGAGACGGGAATAGTGTGTGTTGATCTTTCCCGCCCCTATAATACCACAAAACGAAGCATTTGACCAGTTTTTCTGGGGAAACGCTGACAAACCGGCGCATGGTCTGGCAAGATGGCTGGGCTGTGCGCCTTATATTATTATAGAGGATATCAATATGAGTGATGAAAAGACACGTTGGCCATTCGGTGGTTTTTTCCTGAAGCTGTCCGATGAAAAGAACGGACCCCACGAATATGAGGAATATCTACGCAACTGCAAGGAGAACCCATTGACTGAGGAAGAGCAGCGGGAATGGACAGAAAGCGCCCGTGCAGTGATTGCAGAGCTGGAACAATTGAACGCAGAGCCGGAGCCCACCAGACAGGCAGCAGAGGCGGAGGGGATATCCGGTCCACAGATGCCAGAGCCCGCCAAGCTGCAGAATGGGTGCTGTACCGGACAGGAGGCAGAGGAAGCGCCGGAGGAGGAGGTGACTGCAGCGGAGGAGATGTCTATTCCACAGGGAGAGGGCGTTTTGGTGCTCCCGACGGAAACAACAGTGATCCCGGAGGTGGCCAGCGAGCCGAAGCGGATACGCATCACGGAGCTGGTGAAGGAGAACTTTAAAAATTGGCGCAGCGGTACTCGGATCATTTTTGATGCAGGCGTGAACTCAGGTAAAACCTATTTTATCTTGAATATTCTACTGCCATGGGCATATCAAAAGCACTGGAAAATTCTGTATCTTTGCAATCGTGTCCCCCTGCGAAATGAGATTCAGCGGGAGGTGGAGCGGCTTGGAAAGACGGCAGAGAAGGTTGGGCATTGGAATCATAACCTTCGGCAGATCGTTTACGAAAGCAGAGTCGAGAATAAATATAAAGATACGATCCGGGTAGAGACCTATCAGTGGATGGAGGCGTTCTGCAAAGCCAACCCGGAAGGCGCAATGGACTACCTTAAAAGCTTTCGCTATATCGTGGCGGACGAATACCACTATCTGTTAACGGATGCAACGATCAATAAATACATCGACTTCTCCTATGTAACGCTGAACGAACTGACAAAGTACCGCCCAGTGATCTTTATGAGCGCAACGGCACATCCGTTCTTTCATCGTTGGCGGTATGAAACAAATGAGGTCTTGCCAGAGAACTACTATCATATTCCATCGGACTACAGCTATGTGGAACGCGCGGTCTTTTACTGGACAGATGCGGAGGAGATCAGAATAATCCGTCAGGAAGCAAGGCGGGGAAAAGTTCTGATATTTGTCGACCAGATCGCTCACATGAATAAACTGGTGAGAGAATTGGAGGATGAATTCGCTGGTGAAATCGCCACGGCCTGCTCGCCCTATCGACCGGAAGCAAAGGACTGTGATGGGCTGGAAGAGGTTTTGCAGGACGAAAAACTGTGCAAGCGGATTACAATTGTGACGACCGTATTTTACAATGGCGTCAACATCAAAGACCCGGAATTGACCTGTATCATCAGCAGACTATGGGACCCGATCGTGAACGCGCAGATCTTAGGACGAAAGCGCCCGGTAAGCAAACAGGACACCTGTGCAGTGTACTTTAAAGGCTACAGCCACGACCGGATCAAACAGGAACGAGAACGTATCAGAAAAAGACAGTTGGAGCCAGCAAAGAAATGGAAAGATGGAAAGTCTGATCCAGAGGTGTGGCAAATGTATCTGCATAAGCCGGGGACTGTGAAGATGCTGGATAAGTACAGCCGGACGGTTGACCGCGATGAATATGGTAATGGCTGGGTGTGGAAACGCCGCGCGGAACATCAATACCTCGTTCAGATGGATGCACTCAAACAGATGATGGAAAAAGGCTATCAATGGGGGATGCTGTATGCTGTTACAGAAAGTGATGCGCTTCTGAGCAAAATCGAGCTACTGCGGTTCAAAGAGCTAGAAGACTATATTGAAGAGCATCTGGATGAAAAAATCCCTTGGGAAATCATGCGCAAAGAACTCGTAGAAAGAGGATGCATCACGAATCCCAACGATCGCCACAAGAACCAAAATATGCCTGAGCTAAGGGTGATCAATAGTAGATTGAAGGATTACAATGCTTTCGTGGAGTCTGTACAAAAATGGATCGGAACTACTGAGCGCGTGAGATTCTGGATACTGCACAGATTACATACATAATCACCGCTCAAATTTTCACTTTTTATATTATACAATGTGAATTTTTAAGCGGTGATGCATTCTATATTAATTCTATACTTATTAATTATTTTGCGACAAACGAATTGAGATCAGTGAGCAAATGCGAGCTGATCGTAGATTCTTCGGAGCAAAAAGAACGATGGTAATCGTTTGGCTGCAAGCAGATTAAGAACCATCAGCAAGAATTAAAGTGGGCTGTTTAACCGTGGCTTGGCATTCGATCAGTAGGAATTTGTCGATGATGAGTAAATAACTGTGTGTGATGAAATAATGGTGCAGTGTGGATTGCGTGGCCTCTGGTAAGCGTCTGCCAGGTGTGATTCTGTCTTGATTTGATACCATTAAAAAGTGAATATCAAACAAAATATATCGCGTTACCGTATAATACAAGGGCGTCTACACTGTGAACACCGTTTGGTGGCGGAATTTTGGGCTGTCAGAGGGAGTCGCATGCCACGACCACCCTGCAACATGGCTCAATTTGAGCTGGGTTCAGAAGCTCAGTAGTCAAAGTGACTGACAAGAGACATATTCTATCGATGATACGATCAATAAACATTAGCCAAACTGGTAAGGGTTCAACTGTCGTCAAAATGGGGACACTTCAATACTGTTCGAGCTGACCCTCGATTTGTAGGGGTGCTAAAAACTCCTCATAGTAGATGACGGCTTTCTATGACACTGTGCAGATTTTGACAAATAATTTTACGGTATTTCGCTTTTTTACGATTAACTGTGCCATCAACACCCGTCATTTTGTCCCTAGTTGAAACCTCATCAAGACGCAAAAACGCCCCACTGCTCGACATAGAGTAGCGGGGTGTTGCTATTGAAGGGCACTTATTTCAGAATAGAGAGATCGTCATAGCGGGCGACACCATTATAGAGCAGCTCGAGCATGGTCACAGCAGAGGGACGACCATTCAGAGGATAGCCAGCCAACTCCTGAACGCGATCGGGGCAGAGATCCCATGCGACCTTGGATGCCCGGCGGATCGTGCTCTGGACTGCTTTGGGCTCGTACAGCTTCTTGTCGGCAATGGGCGTGTAGATTTCTTTCTCTACAGCTCGCAGGCGGTTTTCGTCCTCGGCAATCAGCGTCAGAGCTTGTGATAGAATAATGTAGGCGTTCATGTTACGGGTGATCCCGACATAGCGCAGTACATCATTGATATGGGCGGATAAATTGGAAGTAACCATTTTGACATCATCCCCATTACATATATTTGGACCAGTTTTATCCAGTCCGAAATAATGTAACGCAAAATATGGCAAAACAGGCGAAAAACGTCTAAATGCGTCGTAAGGTGCCGAAATATGTCGAAAATGCACGGCAATGGCGTACACCAGCAGAGATGTGATAGGGGATAGGAGTGGGCGACAGGGTGGTTGACTAAACGCAACTCTTCAAGTGCACTTCTTGACCGAATACTGTAAAAAGGAGCCCTGCTACTCGTGTCTGAGCGGCAGAGCTCTGTTGCTGTGGGGGTGCTATAGGAAATGGTGGTTGGTGTCAGTGCTCAATGATCTCGGTGGTAACTTTCGTTTGACCTTTGCCAAAAAGTCCGGCATAGCCAAAATCAGCCA
>OKSR01001128.1_pt1 | contig 10057 bp, 8 predicted proteins | sample 1606491 | NCBI WGS metagenome assembly OKSR01 (sample SAMEA3879605, study PRJEB24766) | human gut metagenome | biome: human-associated habitat; feature: feces | place: USA | collected 1985/1987 | reverse complement strand
GAAAACTACCGGGGCTTATTTGACTAAATTTGATGATTACGCCCCGCATAACGAATAAGACTGGAATTTGTGCACAAGCGCCCATTGCTGTCCTCACTATGCCTATGCGCGGCTATACTTTCGTAAACTTTCAAGTTAGCAATTTTTCAAAAATGCTACTATTTATACCAAAATCAGCTAAAATAGAAAAAATACATCTATAAAAAGGGCCATTTTTGAAAAACATTGTTTTGGTGCTGAAGGGTGGAATATAATCCTTAAAAATTAAAATTGTCCACTGTTTTGTCCAATTATGCCTTCAATGGTGAAATGGAAGACAGGCAAACAAAAAGACAGTGCTTTGAGCGGCGACTTCGGTGAAGCCCAACTCCCTACACTGTCTTTTTATCATATGCGGCTCATTGCTCACATAAGCTCTCAATTTACATCAATAATACATCGCTCCCTGTAAAAATCCCCAAAAATAATATACTCCGCATACGAGGTGCCACAGGTAAGCCATCCACTGTACTGCTACGACAATCCTTCTCTTCCGGGTGTCGGCGTTCGCTGTCGCTCGGAGCAGTACCAGCAGTGCTCCCACAAATGCGAAGAAGATTCCGTACATGTAGCTCCAGGAGAAATTGAAATCCATCTCCCGGAATCCTTTTTCATACAGGAAGAATGCCATAAGGAAGCTCATCACATACACCTGCCAGGAAAAACGGTAGATGCTGTCCTTGTGCAGTTCCTTGTAGTTCAGCAGAAGTACCAGGATCGGGAATCCGATGGCCAGGCCGATAGCCAGGGGCAGATTGCCACAATACTGCGCCCATACATGGCCAAAAGTAAATCCGATGCCGCCTTCCTGTCCCTCCTGCGGTACGAACACTCCCCGGAACTGGTAGAGCAGATCCATAAAAGTCGGAATAAAACATACTCCCAGCCACACCGTGGGGACAAAATTCCGGAATCTGCTGCGGAACATTCTCCACAACATCAAAATCCCCGCAGCTCCGACCAGCACTATGGTAAAACTGGGTTTCGTCATGGTCGCCAGCAGCAGATATATTGCAAACAGAATATAATCTCTCTTATGCTCTCTGACCGCATTTGGCTGCTCATACACCGGCAACAATTCACCATACTTAAAAAATGCAAGAATTGCGAACGGTCGTGCCGCCATATAGGTAGCATTGTGGAATGGATTCGGCGTAAATACCCCGAGATATTTGTATTTGATACCGGGGAGATAAATCCCTGTCGGCGGATACACCATCGACACAAAAAACAGGGATACCGCTGCCGTTCCAGTGAGGATCCCCGGAAGCCAAGGTTTTCCGGGCATAGTTTCCTGCAGCTTTGCTCCCACATGCTTGTCCAACATCACCTTCAGAGCGATCATTGCTCCGCTGTTTAACAGCATCGTGGCCAGTGCCATGGCTAACTCCGCTCCGCCGGTAAAGGAGGCGGTCACCAGATGGATCGTCGCCGCCAGCTTGAACAAAACCGGGTAAGGGAAGCTGTAACCGCTGTCCAGTCCCTGCATCTCCAGAATATATGCCTTCATATCGGAATGATACAGTCCCGTTCCCTGCATGCTTTCCACACACTGCCGGTAAAACAGCCAGAACGTAACGGCCGATGCGATGGCTACCAGTGCAGCAAACACCGGAATTTCTATCCAATTTTTCTTATTTTCTTTCAAAATACCATTCCCTGCTACTTTCTGCTTCATTCCGCCATTTCCCATAATCCGGCACTGCTACGGGTATTTCTCGTGTTCCGGCACAGCTACGGGCATTCCCCATGATCCGGCACAGATCGGGCATTTCCCATGATCCGGCACGGCTCCGCCCATTGCCGGATCCTATTTCAGCTTCGTGTAATAAACTACCACCTTTTTCACTGCATGGATCACATCTTCCACATCGTCATCCGTCAATCCGTAATACAGAGGAATACTCATCACCTCGTTGTAATACTTCTCCGCATTGGGGCACAGTCCCTTCTGATATCCCAGCTTCTCATAATAGGAATGCCAGTAGACCGGCAGGTAATGCACCTGAGGGCAGGTATTCTCCGCATACAGTGCATCGAAAAACTGCCTTCTGTCGCAGTTCAGGTTCTCCAGATTCAGATGCAGCACATACAGATGCCAGGTCGTGTCAGACTCCGGGATCTCCTTCTGCAGGATCAGTTCCGGCATTTTGCCGAACGCTTCATTATAACGCTTATGGATTTCTTTTCTACGCTGTTCAAATGCAGGGAGCTTCTTCAGCTGGCTCAATAGCAGTGCCGCCTGGAAATCCGTCATACGATAATTGAAGCCCAGCTCTACCTGCTCGTTGTACCACAGCGCATCGGTGGGATGTACCATTTCTTCCGGGTCCCTCGTAATGCCGTGGGTACGCAGCCGCATCAGATGACGATACAGCTTCTCATCATTGGTCGTGATGGCGCCGCCTTCTCCGCCGGTCACCGTCTTGACCGGATGGAAGCTGAAGCAGGTCATATCTGCCAGGCTTCCCACAGGCTGGCCCTTATATTTCGTGCCGATGGCATGCGCGGCATCCTCGATCAGGATCAGATCGTGCTCCTTACAGATCTCCCGGATCTCATCCAGCTCCACTGCCTGACCGGTGAAATCTACCGCAACGATCGCTTTCGTCCTGGGTGTGATCAGCTTGCGGATGGACGCCGGATCGATATTGTAGGTCTCCGGATCAATATCTGCGAAAACAGGCTTCGCACCCGCATATAATACACAGTTGGAGGATGCAGCAAAAGTGATCGAGCTTACGATAACCTCATCTCCCTCTCCAAAGCCTGCTGCCAGCGCCGCCAGATGCAGTGCAGCGGTTCCGTTACATACCACAACGGCGTATTTTGCATGGGTCAGTTCACACAGATGCTGCTCCAGCTCCTTCACCTTAGGTCCGCAGGTAATGTAATCGCTGGTCATGACTGCTGCCACCGCGTCCACATCTGCCTGGTCAATATATTGCCGTCCGTAGAAAATTTTATTCTCTCGTACAGGTTTTCCTCCGAAAATAGCCAGTTCTTCTTTATTTTCCATTATTATTTTCCTCATTTCCAAACAGTTTGTATTGCTGTAACCATTCAGGACCTCATTGGCAGAATCGCCTTGGCACTGAATAGTTACATTCTATCATAACTCCTACGGAAAGACAACATTCCGTGTTGCGGCATAACACCGGAAAACTTTGCACTATCTGTTGTCTGTTCCCGGGGAAAATGATATAATGAGCGTTGTCTTTCATACCTATTGCCCCAAAGGAGTCTGCCATGCATAATAAAAAGTCGGCATTCCGGATGATCGCCGTTACCTTACTGCTCATCATCTGCCTGATCATATTTATCATTATCCGTTCTGTTTCTTCCCATCATTCAGACAGCTATTACTCTGATCTGCAACGGATGCGATCAGAATCTTATGAGGGTATTTTTCTGTCCATGTACAGTCCTGAAGTATTTCACGAAGAAGATTTCTCCACATTCCGTGGCCTTACGATCATCAAATGCGAAAATACTGCCAAGAGTCTGCATGATGTTGCAGACTATTTAGACACAGCATTTTCGGCCAGCAACGGGATCACCAATATCTATCTGGGTCTGGATCCGCTGGCCCTCTGGAAGCACAGCAATAAGCAGCTGCGCCACTGGAACAGGGATTTGAACCAATACCTGCTGCCCTATGTGGAAGCACATCCCGAGGTCAGCTTCGAGATTCTGTATCCCGCACCTTCCATGCAATACTGGCTTGCTCAGACCGATGAGACCAGAACGCTGTGGATGACGACCTGTAAGTCCCTCGTCTCCACTCTCAACGGGTATTCCAATGTTACCATGTACTTTCCCGGAGCAACCCATTGGCTGATCAACAATCCGGGAAACTATCTGGATGACTTGCATTATAATGATGCGGTAGCACAGAAACTGATCATGTTCACTTTCTGTGACGGAGCCATGGTCATTACACCGGGAAATGCGGATACCCTGGAATCCATGCTAAATTATATGGTAGCGGAAGAAAAAGAAGCTTCTACGGTATATCCCGATCTGTCCGATCTGTCTGTTGTCTTTTTCGGTGACAGCGTCATCGGCAACTACACCGGAAGTTTTTCCATCCCCGGTGTCGTCAATGGTTTTTCGGGCGCACATGTGTACAACTGTGCCCAGGGCGGAGCTACTGCCTCCAAGGATCCTGCTACCGACGATCCTGCAGCTGCCATGAGCTTTGTCATCGCTGTCGATACCTTTCTGAAACAGGATCCCACTGTTCTGAGGGAAGACACTGTCTATCGTACCTCCCTGGAAGCTTATCTGAATGACGATCACCGGGGGCGCAGATTATGCTTTGTGATCAATTATGGTCTGAATGATTACTTTTCCGGCTATGCCGTGGATGATCCGGAAGATCCTTACGACACGGTGACCTACTGCGGCGCACTCCGAACAGGAATCCGCAGCTTACAGGAAGCCTATCCCGATGCGCTTATCCTGTTAGCAGCTCCGAATTATATTACCTTTTTTGAAAACGGTACAGAGCTTCACGGCGAAGCAGGCAGTACGCTGACGGCTTATGTACAGGGCGCCGCTGATGTGGCAGACCAAATGGGCGTTCCTTTCTACGATACCTACCACCGGTTAGGCGTCACAGCGGATAACGCTGCCGACTATCTGGCAGATGCCGTACACCTTAACGAAGAAGGACGATTCCTCTTCGGAACCGCCCTGATCGCAACACTGGATCATTCTCGTTAATTACATACTCCGTCCTCTCAATCCTTGTCTACCGTGAGCAGGAAATACTCTCCCACCCTGTCGATCACTTCATAGGGGAATTGCAGATACTGCAGTTCGTCCTCGTGGAGTACCATCAGGCCATCCCCAACGAACTCCGCCAGTTCCGCTCCGGATCTCTCAGGATAAATGTAGTGATAACGCTGTGCGTAGTCCTCGCTCTGATAGTACCGGGCATCTATTCTGCAGGCATACTGGGTCAGGATCTCCGTAGCTGACTGGTTAAACTGCCAGCCAAGATTACCCGTAATATACAGGCTGTCGTATTCTTCCATGCTGTCAGCTTCAGACACGGCATCTAAGAAATCCCTGTTGTAATAGTATCTGCTCTCTTCCGCATACTCTGTAAAATACGTTGCGAAAAACAGCACACTGCTGACTGCATACGCAGCTACAATGACCGGGAAAAGCTTTCCGAATTTATCCACTACCAGTGAAATGCCGTAAGCACACAGCAGGATCACCGGGTAGAAAATAATGTTCACACGGTTAATGTTCACTTCAAAGGTGATCAGGCCCACCCAGATCCCGGTAATGAGGAATCCCCACAGAGCCAGCATCTGCGTCTGTTTTTCGATCTGTTTCTCCTTAAAAAGGCGAATCGTAAATACAATGATCCCGATCAATACAAACGGTATCGACACATGATATAAGGGTCCGAACGCCGGAATCGAATTAAAGAAAATGTCCGGCAGCTGCAGGAACACCCTGCTGAATAATGCCCAGGCATTCCTGCCCAGCTGTGCAAAGGAAAAATTCAAAAACAGTATGTCTGCACTTCTGATACTATCCGGGAAAAATTGCATCGTGAAAAAAGGCATTTCAATGCTTTTACCATAATGCAACGCATTGATCGCCAGCACGATCACCTCCGGCAAAGCCACCAACGTAAATATTACCGCACACAGTAGCCCCTCCCGGAATTTCAGCTGCTTTTTCCACAGACACCATATAAAAAACACAAACAAAAATGCCGTGACGGAGTACGCCGCTATTCCATAACAATAAAATGTCAGTCCGAAAAAGAGCATGGATAAATACAAATACCGTCTTTTCTCCAGTCCCAACAACAGCAAATAAAATGCCAATAAAAATACATGTGGGAACAGGTTGCAGTCCAACGACCAGCGGCTCTGCATGAACTGCCAGGGATTCACCGCCGTCAGCGCCATCGCTACTAGCGCAATCTTCTCATCAAACAGCTTTTCCGACACTAAATATACCAGTACAACCGCCCCACAGGATACCAGCAGCATCGGCAGCCTCACCGTCACTGTGCTAAAACCAAACACCTTGATAAACGGCACCATGCAATACGCTAACAAGGCACTCATCTGACCGTATTTCCAGGCTTCAAAATGAACCGGCAGAAACGTGCCGTAGCGGTCGGTACCGTATTTTGATAGTGCCCATGCATCCATGGCTCCCATGGCTTCATCCTGGTTGATCCCATCCGGCACTGAGCCAAACCGGATACACCGCAGAATGATCGCCAGCATCAACACGGACCAGAACAGTATTTTTTTCTTCTTCGCAGTCATAGTCATCGTAATATTTAATCCTTCCGGTATTCATACTTGTGCTTATCATCCACGCTGATCTCTGCACCGATCTGCACTTCGATCACCTGCAGTTCCGTATCCGCAATGATCGTATGCTTACAGCCTGCTTGCATAGTCAGGACATCGCCCGGCTTCACCGGCCGCTCCACACCGTCCAGAATTGCCCGGCCTTCTCCGGCAATGACCGTCCATACTTCATCGCGGAAATCATGACTGTGATAATTCATCCCATGTCCCGGATTCAATGTTACCTTGATCGTCATGCTGTGATCCTTCACATCCAGAACGCGGAAGCTCCCCCAGGATTTTTCGGCGAACATTACCCGCTGAACAAATTGATTCACATAAGGTTTGATATAGCTCGACTGCTCCTTATCCGATACCAGGATTCCCTCCGGACTGGCCGCCACGACCATATTTTTCAATCCCATGCACAGAATCGGTACATTCAGTTCATTCACCACATGCACATTTTCACAGGTGTCGTTCAGAACCCCCTGTCCGACGCACTGACTGTCCATGGCCTCCGTCAGCGTATTCCAGGTACCCAGATCCTTCCAGGTCCCTGCGAAACGCATCACTTCTATGGCAGGCTCTTTTTCCACCACGGCATAGTCAAAGCTGATCTTCTGCAACGTATCATACTTCTGAAATAAGTCTTCATAATCCGTAAAATCTATGAGTTCATGGGCACGTTTCAGCACATAGCCTAACCGGAAAGCAAACACACCGCCGTTCCACAGAGCACCTTTTGCAATATATTCCTCTGCGGCTTCTTTCGTCGGTTTCTCCCGGAACATCGTTACACGACTCAGCTCGTCCGCCGTCTCCGGTATGATATAACCGTATTTTTCGCTGGGATACGTGGGTTCGATCCCCATGAGCACAAGATTCGCCTCAGACTCTCCCGCGCGATCGCACAATGCCTGTAGCGCCTGAAAATAAGCCGTCTCCACATAAGGATCCACCGGACAGATCACGATCGGTTCCGCTTCCGCTACCCCCAGCACATCCTTCAGATAAGCTACGGACAATACGATTGCAGGAAAAGTATCGCGTCTGCAGGGTTCCACACTGATCCCAACATTCTGCCCCAGCTGACTGTAAATAGACGACACCTGGGACTTGGAAGTGGCGATCGTCACCTGTGCCTCCGGGTCTACTTCCCGTATCTGACGGCATACCCGCTGCACCATGGATTCCAGACCGCCGTCTGCTGTATGAAATATCTTAATAAACTGTTTGGATCTTATCTCATTGGACAAAGGCCACAGACGCTGTCCGGAGCCACCTGACAAAAGTATAATATTCATAGCTTGTCCTCTCTGCTTTTTACTATCTCATCATACCATATTATTTAATATTTGCGAATCTTCATATAGGTATTGCCCCAGGCCTTCCAATCTTCCAGCCATACGACATCCTCTCCCTCCGGCAGGATATCATAACTCGGATTCACACATCCGAGTACCAGTTTCCCCTGGTCCACGGCAGCCTGTATCTCCTCCTGTGAAGATACCAGTCGAATCTTCTCCCGGTATTCTGCCGGCAACACATAATAATTCACGATCATGGCTCCACAGCCGTCCGATCTGATGCAGATCTCACCATACCGGTCCACAAGGCTTTTGAGAATCTTCTTCGCCGTCACACCATAATAATCCATCTCGTACCGTCCACAGGCATCACCACCTGCCAAAATATTCGTATAAGCGCTAGAACTCTGCCCCGTCAGTGCAATTCCCACTCCGTTACATCCTATGAACACCACCAGCATAGCAGTTGCAATCCTTCTCGCACGGATTCCCGGTTGCTGCAACAGATATCTCACTGCATAAGCCATCATCACGATCATCGGTCCATAGATAAAATACATATGCCGCCACCCGTTGTACAGATTCGGATCGCACAGCATTGCTACCAGCACCGGAATCCCGGAAGTCAGTGCGAACAGCGGATAGATACGATCCGCAAAATTCCATTGATGCTTTCTGCCTTTATAGAGCCAGATGCCGATACTGCTCCACAGCAGAACACTGAGATAGACCGGAATCGTCAGGGCGATCAGTTTCGGCAGATAATACCATGGCAGAGGATTCGTGGAATGCACATACCATGTTCCGTCAAACAATACCTTACCGTCCATTCTGGAATATTCCGTACTGTTTGAAAGGTTCCACATCAGAAATTCCCACAAATGAAATCCCTGTCCCCAGATAGCCGGAGTCAATGCCAAATAACTCAGGAAACCGACAACTGCTGCCGTAAGTCCCACGAAAAAAGTTTTCCCGCTCCACTTTTTCTCTTTCGTCAGGATCAGCAGATAAAAACCACCAATCATTGCAAAAACATAGATCCCGCTGATCTTCAGATTCCCGCAGAATCCGGCACAGATTCCCAGCAGACATGCATTTTTGAAATCCTTACGCTCCAAAAAGCGGATTCCGTAAAATAACATCACAATGATCAGGGACATCAATACGGAATCTTTATTGTTGTATAATCCATCCGCAAATATCCTCGGTGTCAGAAACAGCATAAGTGTTCCCAGCAGTGCCGTCCTCCTGTCCCGGAACAGCTCCCACAACAACCGGTACATATAAATCACACCCAGGAAAAACAGTGCATACGTATACGCATGCCATACCTCACTCTGCAGCCTTACAACATCCGGATGCTGATCCAGCTTCATTAACAGCAATCCACACAGATAATACGGAGCACTGCCATGATCCTTGTCCGCTTCTACGCAGATCGGATGATATTCTTCCTTCCATTGAAACCAGTTCGTGAGCTTTGGGATCCGTAAGGTCTCACCATACTGCAAGATATTCATATACAGAATTCTTTCTTCCTGATTTTCATCAAAATAAACACCTGTCTCCCGCAGGAAAAAAGCTCCAAAAAGGAACATTGCCACAAATATGCCCAGGATCGTATACCTTTTTTTCTGTTCTGTCATGGTCTGCATGTCTCCCATCCTACCGGATAATAATAACTTGTCTCTTTATTTTTTAAGCGTTTGTTATGATTCAATATAACATTTCAGATAACTGATTTCAAGGCATCCAAATGTTTTAGGAAAATAACAACTCAAAAAAGAACTCAAAAATTTGAGTTCCTTTTGAGTTCCTATTTGAGTTCCTTTAAAGAACTCAAATTTTTTAGACTTTTTTTGAGTTCCTTCGGGAAATCACTTTCTAATCACAGTAAAATAACTGTTTAGAGCTCTTGGGCTTTTCCGGAATGCTCATCTTAATAATCCCCTTATCAACCAATGGCATCACACGGGTCTGAATGGCATATGCCACAGAGTTCAATCCTAAATAATCACTGATTTCTTTGCGCGTCCTGGGCGTTTTACAGAAAAGAAGCAGATCCTCATTGTCTACATCCTCTATCTCTGCAACATTGTACTCTTTTACATTTTTATATAATTTAATAATAAAGCTTCCTCTTTCATCAAGAAATTCCGGCTGCTGTAAATCATATTCACGCATCATTCTACGAATCGTAGGAATTCCGGAATAACGATTCTCCGTTATTTTCAATACTTCCAGTTCCGATGCAATTACAGGATTTCTGGTATCCGGCTGTACTTTTCCAAGCTGATCAATCTTAATTCGTCCATAGATTCCACCGGGATTCCGAATCTCCATTCTATCCTCAAACATAATAAGCTGAATCGG
>OKSR01001125.1_pt1 | contig 10070 bp, 9 predicted proteins | sample 1606491 | NCBI WGS metagenome assembly OKSR01 (sample SAMEA3879605, study PRJEB24766) | human gut metagenome | biome: human-associated habitat; feature: feces | place: USA | collected 1985/1987 | reverse complement strand
TCATTTTCTTACGGTCTCAGCAGTAAATGCTTCGACCTGTACTGAATAGTTACCTGCTCTCTTTAAATACAGGCATCCGAATCATCATACACCGGTATTCAGAATCAGCTGATCATAAATTTCCGTAAGTGTCTGGATCATCTTGGATGCCAGAGTATAGGAATTCTGATACTTCACAAGGCTGACTGCTTCCTCATCCTTATCGACACCGGATACCGAAGATCTCTGGTTGTCAATCGAAGTTTTCAGGCCTTCGTAGGTTTTCTGGAAGGTATTGGCATTGCTCGCATTTAATGCAATATCGGATAAAAGCAGCTCCAGCATCTGGTTGGCAGAAGCATTCCGGAAGCTGAACTTCTCTTTGCTGGTAAGAAGGGTAATCACTTCCTTCACCTGCTCACATTCCTCCACACCAACCTTATTGCTGCTTCTGGTTCCAAGGAGATCTGCATCGCCGCCGTATTCGCTAAGGAGTGCATGATTAATGCTGAAGTTACCGGCAGTCATCACGTAGTACCTGCCATAGGTGTTGTTCGCGGTTGCCCCCTTAAGATCATCCAGTGAATACTGCTTTCCGTTCACCATATCTGCAGTAAAAAGGATATTTCCCTGATTGGCTGCTCCACTGTTTCCGTAAGCATTGGTTCCTGCATTAAAAATTTCATTGACCTTGTCTGCGAATCCTCGGATCCAGGTATTCATCTGCTGCATATAATAGGGAATTCCCTGATAAGCAACCTTTTCGGAGGTACGGACGCTCTTTCCGGTCATTCCTGCGGTAATCCTGGGAGAACGTGCTGTATCATTACTCAGCTGGAAGGTATAAGTACCGGCAGCTTCATCAAAGCTCCAGTCGGTATAAAGATACTTCACATTACCGATCGTGATCTCGCCGCCCGCCTGACAAAGCATGCTTTCCTGCAGGTTCTTTAATTTATCATCCGTAATGGAAACCGTCACCTTATTATTGGCGTCATCCACAGATTTCACGGTTCCTGAAAAGTTCGCCTTATCATTACCATAGCAAAGCTCATAAAGCCCCTTGAGCTTACCGTTCAGGGAAGCATTGGCAAGGGAAAAGTCATTGCCATTTTCCCATTTAATGTTATATAAGCCGTCAGCATCGGTCATATTAAGCTTTTCATCCGATGCTCTTGCCACATAAGTCAGATTGTTGTAATCATTCGCATCAACAAGCGTCTGACCTCCGGCAATCTTCACAATATATCTGGTTCCTCCGGTCTTTCCACCGCTGGAATCCAGGATATCATGCTCCGTAATATCCACATCCACGATTTCCGAAAGCTCATCGATCAGCACTTCTCTCCGGTCACGCAGCTCGTTGGCCTTCGAACCGGACATTTCAATTACATTGATCTGTTTATTTAAGGTTGAGATCTTTTCTGCAATGGAATTGATCTGATCCACATTCTGCTTGATTTCGAGGTTAATATCCTTCTGCAGCTCCTGCAGATTGCCATACATATTATTAAAGTAGTCCGTTAAGGTCTTCGCTGCGGAAATGAACTGCGCCTTACTGGTTGTGGAGCTGGAATTCGTTGTAACCGACTGCAGTGCAGCGCTCATATTATCAAAGATGGTTTTGAAACCGCTCGTTCCTACGGATCCATCGTCCTTGAAATAATCCTCAATGGTCTTCATGTAGTACTGCTTCACGGAATAATTACCATATTTGCAGTTGTTATTCCAGTATTTCACATCATAGAAGCTATCTCTTACACGCTCAATGGCGATAGTATCCACACCGGCACCGGCACATCCGTAGGTCGTAAAGGTACGTAATGCATCACTTGCCTGCTGGGTAACCTCCTGACGGCTGTAGCCCTTGGTCTGTTCATTGGAAATATTATTTGCTGTAGTATTTAATGCAGCGTTCGATGCCCGCAGGCCCGATCCTGCAATATTCAATCCAAAAAATTGTGACGGCATAGGATGTCACTTCCTTTCCTTATCTTCCAAGCGTTGTTAAAATATGCTCCAGCATCTCACTTACCACATTGATGTAACGGCTGGATGCGTTGAATGCATTCTGGAACATGATCATATTGCTCATTTCTTCGTCGGCCGAAACACCTACAATCTGTTCCCTGGCTGCCAGTGTACTGTCCACGGTCTGCTGCTGATTCTCACTGATTCCCTTTAAGACATTACCGGTATTGGATACCTGGGAAATCAGATTGTTGTAGTAATCCCGAAAGGTTGTTTTCGTCTTTACATTTGGATTCAGTGTGTAATCCGCCTGTGTAAAAATATTCTTTAACTCATCCGCTGTCTCCTGATCGACCTTTTTGTCATCCTTAATAAATCCAAGCAGAGACGGAGACTGTTTAATCGTATCTCCTACCATGAGATTGGATACTGTCATTTCATTGCCTGATTTCGTAACGAAAATCTTCAGCACATCGCTATACGGAGGATTGGAATTCGGATCCCGCAGATATTGTGTACCGGGAACCTTGTTCTGTGCATCATCTGCTGCGTTCTTAATCACCTCATTAATCCTGGTTGACACCTTGTTAATTAACTGGTCAAATTCTGCCTGAATATTCATCACAACAGACGGAGCAATACTTTTATCATACACATCTTTATTTTCAAGATCCTTGTAGGTTGCACGGTGATCCCCTCTGGCGATCAGTGTTGCCTTCAATCCGCCGATGTCGGTATTCATATCTGTGGATATCTCCATATCCAGATTAAACACCTTCGCACGGGAAATATCCAACTTCCCGGCAGCATCCGTCTTTGCAAAATGCTTCCAGTACGGGGTATAGAATCCTGTATTTTCATCCTGTAAAAGAGCAATCTCATTAATTCCGTCTTCCTTGACAAATTCAGTTCCTTCCACGGAAATAATAAAGTTACCATCGATATCTTCTTTTAAATTAATATGCGCAAGCTTGGAGAGTTCATCGGTCAGCTGGTTCCGTTCATCTCTCAGGTCATTGGCCTTTTCTACCTGCGCGGCCTCTATTCTGAGAATCTGCTGGTTCAGCTCTGCAATTCTGGCGCCATACTTATTCATCTGGTTAACCTTCTGCTGAACCGTATAATTCATATTGTCCTGATATTCACAAAGTCCGTCATACACAGCGGCAGCTCTGGTGGTGAACTCGTTGCATCGCTGAATGAATACACCCTGATTTACCGTATTGGAAGGATCCTTCGCGATTTCCTGCACGGATTCCCAAAGATTCTTAATTGCGTCCGCAAAGGCTTCCCCTTCCAGCTCCTGAAAGAGGTTCTCAATTTCGCCGACAGCGTCGTAGGTCGTATCATAAAATGCACTGCGACCGGATTCACGGCGGTAAGTTTTATCAAGGAAATAATCTCTGACCTGCTTTACCCGGGCATACTGAACGCCCAGGCCTGCCTGCTGATACGCATTGGCAGAATTGGTTTTAGAAAAAGTTCTATACGTACGGGCGGTCTGCTGTACCTGCTGACGGGTATAACCGACCGTATCCACGTTAGACATATTATGTGCAGTTGTATTTAATGCATTCTGACCGGTCTGAAGACCACTCTGTCCGACATATAAGCTTCCCATCAAAGACATATCATCACCCACTTCATAACAAGTTTATTGTTTTGCATCAAAAGCGCTTGTTTCTACGCCCATCTGCGCTCCCGTATTGTATGCTCCCCGGTTATAATTCGCGGTTTCCGGAGCAGATTTCATCGATTGAAGCATATTGAGATCATAATCAATCATCTCAAGGGAGTTCTGAATCAGAATACGGTTCTGATCATTCACCCGTTTTACCTCATAGACGACGGTGCGCAGACGATCATGCACTTTAGCCAGCTTCTGCTGTTCCTCCGGTCTTTGTGCCAGAATCTCGATAAGATCCGGAAGCAGCAGTGTTTTAACGTCCCTGTTAATTACATTGGCGATGTCGGCAAATACCTCCTGTCTTTTACGTTCCAGATGGGTAATCCTGCTGACAACGAGTTGTTCTTCATCCGTGATGCGGGCTAATTCCTCTAAGTTTCCGGCAACTAAAACCGGTGTTTTCTTTGTAGATAATTCAAGCAGCTGGTCATATTCCTGACTCTCGTTATTCAATACTTCAATCAGGTTCTCCATTAAACTGGCCACTTGAATTACCTCATTTCTTCATATTTTGCAAATAATTTATCCGCAAAGCTTTCATTGCTTACTTCATACGTTCCGTTCTGGAGCTTCGCCTTAATCGGAGCAATTACATCCTCCCTGATGTCACTGCTTCCTGCAACTGCAGCTTTGGCTGTCTGGATGTCCTTGCCGATACTGGAGATCTGGAGCTGATCGGAAAGTCCCTTCTTCGCTGCTGCCTGCGTTTTCGAAGCCTTCTTCGTGTTATAAAGCTGCTGTACCTGGGTATATGCTTCAATACGCATATGGATACCTCCTTCCATGGATTCCCATTCCTGGTTCTATTCACGTAGTAACTGCTTATCTGAAATAGTAACTCTGAATAGTTACCAGTTTTCTTTGATATAAATATCGGTTGATTTCAAAAGAACTTTAGAGAAAAATGAAAAAAGTGTCATCCACCGGCTCTGCAGACTCAATTGCCAAACTAAATTCTAGTCTCCTTCTCTTTAAACCAGAAGTTACTTCGGCAAAACCTTAGGTAGAAGTTACTCTGGCGAACTTTTCCCCTTTTATGCTATATTTTATCTGCTGTGTCCCGGATCTTTTTCGGAGGTGTTGTAATGAGTAAAAATAAACATTTGAGTCTCGATGACAGATCTAAAATACAGCTGATGCTTGATAATAAAGAATCCTTTTCCTCGATTGCTTCTTCACTTGGAAAAGATCCATCCACTATTTCCAAGGAGATCCGGAATCATCTCCAGTACCGCAAAGTAGGTGCCTATCATCTTCCCTACAACAGCTGTACCAAACGGGTCTCCTGTCCGAAATCCCACATCTGCACAGAATGCCATGCTGCCAGAAAATATACTTTATGCAGGCGCTGTTCCATGTGCAATTCTCTGTGTAAAGATTTCGAAAAAGAGACCTGCAAACGTCTTCTGAAACCGCCTTATGTCTGTAACGGCTGTGGAAAACGGGCTGTATGCAGTCTTGAAAAAAGGGTATACAATGCTGATTTTGCCCACCGGGAATACCGGGATGTTCTTTCGGAAGCCAGATCCGGTCTTTCTTATTCAGAGGAAGAAATCCGCTATCTTGACGAATTTATTTCTCCGCTGATTAGAAAAAAGCAGTCTCCACACCACATTTGTGCTACCAATGCGGATTCTCTCACAGTAAGCGAAAGAACTATTTACCGGCTGATCGATGCACGCATTATCTCTGCCATGAACATCGATCTTCCCAGAAAGATCCGCTATAATGCGCGTAAGGTAAAATGCCACCTGAAAGTCGACAAAGCCTGTCGGATCGGACGCACTTATGAAGATTTTAAAGGATATCTTCTGGAATATCCTGATCTTGCAATCACCCAGCTGGATTCGGTGGAAGGGAAAAAGGGCAGTAAGGTTCTTCTTACCATTCACTTCGTGAAAGCAGAATTTATGATTGCCTTTCTCCGTGACCACAATGACTCCCAGTCCGTGATCGATATCTTTGAACGGCTTTACTTGGAATTGCGTCCGGATCGTTTCTGTTCACTGTTTAAAGTCTGTCTTGCAGATAACGGTACCGAATTTTCAAATCCGAGAGCAATCGAATACGACCGGCAGGGAAATCTGCGCACCCATATTTTTTATTGCGATCCAAGCTCTCCCTACCAGAAAGGCTCCGCAGAACGTAACCATGAATTTATACGCTGTTTTCTTCCGAAAGGAACGGACTTTTCACCCTACTCGCAGGAAGATATCTGTCTTATGATGGATCATATCAATTCCTACAGCCGGGAAAGTTTGGGGAATAAATGCCCTTATGATGTGTTTTCTTTTCTGTATGGGCAGGAGATCCTGGATCTTCTTGGGTGCCACAGAGTTCCTCCCCAGGACGTGACACTCAATCGATCCATTTTTCACAAGGAGGACAGCCATGAGAGCAGATAAGGATTCCATTGATTACCAGGTTAATTTAGTAGCATTGCAGGAGATGGAAGAAGTGGTTCCCATGACACTCAGGGAACGCTGCTGTCTCCGTAAGTGGGTACGACAGGGCAATGAAGTCGAATCGAACCCATGGAATTACATGGATTCCGACGGAATGCCCCTGAACTACCTGCAGGCTTTTCGTATCAGATTTGGCTATTCCAGTGGTCCGTGGGACTACTGGAAAGGATCTGACACGCAGCTTCTTTGGGATGAACAGAGCCACTGTTTTCTCTCCAAAGATGAATTCTTTTAACTGACATGACATACCGGGACACAGCCACATAGGCCTGCCTATACGGGTGGAATTTACTAAGGCGAAAAAACAGAAAAATCCCACTTGCGGTTTACTATGCCCTTTTTTCCTTGTATAAGGTCTATTTTACGCTATGTTTTTCCAAAAATCATCTGTTTTTAAGCAGTTTTTGCGCAGAAAAATCCCTGCCCACATGTAGGGCAGGGATCGACCGGACATTTACTTTGTCAAACTGGAACTTACTTTGTCATTTGACCACCGGCTCTGCAGCCTTCCATGGATGACACCTTCATTCTTCTTATCCGTCAGACAATCCGTTCCCTGTCTGTTTTACTTTTTCTTTCTAATGGAAAGTACCTTATTGGTAATGATACCAAGGATCAGGGCACATGCAACCTCGGTAATGGTAACGGAACCAAAGCTTACGGCAAGACCACCGATACCACAGATCAGAATTACGGATACGGTAAAGAGGTTCGTGTTGTCGTTTAAGTCCACATCCTGGATCATCTTAAGACCGGATACTGCGATAAAGCCATAAAGAGCTACGCAGACACCACCCATGACACAGTTCGGAATGGTTGCAAGGAAGGTAACAAACGGAGCTACGAAGGAAGCCGCAATACACATTAAAGCAGTTACAAAAATGGTAGCCACGGAAGCGTTTCCGGAAATGGCAACACATCCTACAGACTCACCGTATGTGGTATTCGGGCATCCGCCAAAGAATGCACCAACCATGGAGCCGACGCCATCACCAAGCAGGGTTCTGTGAAGACCGGGATCCTCTAACAGATCTCTTTCAATAATGGAAGAAAGATTCTTATGGTCAGCAATATGTTCTGCGAATACAACGAAGGCAACCGGAACATAAGCAACTGCAATGGTTCCTAAATAAGCACCCATGGATCCGACCTCTCCGTAACCAAACGGAGAGCCGAATGCGGTTACGAAAGTGAAGTTCGGATACCACTGCATATTTGCGAATGCGGAGAAATCAATGATCTTTAATGCGTCCATACCTGCCACGTTACCGATCGCGGTAAGGATTGCTGCAAGTGCGTAACCGGATACAATACCGATAATGAACGGGATCATCTTAAGCATTTTCTTACCATATACAGAGCAGATCATGGTAACGAATAAGGTTACCAGTCCGCAAAGCAGACAAAGGTAAGGAGAAGCAGCCTGTGCACCGTCTGCAGTAAATACCTTGCCGGTTGTCAGGTCACCAACTGCATTTCCTGCAAGGGAAAGTCCGATGATGGCAACGGTAGGTCCGATTACAACAGCAGGCATCAGCTTGTTGATCCACTTAACGCCGACAGCCTTAACCACAATAGCAAGTACAACATAAACAAGGCCTGCAAAAGCTGCACCGATAATCAATCCGAAGTATCCTAAGGACATGGATACACCACCTGCAAAAGCAGAGAACATGGATCCGATGAAAGCAAAGGAAGATCCAAGGAATACAGGGCTCTTAAACCTGGTAAACAACAGATAAATAATGGTTCCGACACCGGCACCGAACAATGCTGCGGAAGCGGACATATCGTTTCCGATAATTGCAGGAACAGCGATGGTTGCTGCAAGAATTGCCAGTACCTGCTGCAGGGCAAAAATCAGTGTTTTGCCAAACGGCGGTCTGTCTTCTACGTTGTAGATCATTTTCATAGTTTTCCTCCATCTCGCACGCACGGTGCGCATTTGTATATTTATATTTTTCCTTTAGCATTATGGCATCATACCTTTAAAAAGTAAAGTATTTTTCAAAAACGTTCCATAATTCAAAAATAGATACAAAAACAGAACTTCCTATGGTATAATTATCTCAGCAAACGATGAAGAGGCATTTTCATTATCCAAAAAGGAAATGTTTCTAAATATTCTAGGAAAAGAGAGGGATTTGAAATGTCAGATATGTCAAACGTATTTATACTGGATCACCCGTTAATTCAGCATAAAATTTCCCGTCTGCGTGACGAGAACACCGGAACCAATGAGTTCCGTAAATTAATCGAAGAAATTGCTATGCTCATGGGCTATGAAGCACTCCGTGATCTTCCGATGGAGGATGTTGAGATCAAGACTCCGATTGAAACCTGTAAGACTCCGATGATCGCCGGCAAGAAAATGGCGATCGTTCCGATTCTCCGTGCAGGACTTGGTATGGTAGGAGGTATTCTTGCCTTAGTTCCCTCTGCCAAGGTTGGACACATCGGCTTATACCGTGATCCCGAAACTCACGAGCCCCACGAATATTACTGCAAGCTTCCTGAACCCATTGACCAGAGAACCATCGTTGTCCTGGATCCGATGCTTGCAACCGGCGGTTCCGGCTCTGAAGCAGTTGATTTCATCAAGCAGCATGGCGGTAAGAACATTAAGTTCATGTGTATCATTGCTGCTCCGGAAGGATTGGAGAGACTTCGCAAGGATCATCCTGATATCCAGATTTATGTCGGACACCTTGACCGTTGTCTCAATGACCACGCTTACATCTGTCCCGGTCTCGGTGATGCCGGCGACCGTATCTTCGGAACGAAGTAAGCAACGGAATAAAATAGGAATACCTTAAGAATAAGATATAAAATCAGATAATCAGCCCGGTAAGTAAATGTAAATTGCTTACCGGGCTGCTCTTACTTTATTTTATTGACCGCTTACTTTTTACTCCATGGAACTGCGGATAACCTTAAGCAGTTCATCCGGCATAATCAGATGCTCCGTATCCATACCCTTTTTATCCGGGTCATAAACAATTCTTCGCGGATCCCTTCCATAGGGGTGCGCCCTGCATGTTCCTCCATAATAAACATAGAGTTCATCGTTCTGCACCTGTCCGTTGCAGATCTCCCATACCGCCTGGCGCTGGGCTTCACAAAGAGAGGCATCCTCCAAGCCATGGCTGTGTCCGCACAGAATATAGTCAAAATAAGGACGAAGCTTCTGAAGCTTGTCTAAGGACTGCAGCATCACATTCATTTCGCAGCATTCCGGAAGCTGCATCCAGGTCTGTTCAATCACTGTATCTCCGCTAAAGAGAATCCTGTCCTTTCGGTCAAGCAATACGATACTTCCCGGCGTATGTCCCGGGGTTTCATATATCTCCAGTTCAATTCCTCCAAGATCAATCACTGTGCCTTCCAAAATCGGTTCAAATTCAGCAGGTTTCCGTCCGCTTTCCTTCATCATCTGTACAAATCCGTCCGCTTTAAAATATGCATTGGCAATTCCGATATCCGCAGGATGAATATAAGCCTTGTCGAAGTATAGATTTCCGTAAGTATGATCGAAATGTCCATGGGTATTTACCAGCATGAGCGGAAGATCCGTAAGGGTCTTTACTGCTTCCTTTAAATCCTCCTGTCCATACATGGTATCAATCACAAGAGCCTTATCGGTTCCTGTAACCAGATAGCCGGTACCGTCATCGTGATCGTTTAACAGCCAGATATGGTCGTTGATTCTCTGTATTTTAAGTCGTTTGAATAATCTGTTCAAGGTATTCCTCTTTCTCTGTCCGTGCATCTGTTCTGTTACAAAATGCAAACTACCTTTCTATTCATGTGTTGATTGATTAAGCACTGCTCCACGACTTGAAAGCTGCTTACTCTGCAGCGTGAAGTCCCGTTGCTTTATCCGAAATATCCGAAACAATGCCGCTTACGGAATCTACCAGCTCGCTGTTGACTTCACATGCCTCGAAGGTTTCGTTGGCATGTGCCGA
>OKSR01001116.1_pt1 | contig 10150 bp, 9 predicted proteins | sample 1606491 | NCBI WGS metagenome assembly OKSR01 (sample SAMEA3879605, study PRJEB24766) | human gut metagenome | biome: human-associated habitat; feature: feces | place: USA | collected 1985/1987 | reverse complement strand
CGCAGGTAACCCGGATGGTCAGTTTGAGACTGGTGCTTCCGCATATGAGAAACGTGGTACAGCCGTTATGGTTCCTGTATGGAATCCGGATACATGTATTCAGTGTAACAACTGTGCATTTGTATGTTCTCATGCTACAATTCGTCCATTCCTCCTTTCTGAGGATGAGGTGAAAGCAGCACCTTCAAACATCAAACTTGCTGATACAAAGCCAAAAGCTGGCGAATATAAATTTGCAATGAGTGTATCTCCTCTGGATTGTATGGGATGTGGCGAGTGTATTACCGTATGTCCGAAAGCTGCTGATGAAGCCATCAAGATGGTACCTCAGGAGTCTCAGGCAGACGAGCAGCCGGTATTTGATTACTTGGTAGCTAACGTTGGTAAGAAAGACAGCGGATTTGCTGATACAACTCCAAAGGGAAGCCAGTTCAACCAGCCACTTCTCGAGTTCTCCGGAAGTTGTGCAGGATGTGCTGAGACATCTTATGCAAGACTTGTTACACAGCTCTTTGGTGAGCATATGTACATTTCAAATGCAACAGGATGTTCTTCTATCTGGGGTAACCCGGCAGCAACATCACCATATACAGTAAACAAAGATTCCAAGAAGGGACCGGCTTGGTCTAACTCCCTGTTCGAGGATAACGCAGAGCATGGTCTTGGAATGCACATTGGACAGAAATATCTTCGTGACCAGGCAATTGAATTGGTAGAAGAGATTGCTGCTTCCGATAAAGCATCGGCTGAATTTAAAGCTGCTGCTGCTAAATTCATTGAGACAAAAGATAATACAAGAGAGAACTCACCTGCTGCAGAAGCATTGATTGCTGAACTTGAAAAAGCTGCAAATGCAGGATGTGAGAAATCCAAAGAAGTTCTTGCTAAGAAAGATTACCTCGCTAAGAAGTCCGTATGGATCTTCGGTGGTGACGGTTGGGCATATGATATCGGATTTGGTGGTCTGGATCATGTACTTGCATCCGGCGAGAACGTAAACGTAATGGTATTCGATACGGAGATGTACTCCAATACTGGTGGTCAGGCATCTAAAGCTTCCAATATCGGTGAAGTTTGTCAGTTTGCTGCTGCCGGTAAAGAGATTGGCAAGAAGAGCCTTGCTGAAATCGCTATGAGTTATGGCTATGTATATGTAGCACAGATTGCACTTGGTGCTAATCCTGCTCAGGCTGTAAAAGCAATTGCTGAGGCAGAAGCTTATAACGGACCATCCCTGATTATCGGTTATGCTCCATGTGAACTCCACGGTATCGCTAAGGGTGGTATGAACCACTGCCAGGATGAGATGAAGAAAGCTGTTAAGGCTGGATACTGGAATCTGTTCTCCTTCAACCCTGAGTTGAAAGCAGAAGGAAAGAATCCATTCACTCTGACATCCAAAGAGGGAGATGGTTCTTATCAGGACTTCTTGAACAACGAGGCTCGTTATACTCGTCTGATCAAGCCATTCCCAGAGCGTGCAGAAAGACTCTTCAAAGAGTCCGAAGAAGCAGCAAAAGCTCGTTTCGAGCATTTGCAGAAGCTTGTTGAGCTTTACAAATAAGAATTTGAAATTTTCTGTTTATCGAAAATTTTTGAAAAAGGGGACCATCTCAACAGATGGTCTCCTTTTTACATAAAAAGTATGATTCAAAAAAAAGGGGAAACAATAAAAAAGTGAAAAAGTGACACATTATTTTGATATATTAGGGGCTATCAAGGATTAACTGAAAGGACGAGAGAAAATGAAAAGAAAATGGAAATTATGGATGATAGCATTTGTAGTATTTGTTATGACAGATATAATGATGCAGAGCAATCGAGCAGAGGCAAAAAAAAGAACATTTACGGTGAGTTCCAAAACGATACCATGTAGTTCATCTTATCGGCAGAAACCGTATTATAATAAAAAAACAAAACAGTATTATATGATAAACTCCTATATGAGGCGTTTATCGACAACAGGCGGAACGCTGAAATTAAAAAAAGGAACATATAAAATTCCAGGTACAATTTATGTACCGTCCAATGTTAAAATTGTCTGTGCAAATGGTGTTAAAATCAAAAAAACAAAAGCAACAGGAACAAAGAAAGTAAAATCAACTAAATTTTTGTTCCAAATGATTTCAGAGGAAAAGGCATCGGGGAAACAAAATACAGGAAAATATGCGGCATCAAAAAATGCATCCATTCAGGGAAATGGGAAAGTGATTTTTGATATGGGAAATGTGAATGGAGCAACGGCGGTTTTTGTTGGTCATGCATCCGGTATTACTGTGAGTGGTGTGAGATTTCGAAACAAAAAAGGCGGCAGTTATATTTGGATTGAAGGTTCTAAAAATATTTCTGTCCGGCAATGTGTCTTTGAACGAAAAAAAGATGTGTCCGGTTTGAAAAATCGAATGGCTGTAAGGCTTGAAACAAGCAATCAGACAACATCGGATTTTTCTGGTAAATGGTACAAAAAAGACAATACTGTGAACAAAAAAGTAAAGATTGAGAACAATCAATTTCTGGGGGCGGATGTTGGCATCGGTACGACGAAATCGGTTGTATTAGAAAAAAATAAGCAAACAAAAGAATATTATCAGACAAGCATTACCATTGCAGCAAACACATTTACAAATACCAAAAAGGCTCCGATATATGCTGTCTTGTGGAAGAAGCCGACAATAAAAAAGAATGTAGTGAAAAGAAATGGGGCAGAGAAACGTGCCAGTGCGGGAATGCTTGGGTTTGGAGTAGAAGAACCATCCTTTACTGCAAATCAAATTAGCGGGTGTTCTTATGCTGTGAAATTTGATAGAGCAAAAAATAGTGGGAAAGGGAAAAAATTTCCTTCCGTTATGTCTGTGATAGGAGTAACTGCGGCGAATAAAATAGCGGCTACAAAAGTAGATGATTTGAGCCATTATTATGTGCCAAATGAAACGGCGAGAATTCTTTATTTTCGCAATAGAACGGAAAAAAATTTTACGATTACGACAGCTACAGAACCGTATCAGGAAAAATACACGGATGCCTCTGATTATACAAAGCGGAAAGTGTATTATACACTTATGTCTTATATGGAACAGCTTGAGTATGCCGGTGGTGGAACAATTACTGTCAAGGCCGGCAATTATGAGGTGACTAATAATATCTGTATTCCATCCAATGTGACGATACGGATGGAAAATGGGGTGACATTTACGAAAAAAGGAACGACAGCAACCGATATTTGTTATGCCAAATCTATTTTTACCATTGTGCCGCCATCAAAAGATGGTACGGTTAAGACAATTTCCGGTTACAATGGTTCACATGATGTGAAAATTATAGGAACGGGAATGGTTCGCATGAATTGTGCGAATGTGAAAAACTGTATGGCACTTGTTATGGGGCATGCAAGAAATATAACAATCGAGGGCATTACATTTCAAAACGAATATGGTTCGCATTTTATGGAATTAAATTCTTCTTGCAATGTAACGATTGAAAAGTGTACATTTGAAGGATTCAAGGTGTTGGATAAAAAAAGTTACAAGGAATGCATCAATGTGGATGGCACCGATTTGAATACTGACGGATTTAATTATGATTGGTCGGCTCATGATAAGACAATTTGTAAAAATATTTTAATACAGAACACTACCTTTAAAAATATTGGAACTGCGATTGGCAGTCATACGTATTCTGCGAACGGCCAGACACAGCTTTATCATGAAAATGTTAGAATTTTAAATAATACATTTGACGGTACCTATAATGCAGCAATTCGTGCATTAAATTGGAAAGATACCGTGATTTCAGGAAATTCATTTTTACGGCTTCAGGCATTAGAAGATGGCGTGTTAAATGCAAATGGAAATCAAACAAAATACGTGGCACTTCTTTTGCGAGGTGTGGTAAATCCAACGGTGACTGGAAATGTATTTGAGGATTGTAAGTATTACCCGATTCGTGTTGTGATGCGTGATTCAGCTACCGTTGACGGAGCTGTGAAAGCGGGATATGGTGACACGATATCTTCTGTCTCGGATGCAAATTGGAGTGCGATGCAGAAAAATACAGTAACAAACGTTGCGGAAAAATATCAAAAAATTGTTGTGCGCGAAAATAATGACCAGTCAGACTCAGATGCAGAGAAAAAAGCGTTTTTGCAGTAATTGACAAGCCGGCGGTGTTACGCTATAATTAAATGATGTTAAATTCGTAGGAGGTAAGACCATGGCTGAAACAAAGAAAAACATTTTGACGTATGAAGGTTTGAAAGCGTTAGAGGACGAACTTCATGAATTGAAGGTAAATCGTCGGCGTGAGGTTGCTCAGAAAATCAAAGAAGCACGTGAGCAGGGTGACTTGTCCGAGAACGCAGAATATGATGCAGCAAAAGAAGAACAGCGCGACATCGAGCTTCGTATTGAAGAGATTGATAAAATTTTGAAAAATGCAGAGGTTGTTGATGACAATGACGGCGATTCGAGCGTAATCAATGTTGGCTGTACAGTAACCATCAAAGATTTGGAATTTAATGAAGAAATGGAATATAAAATTGTGGGTTCCACTGAGGCAGATAGTTTGAAAGGTAAAATTTCAAATGAGTCACCGGTTGGTAAAGCTTTGATTGGCGCACAGAAAGGTGAGACAGTAGAGGTAGAGACACCTGCTGGTATCATTAAGTACGAAATTTTGGATTTCCGTAAGAACTAGAAGAAATAGAGAAGTGAGGATTAAAAAGTGGCAGAAGATATTAATCAGTTGTTAAAAGTTAGAAGAGAGAAATTGCAGAATCTTCAGGAGGCGGGAAAAGATCCTTTCAAAATCACAAAATGTGATGTAACCCATCACTCCATGGAGATTAAAAATAACTATGATGAATTAGAAGGAAAGACCGTGACAATTGCAGGACGTATGATGTTTAAGCGAGTTATGGGAAAAGCTTCTTTCTGTAATACAAGAGATTTGCAGGGGGACATTCAGGCTTATGTAGCAAGAGACAACATTGGCGAGGATTCTTACAAAGACTTCAAAAAGTATGATGTAGGTGACCTCCTTTGCATTACCGGTGAAGTTTTCAAAACAAAAACCGGAGAAATTTCGATTCATGCATCGAATGTCACACTGCTGTCAAAGAGTTTGCAGATTCTTCCTGAGAAATTCCATGGTTTGACGGATACCGATATGCGTTATCGTCAGCGTTATGTGGATTTGATTATGAATGCTGAGGTAAAGGATACATTTATCAAGCGTTCACGTATTATCAGTACGATCCGTAAATATTTGGATGGCGAAGGATTTATGGAAGTGGAGACCCCGATGCTTGTGGCTAATGCCGGTGGTGCAGCTGCACGTCCGTTTGAGACCCATTTTAATGCATTAGATGAGGATTTTAAACTTCGTATTTCCCTTGAATTATATTTGAAACGCCTGATTGTCGGCGGAATGGAAAAGGTTTATGAGATTGGCCGTGTATTCCGTAACGAGGGACTTGACACTAGACATAACCCGGAATTTACTTTGATGGAATTGTATCAGGCATACACCGATTACCACGGCATGATGGATTTGACAGAAAATCTGTACCGCTATGTGGCACAGGAAGTTCTGGGCACAACAAAGATTACTTATAACGGAATTGAGATGGACCTTGGCAAGCCGTTTGAGCGCTTGACGATGGTGGATGCCGTTAAGAAATACGCAGACGTTGATTTCAACGAGATTTCCACATTGGAAGAAGCACAGGCAATTGCTAAAGAAAAAGGCATTGAATTTGAGCAACATCATAAAAAAGGTGATATCTTGAATCTCTTCTTCGAAGAGTTTGTTGAGGAGCATTTGATTCAGCCAACCTTTATCATGGATCATCCGATTGAGATTTCTCCATTGACAAAGAAAAAGCCGGATAATCCGGATTATGTAGAGCGTTTTGAGTTCTTCATGAATGGCTGGGAGATGGCAAATGCGTACTCCGAGTTAAATGATCCGATTGACCAGCGCGAGCGTTTCAAAGCACAGGAAGAACTTCTTGCACTTGGTGATGAGGAAGCAAATACAACAGACGAAGATTTCTTGAACGCACTTGAAATCGGCATGCCGCCAACCGGAGGAATCGGTTTTGGTATTGACCGTATGTGTATGTTGCTTACGGACAGCGCAGCGATTCGTGATGTGCTGTTGTTCCCGACATTGAAGAGTCTGGATAAGTAAAGTGCCGAAAATAAGGCGTTTCAACAGTATTGATACTACATGGTGCTACAATTAGTGCTACAAATATACAAGTTTTGATACGTTTCAGTACATGATAATAATTTATGCACCTGCGAAAAGAGAATCATAAAAAGGTTAAAACCCTTTTCAGAATGAGAGATCATTTTGGAAAGGGTTTTTTGTGTTATAGAGAAAATTTATATGAAAGGTGGTGATGGAGATGTTAAAGGTAAGATTATCTGGTACCAAAAAGGAACTTCGCTGGTTTTTAAAGAAAATGCAGCGAGATTGCCGGTGGCAGGTAAGAAATATTTCAAATTTTAGTTCTATAGAAAGAACGAATGGAAAGTATAAACGCTTATATGTAGATGTTTATCGAAATGAAAAATAACCAAAAAAATACGGAGGGTCAGAATTATGTGTAAAGTAATTGCCATATGCAATCAAAAAGGTGGTGTATCCAAGACTACCACAACAGTAAATCTTGGAGTTGGTTTAGTAAGAGAAGGAAAGAAAGTGCTTGTCATTGACGCAGATCCACAAGGAAATCTGTCGCAGAGCCTTGGAATTGAGAATCCGGATGAACTGGAGATTGCACTTCCAAGTATTATGGAGCAGATTATCATGGATAAGGATGTGGATGTGACAAAAGGAATCATTCACCATGAAGAAGGACTTGACCTTATGCCATGCAACATTGACTTGTCGGGAGTGGATGTTTCTCTTGTAAATGCTATGAGCAGAGAGTTTGTTCTAAAAACATATGTGGAAAGCATGAGAGATTTTTATGATTACATTCTCATCGATTGTATGCCGAGTTTGGGAATGATAACGGTCAATTCGCTTACGGCATCGGATCGTGTATTGGTTCCGGTGCAGGCAGCTTATCTTCCGGTAAAAGGATTGGAGCAGTTAATCACAACCATTTACCGTGTGAAAAAGCATTTGAATCCGCAGATTCAGTTTGAAGGGATTTTGATTTCCATGTTGAATGAGAGAACTAATTATGCCAAAGACATTATGGAACTAATCAAGAAATATTATGGGGAATCCATTCCTATCTTTGAAAGTAAAATACCATTTTCGGTAAAAGCCGCTGAAACATCAGCAGCAGGAGTGAGTATCTTTACATTGGATAAGAAACATCCGGTGGCGCAGGCTTACGAGAAACTGATAAAGGAGGTAATCGCTCATGAGTAGGACAAAGGCTTTGGAAAAAGTGAAATTAACGAGTTTTGATGACCTCTTTGGTGGAAAGGAAACCGAAAAAACTGCCGAAGCAGGAGATGTGAGAGAGATACCGCTTTCCGAACTGCATGAATTTCATAACCATCCGTTTCAGATTCGTTCCGATGAGGAATTAGCAGAGATGATTGAAAGTGTCAGAGAGCATGGTGTACTGGTGCCGGGAATTGTCCGAAAACGCAAAGAAGGCGGTTATGAGATTATTTCCGGGCATACCAGGAAGCACGTATGTGAAGTGCTTGGATTAGAAACAATGCCGGTATTTGTGAAAGAAATGGATAACGATGAAGCCAGTGTAGTTATGGTAGATTCCAATATTCAGCGGGAAAACATCCGGCCGAGTGAAAAAGCAAAGGCATATAAAATCAAGTATGATGCCATGAAGAATCAGGGCAAGGCAGGAAACAGCTTGAAGATGATGTCCGAGGAAAGTGGCGAAAATTATAAGATGATTCAGCGCTATATATGGCTTGCCAGATTAAGTGATGCGCTGCTGGCTTTAGTAGATAATAAGCAGCTTGGATTGGTTCAGGGTGTCAGCCTGTCTGTTCTTCCGGAAGAAGAGCAGGGTATGGTTTATGATGCTATTTGCCGGTATGGAAAGAAAATATCGACAATACAGGCAAATGAGATAAAGAAATTCAGTTTGGAGGGGAAATTAGATGCTGACAGATTGGAAGAGTATCTTTTTTCGATTCCCAAGCAGAAAAAGAAAAAAGAAATTACTCTGAGAAATGAACGACTGTCAGAGTATTTTGAGGAAGAAACCACAGAAGAGGAAATGATGAAAATCATTTTAGAGTTATTGGATGAATGGAAACAAAAGAGAGGAGGCGGACAAAATGAATAAGATTATTTTACTGGGAAATGTGACGAGAAATCCGAAAACTACAAGAAAGAAAAGTGAGGATGGCACGGACATTGTTATTACCAAATTTGATCTTGCGGTCAATCGAAAGACAAAGCAGAAGTCAAATGCGGATGCGGACTTCTTTCATTGCACCTCATTTGGAAAGCAGGCGGAATTTGTCGAGAAATATTTTCACAGCGGCTCTCGTGTATTGGTTATTGGGCGGGTACAGAACAATAATTATACAACCAAAGAGGGAAGCAAAGTTTATGGATTTAGTATCATTACAGAAGAGGTTGAGTTTGCACAGAAGAAAAGTGCGGAAAAACCGGCAAATAAAGAAAGTGATTTTTCATCTGTTGCAGATGAGGATCAACCATTCGATGGCAGGTAGGTGATATCATGGCAGAGGGTTTCTTCCGAAGTAAAAAGGGTTTTACAGTCGTTCAAAATGAAATAACCAGAGATGTGAATATTTCTTTGAAAGCAAAAGGATTGTATCTGGTCATACAGGCATATATCTCCATGCCGGATAAGAAATGGACAAAAGAAGATTTCCGAAATCTGACCAAAGAAGGGAAAAAGGCATTTGACAGTGCGTGGAAAGAATTAAAAGATTTTGGATACTTGAAGGTTCACTTTATGCCGGATAATGGTGTATGGCGGGCTGAGTATGAGTTGTTGGATGAACCAAATCTCGGACCACATACACTATATCATAGCTGCGATGGAACGGTTTCCAGTAACAATCTGACAAGAGCAGAAAAGAAGCGGCAGGCCCGGCGGCGGCCACGATAATCTTGTCCAAGGGAGTAACCGGCTTCAAATCCTTGGGAAGCTCCGCACGTCCTTCAATGGCCTCCATAGGAGCCATCTGCGGCAGGGATACAAAACCTCCGGCCGGAATCCACCCCAGCCCCCACTGCACGCCGTTAACCGTTTTTTTCCAGATGGGACGGCCAAACCAGATTTGAAACCTGTCCACATACAGACCACGCCAGCGGGCAGCGAAAAAATGACCAAGTTCATGAATAAAAATCATGAAGTTAAACAACATCACCACGCCGAAAATAATGGCGATGGTGGCAAGGACGGAAAGAATGCTATCCATGGTAGTTTTTGCCGTCTAACTTACCACGGGCCTCTCCGGAGAACAAGCTTCAAAGATGTCCTAATGACAAAGTGGATGCTGATATTCCAAATGGATTTCAAAAGGTGCCTGACAGCCCAGAAAACAGCCTTTACCTTCCGGGAATTCTGAAGCCGCAAGTAAAAGACCGCGTCCCCTTTTTTCGAGCGGTGCCTCTGGGAGAGGCGGCATCATCCCGCCCCGGAACCTGGACGAATAAAAGCGCCTTTTTTACCAGGAGAAAAACCGGCGGGGCATCAAACGCCGCAGCCCGCTTTTCTGTCCGAATCCCTGAACAGCCTTTGCAATAAATGCCTCCGGAATTGGAAGCAATGATTAAAGAGCCATTGTGTTCTTAACAAAAATGCGCACTGGCGGAAACAGGATTTTTCCCAGCCGGCATGGGAAAATCGACGCTGCTCGAAGCCATAGCCGTCAAGGCGGGATTCAATCCCGAAGGAGGGTCCAAGAACTTCCGGTTCGCAACGCGCGCCAGCCATTCGGACCTTTACGAACATGTCGTTCTGGGACGCGGACTCCAGCCGCGCGACGGCTATTTCCTGCGGGCGGAGAGTTTCTACAACGTGGCGACGGAAATCGAAAACGTCGCCGACGGCGTACTGAAATATTACGGCGACAAGTCGCTGCACCAGCAGTCGCACGGCGAAAGTTTTCTTTCACTCGTCGTAAACCGTTTCGGCGGTCAGGGGCTTTATCTGCTCGACGAGCCGGAGGCC
>OKSR01001115.1_pt1 | contig 10155 bp, 7 predicted proteins | sample 1606491 | NCBI WGS metagenome assembly OKSR01 (sample SAMEA3879605, study PRJEB24766) | human gut metagenome | biome: human-associated habitat; feature: feces | place: USA | collected 1985/1987 | reverse complement strand
AATAAATATATTTGAAGCGCAACACTGCAAATTACAACGGACAGTTATAATACAAAATATATTTATATTATTAACATATTAAACATTAACAAAATAGTGTTTAATTGTACAAATATACCCGTTGGCGGAATTAAATTAGCACATCTTTAAAACTCTGCCAATGGATATTATTATTCACAATTCTATTGATACCTAACATATGTTATATACAATAATATATGCCGGATTCTTGCCTGAAACTTATTGTATCTTATGTTTATATAAACGAAAAATCTGTCCGCTACATTCACTTTGGAGTTGAAAAGGACGCATGGTATTCAATAGGAATATGAAAATGTGGATTTTTTCTACACTTGTGGTCGTATTTCCACATACAGCAAATGTCTATCACAAATACATACCATTGATTTTCATTGTTTTATGAGTGTTTATCCTTTTGGTATGTGTTTTGCTGACAAATTAAAAAATTAACAGTAAACAAAAAACAACAAAAATTGCATGAAACTCACATTCATCTGTAAACGAACGGGCGGTATCCTGATGCTGATACTACTTCTGCCACTACCCCTATTCGCCAAAAAAATGACCGCTCCGCAGGGAGAGACACTCCTCATCTACACACAGGAGAAAGAGGCTGAACAAGAAAACCGAAGGATTGAAGGCACGGTGACCGATGAGAACGGGGAGACCGTTATCGGAGCCACTGTAATGGTAAAAGGGAGTCCTGAAAATGGAACCGTGACCGGCATTGACGGAAAGTTCTCACTGGAAATACCCCCCAAAAGTATTCTGGTTGTCTCGTATGTAGGATACAACACGCAGGAAATCCGTGTGAGCCGCCGTGTCAACATGTACAACATTGTACTGAAAGAGGACACCCAAATTTTGGAGGAGGTGGTGGTGATAGGTTACGGTACGGTGAAGAAAAGCGACCTTACCGGATCGGTATCCACGGTAGGCAAACGCAGCTTTGAAAGCCAGCCGGTAAAGAGCGTGTCGCAAATCCTGCAAGGACGTACCCCGGGAGTCGAGGTGACGACAACCAGCGGCATGCCGGGAGCCGGAGCTCGTGTACGCGTACGCGGTACCACTTCCATCAACAAAAGCAGCGATCCGTTGTATGTCATTGACGGCATAATCTCCACCAGTGGTCTTGACGGACTCAACCCGCAGGATATCCAGTCTATGGAGATTCTGAAGGATGCCTCCTCTACCGCCATCTATGGCTCACGGGGGGCCAATGGCGTCATTCTGGTCACCACCCGTAATGGAGAGACAGGACGTGCCCGTATCAATTTCGACGCCAAAATTGGCCTTGCGAATGTACGCAAGGGATACGAGTTGCTTAATGCCTACGAATATGCCCAAGCCCTGAACGAAATCCGGGGTGCCGGTACTATCCCTTCCAGTGATCTGGAAGCCTACAGAAACGGGAGCAAAGGAATCAACTGGGTGGATATCATGACCCGTACCGCTATGAGCCAGGATTACAGCCTGGGAGTGTCAGGGGGGACAGAAAGTGTGAAATACCTGCTTTCGGGCAACCTGCTTGACCAGGAAGCGGTGACCATCAACTCAAAATACAAACGCTATGGTTTCCGGGCGAATGTGAATGCAGACGTACGCCCCTGGCTGTCCGTATCGGCCAAGATCGGAACCGCAATCATCCATCAGAAAAACGGAGCTCCGAACTGGTTCAATGTCATTAACTATTCCCCCACCATGGAACTTAAAGATCCCGATACGGGAATATACAACACCGACCCCTACAATATTGGAGGTGCCAATCCCTATGCATTGCTGGCTGAAAACCGTAGTGACAGCTACAGTTACAATGTCAATGCGAACCTCACACTGGCATTCAAACTAGCCAAGGAACTCACTTTCACCGTGCAGGGAGGTTATGATTATGACCACAGCCCGTCCTATTCATTCAGTTCAAAACTGACCGCCCCAGGAACCATCAACAGCATGAGCAACAGCAGCAGCCTGCACCGTTATTGGCAGAATACCAACAGTCTCGTTTACCAAAGGGCTACAGAAGCACATACGTTGACCGCCACCGGCGTATGGGAAATCAGCCGGAGCTATGACACGGGACTGCAGGCAGGCGGCTCCAACCTGAACAATGAAAGCGTCGGTTACTGGAATGTGGCTAATGCGGCCGTACGTAACGAAAGCAACTCTTATACCGAATCCTCACTGGCGTCCGGTATCGTCCGCGTGGGCTATGATTACAAGAAGCGTTACTTTTTTACGGCCGCACTACGTGCTGACGGCTCCTCCAAGTTTCGGAAAGGACACCGCTGGGGATGGTTTCCTTCGGCCGCGCTGGCCTGGGACATAGCCAAGGAATCGTTCATGCGGAGCCAGCATGTCTTGAAGCAGCTGAAGTTACGCGGCAGCTATGGTGTAACCGGGAACCAGGCCATCGGCGCGTACAGTACGCTGGGGGCACTGACCAATACACTATATGGCTGGGGGACCGCCACAGGATTTTCCGGATATTGGGCAAACCAGTTTGCGACACCCGATCTGACCTGGGAGAAAACCTCACAGGTAGATGTTGGCGTCGACCTGAGCCTCTACGGGATCGACATTTCATTCGACTGGTTCCGGAAGCGTACCACCGACCTGCTGTTCCAAAAACAAATTCCTCGCTATAACGCAGGAGGTACCTATTGGGTCAATGAGGGCAAACTGAACAACGTTGGATTCGAATTCTCGCTAGGTACCTTCCCGGTAAAAGGTACTGTCGTCTGGGAAACCAATCTGAACGCGGCTTATGTGAAGAACGAGGTGACGGACCTTGCCGGCAATGATTTTGTACTGACAGCCACATACAGCGACTTGGGAGGCTCCATGCAAATCATGAAACCCGGACATCCGCTCGGTTCATTTTACGTGTACAGGTGGAAAGGTTTCGACGACAAGGGAGCCAATCTTTACCAGAGAGCTGACGGTTCGTTGACCACTGCTCCCACCTCGGAAGACCTGGTCATCAAAGGGCAGGCCAATCCCAAATGGACTTTTGGGTGGAACAATACCGTCAGTTGGAAAAATTGGACATTGAACCTCTTTTTCAATGCGGCAGCCGGAGTGGAAAGACTGAATATCAGCCATTACGCCACGGCCTCCATGACAGGGGGGACGCGTTTCATCACCCTGCGGGACTCCTATTACCAAGGATGGGATAAGGTGAAGGACAAGGCGCAGGCCCGTTATCCCAGCCTGACCAATACGGACAATAAAAACTATGCAAACTCGGATCGCTGGCTGGAAGATGCCTCTTTCATCAAACTGAAGAACATCAGTTTATCATACAACATTCCGCGCAGAATCGCCAAATTTGCCAACATACAGCTGTCCGTCAGCGCTCAGGACCTTTTCACTATCACTGGATATAAGGGAATGGATCCCGAAGTGTACAATGCCTATGACGGACTGGATTATGGGGCATACCCCATTCCAAGGACTGTGACATTTGGAGCTAAATTTAATTTTTAAAATTTCATTAAACAAAAAAATGAATACAATACAAATAAAAATGAGTACCGTCGTATTGCTCGCGACCCTCATGAGCGGACTCACCTCATGCAGCGATTTCCTTGATGAAAAACCCTACGGACAACTCACCTCTGAAAATTTTTTCAGTAACAAGGAGGATCTGGACGCATCCCTCAATTCGCTATACTCGGTCATTGCAGCTTCACAGGCCAGCAACAATCACATCGGTACCAATTTTCTAGCGGGCGATGATATCTCCACCCATCCGTCCAGCAACAAGCAGTCATTGCGGGAGTTTGACCAATTCAGTCCCACTGACAACAACACATGGATGGTAACCCTGTGGGAACAACGCTTCAAAGTGATCAAGGCGGCCAACTTTATCATAAACAATGCTGGCCGCACACCGGAAGTGCCACAGGAAACCATTGACAATGCCATAGCCCAGGCCCGTTACTGGAGGGCATATTCCTATTTTTACCTGGTAACTACTTGGGGAAAGGTCCCCATGATGCTGGAGGAAAAGATCGATTTCAACACTCCTCTGGAAACCGAGGAGAAAATCTACGAACAGATTCTGACCGACCTGAAATATGCCGAAGAAAAATTGCCGCCACTATACACGGAAGAACCGTACGGACGCAACGGCATAAATATCGCCGTCAGCCAGGGAGCGGTAAAAGCAACGCTTGCATATGTGTACATGTGCATGGCGGGATGGCCGCTCAACAAGGGGACAGAATATTACAAGATGGCCGCAGACAAGGCCGAAGAAGTTATTGACGCAGCAGATGAAGGTACCTACTACTATAAATTGCTTGATGAATACAGCCAGGTTCACTCTATAGCCTACAACCACAATAATCCTGAACTGCTGCTGGGCATATATTACAACCGGGACCGTACACCAAACTCAATCCCTGTGACCGACATACCCCTGGAGGTCATACAACATGGCTGGGGTGATACGAACGGGGAGATCAAGTTCTGGAAAGAGTTTCCGGAAGGTCCCCGCAAGGAGGCCACTTACTTCCCTAAAATCATACTGGCGGACGGACAGCCGCGTGACTGGTGGGAGGACCCCAGCAACCAGCGGGAGGTGGTGGCACCGGTCTTCATGAAAACGGTCGAGTCGGCTACCCGGGGAAAAGAATTCGATTACACGGATCCGACCTCCCTGCCAAGCAACGGGGAAAAGACCGTACAAATCATCCGCCTGTCACAGGTATATTGCTGGTTTGCCGAATCTACAGCACGTTCCGGACAGGTTACCCCAAAAGCGGTGGAGATGTTAAACCGCGTCCGCAACCGTGCTGACGGTAATCAAACGGATATGTACAACATTGCCATGCGTGCCGAGCAACTGGCTGAAGCTGCCTACAACGAACACGGGTGGGAAATGGCCGGATATTATTGGGGGGGACTTGCCTGCAGGGCAAGGGACATGTTCCGCATGTACCGTTTCAAGGAGCATTTCGAATACCGTAAACAGAATCCGGAAATAGAAGTGGCCCCAGGGGTATTCCGCAAAGAGAAGGTGCCTGTAACCGGCGCATGGGATGACAGCAGGATGTATGCGCCTTATCCATACGAAGACGCAATTTTGAATCCTAACCTGCAATAACACACATGTTCATCGACAGACTGGAAAAGACTGCGTGTGTCAATGAGGAGCTGATTCTCATTGATACACGTCTTGCCGTCTTAAAATATGGAGTCATGGTAAATCAGGCAATCATTAACTTGTATACACCAACTTCATACCGGGGTATCAGGGTGAAATGCATACGGTAGGGAAACAACCTGCCAATAACAGGTAACCTTGAAGACACGCAGATAATAGGGAGGGCATTCCACTGTATGGGAACGACAAAAAATGAAGAATTCGCTTTATAGTGGACTGGACTTCATGTGCAGAGGTAACAAAAGACCTCTGACCATAAAAGTAAAGCTGGCGAAAAGAAGAACGCTACTTTAATAGTGGAGAATATTTTACTATTTATAAAATAGGCTTAGTTTGTTTTGTATGGGTGAAGAAATGAACAAAACTTACAAATCTATTGGGAAATCTTTTCTTGAATATTAAAAGTTTATTTGTTTAAGCTTAACAAGAAAGGAATAGCTTAATAAGCTGTCCTATTATTCATTATAGTTTGAATGTTGTTTTTATAATTGATTGTTGGTGTTTACTATCGGTATTCTTTATGTTTTTCTCTCATTCTTGCCAGCCTACTTTTGAGGCAAGACAAGAATTGTGCAGATATGTCTGCCTTATTAGAGAATTAAACAATTGAAGTTGCGCCTGTCAGATGTACAATAGATAACAGCATTCAAAGAAAACGAAAGAACAAAAAATTTTTGGATAGTATTTCGTACAAAGAGGAAATATGGACACTGGTAACTACTCCCATTAATAAAACCTAAATGATAAATGACCTCCTCAATGGGTAATATAGTCATCAAGACTCAATTTAAATTTACTGTCCCATTCGAGAACGGCAAAGCAAAGATTGCCTTCTCCGGTGAAAACAAAGAAGTGCCCGATTTCAATGGTGAAAAGCATTACTGAGATAACCTTGATTAGTATTATATAAAATGGGATTAAAGTTTAAAATAATCTTTGGCTATGGTATTCTGATAGCCTTACTTATAGTTACAATTTATATATTCCGTAAAGAACAAATGAATCGTAACACCCTTCACCGAAACGAGAAGGAACTTGTCCATACTTGGCAATTGACAGAAGAAATCTGTATAGACCTTTTAGAACTTACCACAGAAGGCGAGATGGTGAGTGTTTGGAAAGAAAAAGACTATCTATCATATACAGAAAAACGGAAATGCATTTGTGATACACTACAAGTTCTGAAGAAAGACACTCATATACTTGGGCTTCAGAGCAGAATTGATACATTGTGTCTTCTTTTAGAGAAAAAGGAAAAGATACTTTATTGGATAATGAACACTTTTTATCAATTGAAGAATTCCACAGATATAATAGGTGAAAGAATACCGACAATCATCTCCCAAATCAAGAATATGCCAGCATCTTCCGATAGTGGGCAAGAAAAAACGTTTGAAAAGAAAAAAACTATCTGGTCCTTTTTTCGCAGAAAAGAGAAGCAATCGGCATATTTTAAACAAAAGGAAGAAAAAGAGACGAAAGAAACCCCTTCCAATATCACTACAGAAATGTTATATTCCTTAAACCGTGAAGTGGCAGAAAAACAGGATATGCAACGAAAGGCTTTATCGATTCAAATGGACAGCCTTTATACAAACAATCAGAACCTTAACCGGAAACTTAACAGTCTGGTCCGTGAACTTGAATCGGAAACTAACCATCGTATTTCCAACCGTTACAGAGAGTTGGCAGTGGAAAGAGAAAACTCTGATTCCATCATTGCCATATTTACAATATCTATTACATTGATAACCATTATATTGTATATCATAATCCACAGAGAGTTAAACAGAAAATACAGATACGAAAAGGAACTTGAAGCATCGGATACAAGAAACAGGGAGCTGTTGCAGTCAAGAAAAGACATGATGCTTTCCATCGCTCATGACCTGCGCTCTCCACTAAGTACCATAAAGGGTGCTGCGGAACTCTTGCCGGAGGAATCCGTACCGGAATGCCGGAGTGAATACCTGGAGAGCATATCACACGCATCCGACTATATGCTTACACTTGTTGAGACACTTATGAATTTTTACCTGCTGGATACGGAGCAGAACCGTTCCCAAATCTCGGTCTATAATCTGGAATCCCTGTTCAAGGAAGTCGCTGACAATTTTGTTCTGCAGGCGAGGAAGAAGGACCTTCGCTTTTCAAGCGAGTTCCTTGATATGGACATTGTTGTCAGCGGGGACCGGGGGCAGCTGCAACAGATCATAAGCAATCTGATTGCCAATGCGCTCAAATTTACAGAAAAAGGAGGCATATGCCTAAGTGCCGAATATCACGGCGGTGAGTTGCGGTTTTCAGTACGGGATACAGGCTGCGGGATGGACAGCAAGGATACCGAACGGATATTCACAGCCTTTGAACGGCTTGAAAATGCCCGTAACGTACCGGGATTCGGACTTGGCCTGACCATATCGTACCGTCTTGTTTCACGGATGGGCGGCAATATCCGTGTTGAAAGCCGCCCGGGGGAAGGCAGTACATTCATTGTCATTCTTCCCCTCCGGGAGGCGGACGAGAAATCTCCGATAGAGGAAAACGAGCCTGTATCCGTCATTTCAAGACTGAACGGCATTTCCGTGCTTCTGCTTGACGATGATATCAGACAGCTCCGCATAACGGGAGAAATGCTCAAGCGGCTCGGGGCGGACTGCACCCCATGTGCCACCAGCCGTGAACTCATAGCCCGGATAAGGGAGAAAAGCTATGATGTGTTGCTGACAGATATCCAGATGCCTGAAATGGACGGATTCTCCATTCTTGAGCTGCTCCGTTCCTCCAATATAGGCTGTGCAAACACTATTCCTGTAATAGCCCTGACCGCCCGTGTGGATGATGACATGAATTACCTCTCATGCGGATTTGCCGGCTGTATCCGCAAACCGTTCTCCATAGACAGGCTGTTTGCCGGCATATCCGGAATCATCGGAACGGTAAAGGAACGGGTATGGAAACCGGACTTGTCCCTGCTCTTTGCCGGAGAGGACAACCACAGGGAAATGCTGCGAATCTTTGTCGATGAGAGCCGTAAGGAACTCTCCCGGCTGCACGATGCGCTGCATGGAAATGACAGACAAGCCCTTCGGGATATCCTTCACAAGAACCTGCCGCTTTGGGAAACCGTGAACCTGGACTATCCGATGGAAACGCTTCATGAGATTATCACAACGGATCCGGACAAATGGCAGGAAAAGCAACTCAAAGAAATATACAGGATTGAACAGGCTGCATCGAAACTGGTCATCCATGTTGAAAAAATGCAGGAGGAAGCACATGAAAAGAACAATACTGATAATTGAAGACGATATAATATTCAGCCGCAGCATCAGCAATTGGCTGAAGAAAAAAAATATGGAGACGGAATGCGTGACACATCTTTCCTCTGCACGCAGGAAACTTTCATCCGGGGAGTATGACCTTGTCCTCGCAGACCTGCGTCTGCCTGACGGCAACAGTACGGAACTGTTAAGATGGATACATGAAAAGCATCTGAATATCCCATTCCTCATAATGACCAACTACGGCCAGGTTGAGAATGCGGTGGAAGCCATGCAGCTTGGTGCCGCAAACTACCTTTGCAAACCCATACAGCCGGACAGACTGCTGGAGTCCATTGGCAAGGTTTTCAGCCGTATAAAACATGATATAAATGAGTTCTACCGTGGAGAGAGTGACAAGGCCCGGGAGATGTACCGCCAAATAAGCCTGGTTGCGGCTTCCGACATATCCGTCCTTCTTCGCGGGGCTTCCGGTACAGGCAAGGAGCACATAGCCAGGGAGATGCATGAACAGAGCCGCAGAAAGTACAAGCCGTATGTAACGGTCGATTGCGGAGCCATTCCCGAAGAGCTTGCCGCATCTGAATTCTTCGGCCACCGCAAGGGCTCGTTCACCGGCGCTGACAGTGACAAGCCCGGACTGTTTCAGGAGGCTGACGGCGGGACACTCTTTCTTGACGAGATAGGCAACCTTTCCTATAAGACACAAATGCTCCTGCTTCGTGCCCTGCAGGAAAAATGCTACAAGCAAGTCGGCTCCACGAAAGAACGCCGCTTTGATATCCGTCTGTTGGCCGCCACCAACGAGAATCTGGAACAGGCTATCGAGAAAGGTACTTTCCGTGAAGACCTTTTCCATCGTATCAATGAATTTACCCTGCGGATGCCCGACCTGAAAGAACGGAAAGAGGATATCCTGTTGTTTGCCAACTTCTTCCTCGATCAGGCAAACAAGGAACTGGACAAGCATCTGATCGGTTTTGACTCGAAAGCCTCACAAGCCTTACTCAATTATCACTGGCCGGGCAACTTACGCCAAATGAAGAATATCGTAAAAAGAGCGACTTTACTGGCACAAGGCAGTTTCATCACTCTTCTTGAGTTGGGAACCGAATTACTGGAAACAAGTACCGTTTGTTCCGCAAGCATGGCGCTGCGCAACGAAGAGACAGAGAAAGAACACATTCTGGAGGCATTGCGCCAAACCGGAAATAACAAGAGCAAAGCGGCACAATTACTGAATATAGACCGGAAGACATTATATAATAAGCTGAAACTATATAATATCGACTTGTAGGTTATCCATCAGTACTACCCATATATTTAGAAGGAGATACTCCAAAATGTTCCGTGAAATGTTTGCGAAGAGTGCGAGTATCAGAATATCCGACCATTTCCGAAATCTCCTGAATAGAATAGCGGTTTTCCAGAATTAATGACGCCGCTTTGCTTATACGTATACTGCGGATCATATCTATAACAGACAAATCACTGCGCTGTTTCACCTTCCGGTACAATGTAGGCTGGCTCATATTCAGTTGTTCCGCCAACATCTTTACATTAAAGTCCGCATTGGAAAGGTTAGCTTCTATGATATGAATCAGTTGTTGCAAGAAGACATCTTCTTTCTCTCCCTCTTCCGATTCCTGTTTCAGCATCAGGGCTTTCGTATAAATCCGC
>OKSR01001111.1_pt1 | contig 10204 bp, 9 predicted proteins | sample 1606491 | NCBI WGS metagenome assembly OKSR01 (sample SAMEA3879605, study PRJEB24766) | human gut metagenome | biome: human-associated habitat; feature: feces | place: USA | collected 1985/1987 | reverse complement strand
AATCTGTATCAGATCAGCGGCTTTAACGGGCATGGATTTATGCACGGCTTTGCGGCAGGCAAGCTGCTCAGTGAAAAAATTTTAGACAATCAACCCCATTCGCTGTGTGTGGAAAAATTGGAGAAACCGAATTCTACGTATCAGGGGGAGCCGCGTGAAATATATAAAGTATAGGGAGTGGAAGTGGAACAATGTTGGAACAATCCGTTATGAGCCTCTTGAAAGAGCTGGTTTCTGCTGGAAAATTGGATGCACAGAGCCTTGCCGTATTGATTGGGGACCGGTTGAATGATCCCTGGGAACTCCACAATTGGTTTTATCAGTGGTATCGAGGCCTTGGTATCGAAACGATAACGGGAAAGCCCTTTGAACTTTCGGAATGCCCGTTTACCCAGCAGGAAATCCAGCGTGCAAGAGAAAGGAATGAGATCATTCTATGTGTGCCAAAAGGGGTAAGTAAGCAGCAGTTAGGCGAGCTGTTTCGGATCCGCAGCTGGGCTTTTAGTGATCCACTGATTGGTGAAACGACAGAACAGGCAGATTTCTGGTTTCGCACTTCCGCAACGATGAAACCGGATCGTATTCGAAGCACGGGTATCTCCATTGCGCATTCGATCGACAATGAGGGTTGGGTTCATTTCACATTGGAGCGGTATTTGGTGTTCCTAGCAGCAATGAAAGCGCAGCATGGACAGTATCCTGACCGAGAGTATTGGATTTGGATTACAAAGGGAAGATATGACCGCTCCGGTATGCTTATGGCAGGGATCGACCGCCTTGGTCATTTTAACGCCCATGGGTGGATGCCTCAGTTTGAAGCAGGCTTTTTGGGCGCGCGGCATGGAGAATTGCCAGAAAAACGATGAGAAACAGATATTCAGCTGAACGGAACCCCCACGGTTGTGAGGCAGAGAAAGGATGAAAGGATGAAAAAGAGCGATCAAATCAGACATAATCTATATATCATCCGCATGATTATGAAAGTTTCTCCTTCCCGCGTTTGGATGACGATGCTCTATGAGGTGCTGACCAATGTTTATAATATCCTGTTTACCGTGGTGTTTTTTGCCTACTTCGTGCAGTGTGTTATTGATCAAAAGCCGATCGGCTTTATGATTACCGTAGCCGGGGCTGTGACGATATGCGGCCTTCTCGTGGAGGCTTTTGGCGGTTGGTATCGAACGATCTATATCAAGCAGTCAGATCTGAAAATTACCTGTGCGATTAAAACCATGATTTATGAAAAGGTCAATACGCTCGATTATAAATGCTATGACGATCCGGAATATTATGATAATTTTGTCTATTCGATCGGTGAAATTCCCACAAAAAGCACAGAGATCTTGGGTGATGTTTTCAGTGCGTTAGGCATGGGCGTCGGCGTGGTCATCCTGATGGCGTTTTTCTGGTTCGTTGATGTCAGCATTGTAGTGCTTTCCTTCTTTTTCCTGCTGCTGAGCTTATATCTTGGTAAACGCATCAATCAGGAAGTATTTCTCTACACGAAGCGGGTCATTCCGTATCAAAGAAAGCTGGGATACATCAATCGTGTGCTAATACAGCATGAATATGCAAAGGAACTGAGGATTACCGAAGTTGCGCGGCCATTGCGCGGAATGATAAAAGAAGGGGCGCGCGGCATTCGGAATTTGAATCAACAGCAATATAAGAAGGTTGCCCTTCTGAATGCTGCGTCTCTGCTCTTTGGGTTTGGCCTGACCACATGTGTGGCAACATTAATCGCCGTATATAAAATTGTAATACAAAAAACGCTGAGCGTGGCATTCTATTTTCCGATGATCAGCGCGCTTGCGGAATTTAGCTATCGAAGTGTTGCATTTGTCAATTCCGTCAATAAATTGATGGCAAACAGCTTGTATATTGAAAAATTTCGAACTTTTATGGCATATGAACCCCGCATTGTCAGCATTCCCGATGCGGTTCGGCCGGGAAAATTCGAAGAGCTTGAAGTTCGGAACGTTTCCTTTCGGTATCAAAGCATGAGCAAGGATGCTCTGCATCATATTAACCTGAACATTAAGAAAGGGGAAAAGATTGCGCTCGTTGGGAAAAATGGTTCGGGTAAAACAACGCTTGTTCATCTGTTGCTGCGTCTGTATGATCCTGATCAGGGTCAGCTTCTTTATAACGGCCTTGATATCCGCAAGCTGGAGCTTGAGGTATACCGAGACCGGTTTGGGATTGTTTTTCAGGATTTTAACCTGTATGCCGATACGATCCGGAACAACCTGTTTTTAGGCGGTGAAAGCAAAAATGAGGAAGAAATCTCCCAAATTATCCGAGAGTTTGGCTTAGAAAATAAAATTCGTGCACTGCCGGATGGAATGGATACGCAGCTGACCCGTGAGCTGTCGGAAGATGGTGTTCTCTTGTCAGGGGGGCAGTCACAGGCACTTGCAATATGCAGAATTTATCTGACAGATCATGATATCTTTATCTTAGACGAACCAACCAGCGCATTGGACCCTATGGCAGAAGCGAAATTCTTTGAAAATATCAAGAATATTGCAGCGGAAAAAACCGTCCTATTTATTTCACACCGTCTGTCATCTGCAAAAATAGCAGATAGGATTTATATGATGGAAGATGGCGAGATTGTGGAGTATGGAACGCATGCGCAGTTAATGGAATTGTATCAGAAGTATGCGGAAATGTTTGAAATCCAATCTCAGTATTACAGCCAGGAGGGCTTATGCGGGGTGGGTTATGAAAATTAAAAGAATTCTCCAGAATAACTGGTATATGCTCAAGCTGTTTTTCCGTACAGTTCCGCTATTCGGTATTTTTTCCATCCTGTTTCAGGTGATATGCGGCGTGATGTACAACGTGATAGGAAATGTCTACTTTGTAAAATACCTCGTAGACACCGTTGAAAAGATCGCGAAAGCTCCGGATCTGACGGGTCCCCTTTTCAGGCAGCTGCTGATCATTACGGTGGTGTATTATGTTTCTCTTCAGGTTGTCAACACGATCAACGGCGCCCTGTTTAACGAATATTTGCATAAGCAGGCGGAGACAAAAATCAGTGAGCGCCTGACAACAATGGTTTTCGACAAAGCCATCCAGATGGATCTGAAATGTTACGATAATACCGATTTTTATAACGAACTGACCTACACGATCAATCAAATGAACGATTTGATCTGGAAGGTATTCACAACCGTTACCAACCTGACGATTGCGATCGTCGTGACCGCCTGTCTGGGGCTGACGTTTGCCTTGATGGATCCGGTAATTATCCCTTTGGCGTTGCTGGCCTTCCTGATTGGATGCTTATTTGCAAATAAAATTAATAAAATTGTGAATCAATCATACAACACAGGGGTGTTTTTTAACCGGCAGATGGATTATGTGAACCGTGTTTTTTTCCTTAGCAGGTTTGCAAAAGATTTTCGTCTTACCAATGTATCAAAGCTTTTGTATGATAAATTCCAGGAATCCAAAAAGAATTTGCACGAGATCTATGAAAAGTATGGAAGGCGTGAGTTGGCGGTCTATATGATCAGCACTTTTTTGCAGAAGCTGGTGGGGGAGTTCGGTGTGATCTCCTATTTGGCCTATATGGTGCTGGTGGTGGGCAAATATACGTCCGGATCGTTTTTGGGGCTTTGGAATGGCTTGTCTCCTCTAAAGGCGAGAATTTCACAGATCCTCGGGGAAGTCAATAATCTTCAGGCGCATAGCTTATATATCGAAAGAGTACGAGGCTTTTTTGATTACAGCAACGAAGTAAAATCTCCCAACCATCCATGTCGGCTGGAGCCGGGCCCGATCAAAATTGAATTCCGGCGTGTTTGGTTCCGATATCCCAATGTGGAGGGTTATGCACTGAAAGACGTTAGCTTTGCAGTTGAGAAGAGAGAAAAAGTTGCATTGGTAGGGTATAACGGGGCCGGCAAGACAACTGTGTATAAACTGCTTCTACGCCTCTATGACCCGGAGAGGGGTGAAATCCTTGTCAATGGGATCAATATTAAGAAATATCCTCTGGATGAGTATCGAAAGTTGGTTTACAGCTCATTGATGCAGGATTTTCAGCTTTACGCCACAACAGTAGGCGAAAATGTGGCAATGGATTGCGTAGAAGATGCCCAAGCGCTGAAAAAGGTGGAAGATACGCTGGAAGAATGCGGACTAGGCTCCAAAATAGGCGCCGCTGGCAAAGGCGTACAGGCTGGAGTCACCCGGGAATTCGATGAGGAAGGGCTGATGTTTTCCGGTGGCGAAAAGCAAAAGCTGGCATTTTCCAGATGCGTATACTCTGACAATCCCAATATTTTGCTTGACGAGTTTTCCAGCGCACTCGATACCTATTCAGAATATGAATTAACCCAAAAAATACTTCATTTATCAAGAGAGACGACTACAATTATTATCACGCATCGGCTTACCATGACGAGGGCGGTAGACAGGATCATTGTTTTAGATCAAGGCCAGGTGGTGGAAACCGGCAGCCATGAAGAGTTGATGCGGCAGGATCGTATCTATGCTCGCCTGTACCGTATTCAGAAGGATAAGTATGTTACAACTTGAGGGAGGCAGGATGTTTGATGTCTGATATTATCATTCAGGGAGCACGGGAAAATAATTTAAAAAACATCAATGTTCGCATTCCAAGAGGGCGGTTGACAGTGATTACCGGAGTATCTGGTTCAGGAAAATCCACGCTGGTAATGGATGTATTGCAGCACGAGTGTATGCGGCAATACCTGACTTATGTAGATGAAAATGAAAAAGTGTTTCAAAAGCCGGCAGTGGATGCCATAAAGAATATATCACCGGTTATCAGCATCTCACAGGGGTATCAAAATAGAAATCCTCGTTCTACTCTTGGCACGATGACTGGAATTTTAGATTTGTTGCGCTATCTTTACGCGAATTGGGGCGTGATCCGCTGCTCAGAATGCGGAACTGAAAATCTGCCGTCCCAACATACGGATACTGCTGTATGGGGAGATCGGGCGGGAAGTCCCAAAAGATGCATAGGCTGCGGCGCCCCGTTGCCGCATTTTCGCCCGTCAGATTTCTCGTTTAATACACCTCAGGGGGCCTGCGAGGCTTGCGGAGGAATGGGGAAAGAATATCGGGTGGAGGAGGATTTGCTCATTGATTGGGAACGATCCATATTAGATGGCGGCGTGCGAAGCTGGTGGAGCAACGATATCAAGAATTTTACCCAGATTTTAAAACGTGCCGCTCGGTATTATCATTTCCCGTTCCGTGAGGATGAAGCGATTGGCAAACTGTCGCCTCCTGCACAGGCATATCTTTTTTATGGTTGCCAGGATCAGGCGTTTACCCAATACTTTCCGGATAGGGAACCGCCGCAATCCACCCTAAATGGCGCGTTTCCGGGTGTTATCCATCAAGTGTATGATCAATATGTTAAAAATTTAGATAAGCCCGATTTTGTGGAACGCTATGGGCCATATATTGTGAAATCCAAATGCCGAAAGTGCGGCGGGACACGTCTTTCTGAAAAGACGAAAGCCGTGCTGTTCGCCGGAAAAACGCTGCACGGGTTGCTGGAAATGCCTTTTGAGGATTTACTCATATGGCTGAAACAAATTGATAGATTGAAATATGGAAGCGTATTAACCGATCTGATGATTCAAAAGCTGGAGGGAATCGTTCATCTTGATTTGGCTATCTGAGGCTAATGCAGGCAAGCCCGACGCTGTCAGGTGGAGAAATGCAGAGAATCCGGCTTTCACAGATGCTGGATTCTGAATTGTCTGGAATCATTTATATTCTGGATGAACCGACTGCCGGCTTGCATGAGGATGATACGAACCGGGTGATAGACGCAATGCGTGCCCTGCGCGAAAGGGACAATACTGTGATCGTAATAGAGCATGATACACAGGTAATCCGCGCCGCGGACTATATCGTCGAAATTGGCCCAGGTGCAGGAAGAGAAGGCGGAGAGGTTGTGTATCAAGGGCCGGCGGCGAATATTTCACAGGCTTCCGGATCTATCATACGGGGCTATCTGGAGGAGACGTTTCACTTGCCCGCGTGTCCGGCGCGCAGCTTCTCCGATTTGCTGACTGTAAAGCATGCGGACTCCAATAATTTGAAGGATTTAACCGTGCATATACCGCTCAACGCGATGGTGCTTGTTACCGGGGTTTCAGGAAGCGGGAAGTCCTCGTTGGTTTTCGATGAAATTTTGCCCGCTTTGGAAGCAGCTTTTCAGGGTAAGGCTTGCAACGGGATTTTGGAGGGATGGAGAAAGCTGGATGGCGTCGTATCCTTCCGTCAAGGTGCATTATATGGAAACTCCAGATCTAACGTGGCGACCTATATCGATGTGTATCAGAATATACGAGAGCTATATGAGAATCAAAAAGCAGCAGCTGAGCGTACGCTCACCAAAAAAAGCTTTTCTTTTAATGTGCCTGGCGGGCGCTGTGAAGTCTGCCACGGCGCGGGAACGGTGGATGCGGGTTTGCCTTTTCTGGAGGGCATGCAAAGCATATGCCCGAGTTGTGGTGGGCAGCGATTTAAAGACGAAGTCTTGGAGGTGACCTATCAAAACAAGAATATCGCACAGGTTCTAAAAATGACAGGAAAAGAGGCTATGGAGTTTTTTAAAAGTATTTCTAAAGTAGAACGAAAACTAAAAGTGTTATGTGAAATTGGATTGGGTTATCTGCCGCTGGGCAGTATGCTCAACACGTTGTCTGGAGGGGAGTGCCAGAGGCTTCGTTTGGCAAAGGAATTGATCAAAAAAAAACGAGGGCATATCCTCTATGTATTTGATGAACCTACGACAGGCCTACACCCTCAGGATGTCAGGGCGATTATGCGGATGTTTGGAAGGCTAGTGGATTCGGGCAACAGCCTGATTATTATCGAGCACAATATGAGCGTGATATCGCAGGCAGATTATATCATAGATCTTGGGCCTCAAGGCGGCGAAAAGGGCGGTAATCTGCTGTATGAAGGGCCTCTGCCGGGGCTTTTGGATGTAATGGGTTCTGCAACGGGGGGCTGTCTGAAGGCTTATATTGATCCATCATGGAAAGGATGAGAAATTAATGATGAAAATAGAAGACTTGATTAAAATCGCAGAAAATTTTACAGAGCAGCATCCGGTTCTTCCGGAGAGCAATTTAAAAGATTTGGGAATCAACTCGATCAAGTGCATTGAAATGCTGGTGGAGATTGAAGATTTATATGGGGTTGAGTTCCCAGAAGATGAAGTGAAGGAAGAGCTGTTTGTCAATGTACAGAATATATTCAATACATTAACACGCATTGCGCAAAGCTAATTTGCCGGAGGACCAGAGTGAATAAACAACTTCAGCTTACACCGTGCCCGGAAATTTATTTCAAGGATTGCTTTCAGAATATTATTTTTACTATTCTACATACGCATTCCTGCGGCCTTCCAGGCCTGTTTTATAAGGACACGTTTACTTTTGAGTACTTGCGTACACAAGGGCTTTTATGCAACCGCGACAGGGAGAGTATCAGCCTGCATGCACTGCTGGGCACATATGGCGTTGAGCTGCGCGAGCTGCTTTATCAGCGTGAAGAACTGACGGCATTGATCACGAAGGCGATCCAGCAGGATTATTACGTGATTCTGGATACGAATGATCTTGAAAACGTTCATAAACCAGATGCCAATGAGGTGCGGGCGCAATCGCAGTATCATTTTATTCTGATCATAGGCGTTGACACGCAAGGCCGGCAGATGATCGTTTATGACAGTAAATTCCGCAACACACTAAATTACGGAATTTTTCCGCTGGATTATGACGAGGTGCTTCAAAGCACCGCCGGAAAATATGCGCTTAATCGCATTCATCTTGTAGGGCTCCAGCATCTTACCGCAGCGAATCCGGAACCTAAATCGGGGTGGAGCAGGAAATGGATATGCCATTCGATTAAACAGTTAGAGCTTTATCAGGCATATAGAGAAGAAAATCCATTGACCAGGCTGGATCAGATCAAAAACCAGAGTGAATTGTTAAACGATATCATCAATCGGAAAAGGTTGCAGTGCTATTTTATTGAACATTATTGGCAGGATTCGGAACTTTCCTGCCGGCTTGAGGAGATATATCAAGCGTTTTATTCGCTCCGCGTCATTTATCAAAAGGCTTTGGTTCGTAGAAAATGGTGTGAAAAGGATCAGATTGCTGCCGGAGCATATTGGCAACGGATTGTAACGATGGAGCGGCTTGCAGCAGGGCGTCTGCCATCACAATAATAAAAAGGTGGGTTTTCAAAATGACAGATATAGAAAACACAGTGCTAGGTATTGTTCAGGATACAGCAGACTATCTGGACGAGCCTGTGCTTCTCTCCAGCCGTTTTATGGATATTGGTATTAATTCGGTATTGTTTATTAAAATTATTGTTAACGTTGAGGATACGTATGATCTGGAGATCTCAGAGGTAGAAATTGTGCGCTTGCTAGAAGAAAATGTGAGCAGCCTTGCTCAATATATTCAGAAAGAGGTTGCGCAAAAATGAAAGCATTTGTGTACTGCGCAGTTGGTGACGTCCGGTTTAAGAGGGAGAGCATGTACTCCATTGCCACGCTGCATCCCTATTTAGAACACAGCCTTGGGGAGTATCGGATTTTGGTGGTGACGGATGATCCGGGTGTGTACGCTCCTGTTTCTTCCTACCCTGAGCTTATTTTACTGCCGATAAGCAGCCAGACGGTTGATGATTGGACGTTACAGGGCGTTTACATGCCAAGGGCAAAAATTGAATGCCTGGCATACTGCTTTGAGCAATTTCATTGTGATCTGATTTTTCTGGATACAGATACCTTAGTGCTGGCGGATCCGACCGGGCTTTTTGATGCCTTGAGGGAGTGCTATCTGCTTCATTCGCCCTGTACCAGTGTTCAGAAAGGATTGGATGTCGTCCGCGATGTGCCTGCTGGGTTGATTACAGCGGAATCTCTTGTGCGGCTGAATTTTTATAAAAACATTTGGGAAAAAGGTTTTATTTTTCGTGGCCGGTATCCGATATCGAAGGATTTTATCCCCTACAATTCCGGCGTCATAGGGATGGATGATGCATCATACCGCATGCTATCCGAGGTTTTGGAACTGTCGGATTGTATTTTAGATCATTATCAGTACCTTTGTGCAGAAGAATTCGCATTTACTTATTTTATGGACGCTGCCCGTAACATCGTGACGGCGGAGGCTCCAATTTATCACTATCCGGGTGCAAAATACACACGCCATCTTGCTGCACAATTGCTGAACATGCATTTGGGAGAGGATTGGGATAATAGCATTCGTTTTTTTGAATCCTATAAGATTCCACTGCCCTCGGAGCTACAGGTAACGCTTGCAGATGTACCTTCTTTTGTACGATTTATCCAAGTGACCTCCAGTAAGACGCAAAAACCATTGCAAGATATCTCATTTGAGGAAATGCATATTTATATCAATGAGGATAGCCCTTACTTCTCGCGGGAGAACTTGTTGTCCTCCTACAGGCACTATTATAAAAAGGTTCGGGCGCTCCAACAGGTAAAGGAATGGTGAAAAAATGAAAAACGGTTATTATATGTCCGCTTATCTTGCTGCCCATCCATTATCATACCTTGAAAAAACGCCGATCCGGCATGATGAAAATCTGGCGTTATGGTATGTAGAGGGAAATGAAGTTCAGCTCATCAAATATTGGGAACTGGAGAGAATCACAGGCTTCAAACAGCATACCTTGTCCTTTTTTTCAAAATCGGATATGGAGGCCTTTGTAAACGGGCTGCTAAAGTCATATGACCTGACACTGGACGATCTGGTGGAAGTATGGGGAACGCCAGAGCTTGAAAAGGAGCCGGTAAAATATCTCACAGAGATGCAGAAAGACAGCGCAATCCACACCGTTGCGCACTTATATAGCGGTTTGCTTTCTGATACAGAGCTGTTTCATAAAAGCAATATCGTAGCGTTAGCGGTGGATGGAGGACCGGATGGCTATATTTCCAACCGCTATGTAGATATGCCCTTCCTTGGGGCCGTATCCAATCAGGGAATACTGCGGGGGATGAAGGCGATTTCCTCACCGGGAATTCTATGGGAGCTCGCTAAGTCGGATTTGGGGCTCAGAGAGGGCACTCTGATGGCGCTTGCATCAGCCAGCAAAAGCGTTTATTTTATGGATAACCTTCCGGACTATTCCTTTTCTAGGCTACAGA
>OKSR01001090.1_pt1 | contig 10382 bp, 9 predicted proteins | sample 1606491 | NCBI WGS metagenome assembly OKSR01 (sample SAMEA3879605, study PRJEB24766) | human gut metagenome | biome: human-associated habitat; feature: feces | place: USA | collected 1985/1987 | reverse complement strand
GCTCAGACAGGGTGACAGACTTGTTGGTGACGAACACGAAGGGACGCTGCACCTCATAGCTGCCGTCCTTGACGGTCTCCTCGCTGCACTCCACGCCGCCGACGGTCACAGCCTTGACGGTGTCGCCGATGGCAGACAGGGAAGCATAGCCGATGGCCAGAGGATTGGCCTCCACAGCGCTGATGACAGCGCCGGTAGCCGTCAGCTCCTGCGCATACTTGCAGGAATCCTTGACGTCCACGATGCTCTCGAAGCCATCGCGGGTGCCGGAGCCAGCCTCGCGGCCCACCAGAACGATCTCGCCGTCGTCGCCGCCGACCTCGGACCAGTTGGTGATCTCGCCGGTGAACATCTGCTTGAGCTGGTCAACGGTCAGGTCCTCGACCTTGCTGTCCTTGTTGACGATGATGGCAATGCCGTCCAGAGCTACGATGGTGCCGGTGACGCCGGTCTCGTCAGCCTTCAGGGCGCGGGAAGAAAGACCGATGTCCAGAGTCTTATCGGCAGCGCCGGTGATGCCTGCGCCGGAACCGGTGGGGTCATAGCTGATGGTGACATCCGGCTCGAGCTCAGCGAAGCCCTCGGTCAGGGCGGCGATGACGTTCTTCATAGAGGTGGAACCGCCGGTGGCGACATTGCCGGACAGCGCAGCCGCAGAAGAAGCGGAAGCTGCGGTGCTGGATGCGGCGGCAGAAGAGGCAGCAGTGGAAGAAGCTGCGCCGCCGCAGGCGGTCAGGGCAGCAGCAGCGGCAGCGGCGCCGCAGATGGACAGGAACGAACGACGAGTGATCTTTTTCATGATAATATCTCCTTCAACTGGGCCGGCCCTTTTTTCTGGCCGGGCTGTTTTCCTTTTCCTCGTTGTATCTCTCTTGGGACGCCTTTATTGTAGCGCACCGCCCCTCCGGCTGCGACCATGGCGGCGCAAAATGCAGGTAAAGCTTTGTGCAGTGTTTTTGCGCTGCTGTCATCCTCTGGTAAAGTCGGTGTGGAAAATAGGACACTCGATTTTACATTTCCGGTCAAACTGTCAAAAATAGCCGCTGACCTTTGTGCATCCCGCCCGCTGAAGGGTGCAAAAAAGCCCCGGGCGCTTCGAGGGGAAGCACCCGGGGCTGATACTCTATGTATTCTTTTTCAGTCACCCACGACTTGGGGGGTTATCGTATGGTTTTCAGTGTCATCCGTGAACACAGCCTTCTTGCCTTTGTACTTAATGGTAAAGATGGCTTTCTTATATTCAAGACTTCTAAGGCTCGAATCCGCTGCCACCGCCCCTGTAGTTTGCAGCCAAAAGTCTTTAATATCGACCTTACCGCTGTCTCCTTCCAGCTTAATATCCGCACCGGTATATTTCATCTCATACAAGTTTCCCGCGAGATCGTAGATTTGGCCGGTAATATTCTCCTTCGGAATTGTCACAGAGTCAGAGTTCTTGTTTCGAACATAAAAATTCGTGCTGTACCTTACAGACCCATCTGTACCGTTACTGTTCAGTATAGAATAATCCGCTATAAATGTCACATTGCTGATGGTCGCTCTTGCTGCGCCCTCATCCTCAAGTGCTTCCTTGATACTGTCCACTGCATCACATCCGCTCAGCATCCCCGCACAGGAAACAGCCAGCACACCGGCACCGGCCACTTTGATAAATTCACGCCGCGTCATCATAGTGTTTTCTCCTTTCATATCAGCAAAGCCCTACCGGAAAATACCCGGTCTTTTCCTAAGGATACTGTTCTTTTCCGGGATTGTCAATGAACTCCTGCAAGAAATCTCAGAATTTCTCTTCCGTGCCGTCCGGGCGGTAGAGCTGGACATATCTGCGCCACTTGTCCGCGCCCATCACCCGGCTGTAGCAGTCGGCCAGCTCTTTGTTGGCCGTCTCCGCATCCAGTGTCTCCCCCTCGGCAGGCAGGACCAGCACCCGGAACCATGCGTCGAAAAGATGCTCCGTCCAGCCGGTGTCAACGGCCCCGCAGCGGGCATAAAAGCCCAGACGCCGGACGGCCATGGCCTCGTCGTCAGCCTTCTCGGGACACTCGGCCTCGATGAGGATGGCCTTTGCGCCCTCCTCGTGGGCGGGCAGAGCGGCCAGCAGACGTGCGCCAATGCCGGTGCTGCGGTAGGCGGGCAGGACGGAGAAATAGTCCAGCTGGCTCACTTCACAGCCCATAGGCTGCACCATCAGCAGATAGGACACCAGCGTCTCCCCCTCGAACACGCCCCAGGTGTGGGCCATACCGACGGCTTCACTGTTCAGTATCATGCTCAGGGGTTTCAGCTCGCTGGGCGGGAAGTCGCGGCGCATCTCGTCCAGATACACCCTCGTCAGCTCGTCGGCGGTGAGTTTCTTCCACGTAAAGGTCTGGGGCTTCATATCAAAATTCCTTTCCGATAAAAATACCGCCGGGCCGGGCGCAGCGGCCCGTTCCCGGCGGTGTTCGAGAAGCTGTTTGCGTAAGAAAACAGCTTCTTAGTTACAGCTGCTTGCGCAGGGCATCGTACACAGCCTGCACATCGCCCTTGATGACCACCTGGCAGGCGTTCTTGGCCGGGCGGATGACGCCCTCTGCGCCTGCGGCCTTGGCAGCGGCCTCGTCCACGGAGGCGTAGCTGTGTACCTCAAAGCGGAGGCGGGTGGCGCAGTAGTCCACCTTGGCGATATTATCCTTGCCGCCGAGGGCTTTCAGGATGCCGGAGGCCAGTGCCTCGCTCTCGGCAGAGCTCATGCTGGGCATCTTGGCCCCGCCGTTCTTATGGTTGTGATAATACTTGCGTCCAAAATAGAAGCAGGCCATGGCCACCATGGCGAGAACGATCTTGAACGGCAGCGTGATAGGCAGGAATGTGACGATGAGCGCGATGACGATAGCGGCGATCCAGCTGTAAATATCCATTCCCAAAAACATACGATAATTCCTCCTTTGGGGAACGATGCGGCGGGCGCTTCCGGCAGGAAGCCGCCCGGACCCAGTCCGGGTACAACACCATATTAACATACTGCCGGGAAAAAAGAAAGCCTTTTCGGGCATCTTTCGGCCCGAGAGCTTGCATCCCGGGCCGGAATCGGGTACTATAAAGACAGTATATCCCCAATACACGGAAGGAGCATCCTTATGGAATGGACTGATATTCGCCTGACCGTATCCAAAACTGACGCCGAGGCCGCCGAGGCCGTGGCCACCATGATCGCGGAGGGCGGCATTTATATCGAAGACTACAGCGACATCGAGGAACAGGTGGAGCAGATCGCCCACGTGGACCTCATCGAGCAGGAGCTGCTGGACAAGCCCCGGGACACCGTCATCATCCACATGTACCTCGAGCCGGGCGCTTCGCCGGTGGAGACGCTGGCCCTCATCGCGGCCCGGATGGAGGCCGCAGGCATCCCCTACACCTCTGAGACCGAGGGCGTGGAGCAGGAGGACTGGCAGAACGGCTGGCGCAAATACTACCACCCCATGGACATTGGCAAGCGGCTGGCCATCGTGCCCTCCTGGCAGGAGTACGACACCGACCGCGTCAAGCTGATCCTTGACCCCGGCCTTGCCTTTGGCACCGGCGGCCACGAGACCACCAGCCTCTGCCTGGAAGCGCTGGACGAGCGGGTCAGGGGCGGTGAGCGGGTGCTGGACATCGGCACCGGCAGCGGCATCCTTGCCATTGCCGCCCTCAAGCTGGGCGCAGGCAGTGCCGAGGGTGTGGACATCGACCCCGTGGCCGTGCGCACCGCAGGCGAGAATGCCGCCCTGAACGGCGTGGCCGACAAGCTGACCGTCCTCGTGGGCGATCTGTCCGACAAGGCCAGCGGCCAGTACGACATCATCACCGCCAACATCGTGGCCAACGCCATCATGTCGCTGGCCCCCGCCGTCCCCGGCCTGATGGCCGACGACGCCGTCTTCATTGCCAGCGGCATCATCGACAGCCGGAAGGATGAGGTCATCGCCGCGCTGGAAGCCGCCGGCCTCGCCGTGCTGGAAGTGAAGGAGAAGCGCGGCTGGGAGTGCATCGTCTGCAAGAAGGCGTAAAATTTTTAACGGGCTTGCCCTCTCAGGCCGCTTCGCGTCCAGCTCTCCCAAAGGGAGAGCCTAAGATGTAAAGGATCAAAAAATATGCCACACCGTTATTTTACCACTGAAATTTCCGACGGCACCGCCGTGCTGCGGGGGGCCGACGCCCACCATCTCTCCCGCGTGATGCGGGGCAAACTGGGGGACACCGTCATCCTCTGCGACGGCAGCGCCGTCGAGTATACTGCCACCATCACCGGTTTCGGCGACGAGACGGTGGAGTTCAGCGTGGAGCCGGGCTACCCCAGCGCCGCAGAACCCACCGTGGACGTCACCCTGCTGGTGGGCTACCCCAAGCAGGACAAGCTGGAGCAGGTCATCCGCCACGGCGTCGAGCTGGGCTGTGACCACTTCATCCCGTTTTTCAGCCGCTACTGCGTGGCCGCGCCCAAGAAGGAAGAGCAGAAAAACGAGCGCTACAACCGCATCGCCTTTGAAGCCGCCAAGCAGTGCGGCCGGGGCATCCTGCCGGATGTGGCCCTTCCGCTGCCCAACTTCGGGGCTGTCTGCCGCAGCCTCGACCAGTATGACCTCGTGCTCTTCTGCTACGAGTGCGGCGGCGCACCCCTGCGCCAGCTGCTGGCTGAGGCCACGCCCGCCGATGGCGAAAAGCTGAAGATTGCCATCATCACCGGCGCAGAGGGCGGCTTCGCCGCCGAGGAAGCCGAAATGGCCGCAAAAGCCGGCGCAAAGACCGTCGGCCTCGGCCCCCGCATCCTCCGCTGTGAGACGGCCCCGCTGGCCGTTGTCTCTGCCGTCATGACCCTGACGGGGAATCTCGAATAAGTTCTGACATCAGAAACGGCGTCCCGCCGAGGTGGGACGCCGTTTCTCATTTATTTTGCATCTGCATCCCGCAGGGCCTTTTTGATGGTCAGCAGGTTCTGCGGGCTCATGGAGAAGCTGCGCAGGCCGAGGTGGAGATACTGGGTCGCGTTGACGGCATTGCCGACGGCGAGGCCGCAGATGGTGACGGGGATGTCCGCTTTCCTGGCGGCGTCCACCACCATGGCGATGAGCTTTTTCATGGCCGGGCTGGCGGGACGGTAGTAGTGCTCGGCAATGGCCAGTTCCCGGCTCACCGCGTGGGTGTACTGGGTCAAATCGTTGGTTCCGATGACGAAGAAGCGGCAGCCGTGGGCAGTGAAGTCCTCTGCCGTCATGCAGGCGGCGGGTACGCTGAGCATGACGCCGAAGGGGACGTCAGGCTCGAACTCCACGCCCCGCTCGGTGAGCTTGCGGCGGCAGTGGTCTACCACCTGCATGGCGGAATCCCAGTCCTCGACGTCTGTCACCATGGGGAACATGACCCGCAGCGGGCCTTTTGCGGCGGCACGCATGAGGGCGCAGATCTGTACTGCCATCTGGGGCAGATTGCGCAGGCTGCTGCGGATACCCCGCAGGCCCAGCTTGGAGGACTGGACGCCCTGATAGGCGTCGGCCATGGTGCGGTCGGCACCGAAGTCGAAGGTGCGCACCGTCACCATCCTGCCCCTGGCGGCGGCGAGGCAGGAGGTGTAGAACAGATACTGCTCCTGCTCGTCCATGGCATGGCCGGGCATCATCATGTAGCTGCTGCGCAGCAGGCCCACGCCGGACGCGCCGGACTCCATCGCGGTCCCCACGTCCTCGGGGCCGAAGCAGTTGGCCAGAAGCTCGAATTCTTCGCCGTCCCGGGTGCGGTTGGGCAGCTCGAGCTGGGCGTTCAGCTCCTCGTTCTGGCGCTGCATCTCGCAGATGCAGGTGATGGCGCTCTGCCGGGCGGCGGCATCCGGGTCAAGGATGCACTCACCCTCGGTGGCATTCAGGATGACCTCGCGGCCGTCGCAGTCTTTCAGGAAATCTTCGCCCACCTGGGTGATGCCCGGGATGTTCAGCGAGCGGGCGATGATGGCCGCATGGCTCTGGCCGCTGCCCTCGGCGGTGATGAGGCCGAGGATGCGGCCCGCCGGGACGCTGAACAGATCGGTGGGCATGAGCAGGTCAGACGCAAGGATGACCGGGTGGTCGAGGGCCAGCCAGCTGCGGAGCCGGTGGCAGAGGATGTTGGTGATGCGCTGGGTCACGTCGAGGATGTCCACGCTCCGCAGCTGCATGTAGGCGTTGTCCTTCATGGCGGCCAGCTGGGCGGCGTAGCGGCGGCCCACACGGTCCATCGCCTCGGCGGCACCGACGCCGGCTTTTATCTGGAAAGCCACCTCATTCATGAAACCCTCGTCTTCCAGCATCATGCTCTGGAACAGGAAGATGGCCTGCTCCGAGGGCGCGGCGCGGCCGGCCATCTCGTCCAGCTCCTGCTGAGCGACCTTGATGGCGTCTTCCAGCGCCTGTTTTTCCTGTTCGGGGTGGAAAGGCCCCTCGCCGAACACCAGCGGCGGGCGGTCCAGCCGGCTGACCTGACCCAGCACGAGGCCGGGCGATGCGGTAAAGCCCTTATATACCTTCATGTTTCCATCTCCTCCGGCGGCACTCTGCCGGTCAGCGCCCGGCAGACCAGTGCCTGCAAAAAGGTGTTGGGCAGCAGAGCGGCCCGCGCGGCCTGCGCCGGGCCTGCTTCGCCCTCGAACAGCGGCTCGAAGCTCCTGAGGCGCTCGAAGTCGCATTTTGCAAGGAAAGTTTCTCCCAAAGTACGGGTGGTGTAGTAGGGGGCGGGGTCTACGCCCACGTCCTCAGCCGCGGCTTCCAGCGGGGCAAGCTCTGCATCCGAGAGTTTTGCCAGCAGGAGAGCGGCGTCTGCCGTCAGGGTGGAGGGGTGCTTTTCCCGCACGTCCTTCTGGACGGCCTCGAAGGCCGCATGGAATGCGGCGGCATCCGCGCTGCTCTCAGCTCCGCTGTCCACAGCGTAGGCGCAGCCCCGCAGCCGCCCGAAGGCCCGCAATGTATCGTGGTAGCCCAGCTCGATGTTCCGCCGGGCGGTGGCGGGCTCGAAGTGGAGGATGTCGCCCAGCTCCCAGTAGCTTCGGATGAGGGTGGTGGGCAGGCCGGTGCGGTTGGGGCGGGTGATGCCCACACCCTCCAGGTCCACACAGACCAGCTCTTCTGCGCCCATCTTCTGGGCCAGCGCGGTGGGCATATTGTCCCGGTAGCCGCCGTCGAGGTAAGACACCCCGTCGATGGTGTGGGCCCGCAGGGCGGGGAAGCAGGCTGCAGAGGCCAGCAGGTAGTCTTTCACCTTGCCCTCGGGGATGTCTTCCAGCGGAAGCTCCCGGGCCTTGAGGGTCTTCTGCTCCACGGTCACGAGGCCCAGCCGGATGGGGCTTTTGCGGAGTTTATCTTCGTCCAGCACCCGCTCGACGATCTCTTCCAGCGGCGTGACGTCCATGCCGCCCTGAGTCACAGCGTCTTTGAGGAATGCGTGCAGCTCGGAAAGCGGCGCATCCTCGGCGGGCAGCTCCATCACATCCTGGCTGCGGATGGTCAGCCACATGTCCCGGGCCGTCTCGTAGAGGTCGAGGGCGAACATGGCGCCGTTCAGGCTGCCGACGCTGGTACCCGTAATGATCCGGGGCCGCCAGCCCAGCTCGGTCAGCGCCCGCCAGACGCCCACCTGATAGCTGCCGCGGGCGCCCCCGCCCGCCAGCACCAGCGCCTTTACGGGGGTGTTGTTCTGCGCCATGTTTTCTGCCTCCTTTGATGTGTTCCGGTTTTGCCTAGATTATAGCATATTTCCCGGGAGATTTCTCTCTGTTTTTGTAACAAAAAATGTGCTATAATAAATTCACCTTGCCAGAACGATTCAGGAGGACGACAGATGCACCGCAAGCAATGGATTTTCGACATGGACGGCACCCTCACCGACAGCATGACCGTGGTGTGGCAGGGCGCACCGCTGGAGCTGCTGCGCCGCTATGGCCGCACCGCAAGACCCGGCATCCACGATGTTCTGCTGAGCATGGGGATGGTGGAGGGCGCGGAATATCTCATCCGCACCTACGATCTGCCCCTGACCCTCCGGGACTACGAGCCTGCCATGCGGCAGGTCATCCGGGACCTGTACAAAAAAGTTGAGCTGAAGCCCGGCGTCCGGGAGATGCTGGCCCGGCTGAAAGCCGAGGGCGTGCGGATGTGCATCTGCTCCAACACCTGGGCAGAGCAGTGCGAAGAGGTGCTCACCCGGCTGGGCGTCGCAGACTGTTTCGAGTTCTTCTACACCGCGCAGGGCGCGAAGAGCAAGGCCCACCCCGAGGTGTTCCACGAAGTCCTCGAGCGGCTGGGCGGCAGCGAAACCGCCGACGCCGTTGTCTGCGAGGACGCTGTCTACGCCACCCGTACGGCCAGGCAGTGCGGCTTTTACCTCATCGACATCGAGGACGAGACCAGCGCCGCCGATCAGCCCGAATTGCAGCGCCTCGCCGACCAGTACATAACGGATTGGACGCAGCTGGACTGGACAAAATTATAAAGCAATGGGGAGGCTCTTCCGGGCCTCCCCATTGCTTTATCGGAACTGCTTTTCCAGATAATCTTTCAGCGCCGTGCGGGCTGCAGGCTCCCGCCCGCGGGGGACAGGGACCCGTGCGCCGCTCTGCATCCAGAACTCACCCGCCGCCAGCTGGGACACCGCCGCCAGATTGACCACATAAGAGCGATGAAGCTGGACGAAGCGCTCATCCGCCAAAAGCGGCTGTGCCACCTGTGCAAACGGCACCCGGACAGACAGGGACGGCACATCCTCGCCGCTGGCGAGATGGAAATGCACCACATGGTGGGTACACTCGAGGTATTCGATGTCCGCGAAGGGCAGCACCCGCAGACCCGACGCCGTGGCTACCGGGATGGCCGGGCCGTACTCCGGCTCGGCGGCCCGGGCCAGCAGAGCGTCCAGCTGTTCCGGCGGGACAGGCAGCAATAAATACTGCATGGCGTCCACCCGGTAGGCACTGTAGGCGTGGGCGGGCGTGTGGGCCAGAAAAGCCAGCGGGCTGCGCCGCCCCCGGCTGCGGAGTGCAGCCGCTGCCCGCAGCGACGCGGCGGCTGCCGTGGACGGCAGCTCGATGAGGTACAGCTCGTACCGCTCCCCGGCGTCGTCCCGGGCCAGCAGGGCCTCCGGGCTGTCCAGCTGCTCGATGATGCAGGCGTCGTCCCGCCGGGCATAATAGTCGAGACACTGCCGCTCCACCCGGCTGCGGAGGACGCTGTCCGGGCTGCACACCGCGATATGAAATATCATTCCGAAGCCCCCCTTTCGGGCCTGCCGCCGGCGCTTGCTTTTTCGGCCCGGCGGGAGTATCATTGCTATAAAAAACAGAAGAAAGCAAAAGGAGAAACTGCTATGGAAATGCCTCTCGTCAGCATCATCGTCCCTGTGTACAATGCCCAGAGCCACCTGAGCCGCTGCCTCGAAAGCATCTGCGGGCAGGAGTACAAGAACCTCGAGCTCATCGTCATCAACGACGGCTCCAAAGATAAGAGCCTGCCCGTCTGTGAGGAGTTCCGCAAAAAGGACAGCCGCATCCTGCTGGTGGACAAGGCAAACTCCGGCGTGTCCGACACCCGGAACCTCGGCCTGAAGCTTGCCGGCGGCAAGTACGTCCAGTTCGTGGACAGCGATGACTACATCGCCCCGGACTACACCGCCCGGCTGGTGGAGGCGGCAGAGAAGACCGGGGCCGACCTCGTCATCTCGCCCTACACCATGGTCATCCCCGCCGGGGCGTCGAAGCCGGAACAGGTGCTGGAAAAGATCCAGGATGACCTCGGCGTCATGCATGTTGCACGCCCGCCGGAGAACCGGGAATACGGTTTCCTGCCCGAGGGCGTCTACGACAAGGACACCTTCGCCCGCCGCCTGATGGACAAGCCCGCCTCTTACTTTTACAGCGTGCTCTGGAACAAGCTCTACCGCCGCGACATCCTCACCCGGCACGACATCCGCTTTACCAGCGAGATGCGCTGGGCCGAAGACCTCGTGTTCAACATGCAGTATATCCAGTACGCCGAAGTCTTTGCGTCCATCCCGCAGCCCGGCTACTACTACGTCCAGAACCCTCAGAGCATCTGTCACACCCAGATAAAGCCCGCCACTCTGGTGCAGAACAAGATCCAGGTGTTCCACTACTACAAGGACCTCTACACCCGGCTTGGGATGTATGAGCAGGTGCGGCCCCAGCTCTACAAATTCCTCATCAACATTGCCGAGAGTACTTACCCCTCCGGCCCTTTCAAGAAGGTCATCGACGAGGCGAAAGCCTACTGGAAAGAGCACCGGGCAGAGCTGGAACAGAAATTATAACGAGAAACAAAAACGGGCTGTTGCACATCCCAACCTCTCAGTCTCGCTGTCGCTCGACAGCTCCCCTACCGAGG
>OKSR01001089.1_pt1 | contig 10403 bp, 5 predicted proteins | sample 1606491 | NCBI WGS metagenome assembly OKSR01 (sample SAMEA3879605, study PRJEB24766) | human gut metagenome | biome: human-associated habitat; feature: feces | place: USA | collected 1985/1987 | reverse complement strand
ATTATCACCATCTGTTCCTGTTGCATATACGTTAGACTCGATCAAGAATGAGTTATTCTCACCCTCTTTTCCATCTACATAAGCTAAAGCAGCCTTATCCGGATTTACATAACGGAATGACCAAGTTACGTTCTTATGCTTGTCTCCAGACAATACGTTGATGAATTTCGGATAATCTTTCTTATAAACAGCCATAATAGACTCGATTCCCTCATTCTTCAATTGATCAGCAGTCATAGCTTTGTACTTACCTGTCAAAACGATCAAGGTATCACCATATTGAACGGCAGGAACGAAACCTACACGAGTATAGCTACTGTTTGAAACTGCTTTCGTATTGAACAAGTACGGGTTAAGAGCTTCCTTGCGAGCAGCAACAGCGGCAGCAGAGTCTGAGTAGTTAACCAAATACTTACCATAGATGAATGCCGGAGTCTTCACATGAACAGCATGTACACATTGATATGGATCTTCTGTAACTTGACCATCAGCAGTGATATGCTTGCCTGTCTCAGTACAAGGAATGATCTTCTCACCCTCGATCAACTCACGATAAGCGGATACCAAGTATTGAGGTTTAACCTTACCTGCGCCACGAGTTAACCATGCTGTGTCAATACGGAAAGCCAACTTACCATCAGCCTTACCCTCACTCCAGATACCAGCGTAATCAACATCCTTGTTCAACAAGGCACCATTATGCTCATCCATCAAATATTCACCACGGATAGTTTCCTTGAACATCAAGCTATCAGCTGAATTATCAACGTTCTCACCAAGAAGTTCATTATTGAATTGACGATACAACGGAGTCTCGTCCGGAGCGATAGCGAATGCGGAAGTACGAGTCTCACCCATTACCTGGGCCTTCAAAGTAGCGGAAGCATCATAATCGGAAACACCTGCTTTATGAGTGCTGATAGCACCTGCGGAAGTAGCCTCAAGGATAGCATAGTAATGGTTACCCTCAATATGGTTGTTCTCCTTGAAGTAAACAGAGTCATTCGTAGTATTAGGATAATACTTACTCAATTTATACTTAGACTCTACCGCTACGTTATGATTACGGAAAGTAGTCTCACCATTAGTAATGATATACATCGTTCTTACCGGTCTCACTAAGCCAGGGATACGACCCGTGATCTTCTTGTCCGCATTACCGGAAACCTCCTCAGAAGGATTATAGCCATAAGCATGTTCTTTGTAAGAAGACTTAAGAGTGAACGCTTTCTTACCCTCTAACACATTCATCGTAGAATCCTTAACACCGATAAATTTATCAGATGCATACGGATGCCAGTAGTTGAAAGTATATTTGTTTGTGATCAATTCATCATTAGTCAAATGCTTATAACCCACATACTTATCAGTATAGATTTCTTTAGCGACTGGGATAAATTCCAAAGAGTCACCAAAACTAGCAGCATACATATAAGTAGCCCCCGCATTTTTATTCAATTGGAGAGTCGCATCAGCAACCGTACCGTCATTATACTCACGGTTATACAAATCTACAGCAGAAACCTTATTCTTATCTGTTACGTTCTTCTTCAACACAACCCATTGATAAGCAGGCATATGAGTAGCATCTTGAATATCCAAAGTCACCCACTCGTATTTACTAGATGCAGATTCATTATAAAGCGGAGCAGCATAGTACTTACCAGTCTTAGCATTTCTGATTACATAAACACCATCATCAACAGTTGTCTTTGTAGTAGGCAAAACTTTACAACCTGCGAAACCTAACTCAATCTTAGTATTTTGAGCCGCATCTACCGTCAAGATACGAACCTTGTCTTTCAGCAACTCTTGCAAAGAGATATGCTGATTTTGCATAGCTGTAGTAACAGTAACATCTTTCCAATACGTCTCACTTGTTTTTAACAAAGATTGTTTAACCTGAATCTCCAAGCTGTCATTTGAAGGCCAATATGTAAACATAAATTTATATTGGTCTGATAAATCTGTAGCATTGATAGAATCTTTCGGAGTAGCATGATTCTTAGTACCAGTCTTATAAGTATCCTTTAAGTTGCTCCAGTTATAAGCCAAGAACTTAGCTCCACCCACAGCATTCGTATAAGCAGTATCTACGTACAAGTAAGAAGAGTCGGCTCTCAATACATGGAAATAATTAGCAGTTCCAGAAGCTTCAACCGTGAACTTCTTCTCGGTAAAGTAGTTTACCGCTCCATCTCCTAATACATCCGGAGTAAACTTCAATGTGATACCAGCTTTCTTATCTTGGGTACCAAAGATCGTATTCAATTCATCAGCACCTGAGACAACGATCAAAGCGGCCTCTACCAACTCAAATTCAGTGAAACCAGCGGCAGTAATACCAGCTGTAGTAGCTATAGTTTTAACCATTTCTACATCGCCACTAGTATTCACCTTCAAACCGATTACAGAGTCATTCGTGAAATAAGAATAGAGAACGGATTTCTCCACACCATTCTTAAATACAGGAGAGAATTTCCAACCGGAAAGATCACCACCGACAACAGCAGGTACAGCAGCTAACGGAGCCGCCGCCTTACCTTTGATCGTGCTGATCTCAAGACCTAAAAACTTTCCGATCTTGTTCGTGAAATCATACTTAGGATTCTGTCCTTGATTCTCGGCATCAACCGTTACACACCACATTGTACCTCCTAAATTTGCGGAAGAGTGAGAAACCATTTTGATTTCATCTTCGTGAGTCGTGGAATTTTCGGTAATACTCAAGAAAGCAGAACCTGCCTTAAGCTGATAAAGACCGTTATTCGCTCCTTGATTCAGCTTAACAGCACCATTAGCCGTCACCGCACCCAGAAGCGCAGCACCAGCCAAAAGAGTAGAAAACTTTTTGTTCATAATTCTAAAATTAATATTAATACTAGTGTTTATTAAGATAATCAATCACTTATAAAATCCGAAACATTCCGACCAGCCATGAAAACGACTAGTCTAAACGATCGTTTAAATCTTGCGTTTTTAAAGGGTATGATCGGAGGGTTCGTAAGAGGAAACAAGCCTTTCGTTGCTACTAGGCTATCCTGTTGATAAGAAAGCGAATAAGAGATGAAAAAAATAACAAAGAAGGGTTGCAGGTATCAAAGAAACGCGTACCTTTGCAAATGACAGATTTAAACGATCATTTTCACTAGTCATTTTTCCATCCTATTTATTATAACTATTATATTAAGGTACGCACGTACATTTAAAATATATTCATACATTAAGAACCGATTTACGACAAATGACATTCTGACATTTTGTATACTGAACTCACGGAGAATCGAATTTCTCGAGCATAAGTACAGTACGCTCTCAAATTCGCAAGGAAAAAACAGCAAACAACTGTCTAATAGAGCACTATCTAAAAACAGCCTTTCATTCTAGCGAAATTAATTCATCATAATTCATATCTCATCCGGTATTTGGGGCATTTTATGGGGTTATAATAGGGTTATAACCGTGCTAGAGCCCATTCACGACCGCTTATAACCCTATTCTTGACTACTCACGATGTCCAACGGCACTACCGACGTTACCCGATACCACTAGTGGTGCAAGCTTTCGGCACCTATCGCACACGAAAAACCCGACTTTCGCACGGAAAAACGGCACTTATGGTCACTCCACGGACGCTAGATGTAAAGACTCGCCAAAAGCCCTCGTCACAATATACGGCTTATATCAAGCAAAAAGTCAACAGAACAGCCGTTCACATGACAGATAAATCTGTTTGAAATCACCCATATAGTGGTTACATTATGCCTCTCAAAAAACTCGTACGTGTTTTCTTAAAAGCTAAAACGATGCCTATCCTATTAAAAAAGTAGTATCTTTACAACCGGAAGACAGGGTGCCCCGTCTCATTATACTATTATTCATTATTAATCACTAAAACCTATAAACACTATGGGAAAATTTATCAATCCCTTCACCGATTTCGGCTTCAAGCACATATTCGGTAGGGAAATGGACAAGGACATTTTAATCGAGTTCCTGAATGACCTCCTCGAAGGGGAGCATACTATCATGGACCTGAGGATCATGAACAATGAGCGATTGCCCGAGACAGAGCAAGGTAGGAAAGTCATCTTTGACATCCATTGCGAGACCGACAAAGGCGAGCGGATCATAATCGAGATGCAGAACAGGGAACAGCCCCACTTCAAAGACAGGGCCTTGTATTACCTCTCGCACTCGGTGGTGGAACAGGGGATAAAGGGAACATGGGACTATGAGCTGGCGGCTGTGTACGGCGTCTTCTTCTTGAACTTCACGCTCGACGAAGAGAACGGGCCAGACAAAAACGGGAAGGAGGGTAAATTCCGAAGGGACATCATATTGGCGGATCGGGAGAACGGACAGGTATTCAACCCCAAGTTCCGCCAGATCTATATTGAGCTTCCCCGATTCAACAAAGAGGAGGAAGAATGCGAGACTGATTTTGAACGTTGGATTTATGTACTAAAGCATATGGACACATTAGACAGAATGCCATTCAAGGCACGCAAGGCCATATTCGAGCGACTGGAGCGCATCGGATCGATGGCAAACCTCACCCCCAAACAACGGGCGCAGTACGAGGCGGAGTGGAAGATGTATAATGATTATTATAACACCTTGGACTTCGCCGTTGAGAAAGGCATGAAAAAAGGGATGGAAGAAGGCATGGAAAAAGGATTGCAAAAAGGATTACAAGAAGGATTGCAAGAAGGACTGCAAGAAGGACTGCAAAAAGGGAAAGAATCTACGGCACGTAATATGAAAGCCGAGGGAATAACCCCTCTTATCATCCAAAAATGCACCGGCCTTTCCCTTGAGGAAATAGAGCGACTATAAAACAAAATCCCTTCAGCCTCCATCCGTTTTTAACGTATAGTTATCAAAGGGAGAGACTGAAGGGATTTTTTATATTTATAAACGATCTAAAAGCTACTCCTCACGCTGCTTCTTCCATTCCTCCGCACACTCTTCCAAGGCCTTATACCAAGCCTGGCCGAACTTACGGATCAAGGGCTCCTTGAGGAACTTATAAACCGGCAATTGCTCTTTCTTTCCTAAGATCTCCGCTGCCTTACAAACGCTCCAGCGATGATAGTTCACGGCCTTGAAATCCCGATACTGAGTGACACGTATCGGGTAAAGATGGCAAGAAACAGGCTTATAGAAATCCGTCTTACCTTCCCGGTATGCTTTCTCGATAGCGCATTTACAAGTACCATCGGCGTCGTAACAGGTAAAGACACAATCTTTGCCGTTCACGATAGAGGTAACCGTATCGCCTTCCTCATCGATATAAGCTACGCCTTGCTTATGAATGACCTCTTGAGCTTTCGGGGATAAATCATCCCAGATAATGGGCAATACTTTCTGGAGCTTCGCCAACTCCGAATCCTCTAATGGAGCGCCGGAATCTCCTTCCACGCAGCATTCCCCCTTACATTTGGAAAGATCACATAAAAAATAACGCTCGATAACGTCAAGACTTACTAAAGTGTCATCTATCTGGATCATAAGATGCGCCTAGCTCTTATTTAATCAATGACTTACCAGTCATCTCCTTCGGCTGTTTCAAGCCCAAGATATGAAGGATTGAAGGAGCCACATCGGCCAAGATACCATCCTCTACTTTAGCGACCTTGTTGGCTGTCACATAAACGAATGGAACAGGGTTCAAGGAATGAGCCGTATTCGGAGTGCCATCCTCGTTCAAGGCGTGATCCGCATTACCATGGTCAGCAATGATGATTACCTCATAGTCGTTGGCTTTAGCGGCCTCAACCGTATCGTGCAAGCAAGCGTCGATCGTTACAACCGCTTTCTCGATCGCTTTGTAGATCCCCGTATGGCCTACCATATCACCGTTGGCGTAGTTCACTACGATGAAATCGAATTTCTTCGTATTGATAGCATCCACCAATTTATCTTTCACCTCGAAAGCGCTCATTTCCGGTTTTAAGTCGTAAGTAGCCACTTTAGGAGAAGGGACCAAGATACGCTCCTCGCTATCGAACGGAGTCTCACGGCCACCGTTGAAGAAGAAAGTCACGTGAGCGTATTTCTCTGTCTCGGCGATATGCAACTGAGTCTTACCTACGTTTGCCAAGAACTCACCCAGCGTATTATTTACGTTCTCTTTGTCGAACAAGATATGAACACCCTTGAAGCTAGCGTCATACGGAGTCATACAGAAATATTGCAAGCCAGGGATCGTATGCATACCGGCCTCCGGCATATCTTGCTGAGTCAATACAACCGTAAGCTCTTTCGCACGGTCGTTACGGTAGTTGAAGAAGATCACGACATCGCCTTCCTCGATAACAGCAACCGGCTTTCCGTTCTCAACGTGAACGATCGGCTTGATGAACTCGTCCGTTACACCCTCGGCGTACGACTCTTCCATCGCTTTTACCATGCACTCGGCTTGCTTACCCTTACCTTCGACCAATAAGTCGTAAGCCTCTTTCACACGTTCCCAACGTTTGTCGCGGTCCATAGCGTAATAACGTCCGATGATAGAAGCGATCTTACCGCCGGTAGTCTTCAGATGATTCTCCAACGTCTCGATAAAACCTTTACCACTCTTCGGGTCCGTATCACGGCCATCCATGAAGCAATGTACATAAGCCTTGCTGATTCCGTATTCCTTGGCGATATCCGTCAACTTCAAAAGATGCTCCAAAGAGCTATGTACACCACCATCGGAAACCAAGCCCATGAAGTGGATCTGCTTATTATTCTCTTTCGCGTAGCTATAAGCACGTTTGATCTCCGGGTTCTCCATGATCGTATTCTCGCGGCAAGCGATGTTGATCTTCACCAAATCTTGGTAAACGATACGGCCAGCACCGATGTTCAAGTGGCCCACCTCAGAGTTACCCATTTGTCCGTCAGGCAAACCAACGTTCTCGCCAGAAGCCTGTAACTGTGAGGCTGGATAAGTTTTCAATAACTCGTCCCAATATGGAGTCGGCGTGTTAAAGATCACGTCGTCTTTACCTTTGTCACCAATTCCCCAACCATCACAGATAATTAAAAGTGCTTTTTTGCTCATGATTGCTAATTTATTATATTGATTATGTTTTTAACCTTTACGATCGCGAAGATAATCAATTCCATCGTATTATTGTTTTTCTCAATGTATTACTTTTGTGGCAGGAATGGAAAAGAATATACAAGACAAGGATTTGGGAGTCATAACGCTCCGTACCACTCCCCGGGCCACTCGATACACGCTCAAGATATCAAAAGGAAAGATAACCGCCACGATGCCACCCGGGGGAGACGAGAAACGTATGATCGCTTTTATCATGGAGAACAAGGCCCGGCTGGTAAAAGCGCTCCAGAAGCATCCGGCCCGGCCCCTGCTCGACGAAAGATCGGAGTTACAGGCTACGACATTCCGCTTGCATATCTTCCGCACCGAGCGAAGTAATTTCTACATGAGATTGGAGGATGGAGTACTGCATATCGCTTGTCCGAATGAGACTCGTTTCGAGGAGGAAGAGGTGCAATCCTTATTGAAATCCATGCTGGAGAAGGCGCTCCGCCACGAGGCGAAACGGTTGTTGCCGGAACGTATCACGCTATTGGCTAGACAACATGGATTTATGTTGACCGGGGTGAAAATCAATAATAGCAAAACGCATTGGGGAAGTTGTACAATGAAGAAGAGCATTAACCTCTCGCAATCATTAATGCTTCTTCCTTGGCATTTGGTGGATTATGTATTATTGCATGAGCTTTGCCATACGATAGAGATGAACCATAGCGAAAGATTCTGGAAACTGATGGATAAGGTGACGGACAATCAAGCGATTCGTTTACGAAGCGAATTGAAAAACTATCACATGTTGTAGAGACAGAGCACGCTCCGTCTCTACAACTAGGTAATTTGTTAGAAATTGGCTCCTACTTGCAGAATGAAAGTCCGAGGTGCGCCGACATCCATCGGACGGGCGCTATAGCGCTTGTTTAAGAGGTTGTTCACCAGTCCTTGTACATGGATATTCTTCGTCACTTTCATCCCGACACGCATATCCATGACGAAATATCCTTTATTGTTCTCTGCCCAATAATCATGTAAGTTTCCGAATAGCATCGAGCGCATATAATCCATCAGGTTAGGCTCCGCTTTCGTACGCTCATCGACCATAAAATAATCGACCGCCAATGTCTTGCTTTTCCATGACATATTCGTTCCGATATTAAACTGTTTCCATTCCAGATCAAATACCCCCTTTACGGAATGTTTCTGGCGATATTTTAAATACTTGCTGTCATTCGATTTCGAACGCATCGCCATTAAGTCATCATTCGCTTCCTCCTCCGCGTTCCGTGAATCCACGTCCATATCGATCGGATTCGTATAAACATACCCAAAAGTATATGCCAGACGAGTATCACGGTTAAACTCATACACACCCGAGGTAGACAAGTCTACCCCATAAATCTCCGCCCGGCCTACGTTCGTGAACTGAGCGCCGATTCCTAAGCCGTCGCCGCTAGAGAACGCATTGAACAACTTGGAAAGCCCATCGATATAATCGAAGGTCTTATTATTAAACAGGCCGAAACGGAACTCGATCATATCCTTGTAACGGGTATAAAAGCCGGCCACATCGATAAAGCCCTTCAAATTGCCGAACTTATAGCCTTGCTTGAAACCAAGTTCGGCATTATAACCTTGCTCCGCTTTCAATTCAGCGTTCGGGAAAGCTCCCACACCTCCGATATCCTTCAGGATAAACTTCTCCGTAACGGATGGATAACGGTATCCCTGTCCGAAAGATGCCCGGATAAAACTATACTCACCCAATTCATAATTCAAGCCTCCACGGAAAACAGGTTTTACCGGAACCTTCGCCCCGAAAATCTTCGTCTCCGCTTCCCGGTAGAAATCATCGACCCGGTAATACTCCAGACGAACACCGACCGAGACGTTCAAACGATCGATAAACTTATGATCATATTGCAGGAAGGTAGCCACATTATCGCTACTATGCTGCCCGGTCACTTTCGAATCCGCATGAATACGCTCATAAGTACCTCCAACCGTGAGTTGTGAATGTTCGAACTTCTTGCTGAATTGGTAATCCAGATTATAGGAATAGGTATGATCCGTAGCCTCCGGCGCTTTTTTCTCCATCGGTTTCATGGCATCTACCAACCAAGCCCCTACGTTATTCTTATCGGGTAGCGGAGTACGTCCCATCACCCAAGAAATCAAGTCCATATAATCCGCCGAGGTAGCTGTCGGGAAAAAATGATTTCCCAGCTTGCCCAATTCACCCATCAATCCGCTCACCTTCCCGTTCATCACCTCCGGCAAATACGGTAAGAAGGTCGGCAATAACTCGGTTTGCCAGTTTTGCGCCATATTGATAATCTCCGGAACAGATGAGATATCAAAACCCATATTATTCGTTATGTCAAAAAGAGACTTATCCGTAGTATGCGTGATGATACGGCTTCCCCGATGGAAGAAACGCCCCTTGAAACGATGAGTCGTCCCTTTTTCCGAATTCGTATAATTCAAGAAGGGATCTATATAAAATGTATTCTCACGGCGTCCCATATTCGCCAGCGGAGATTGAATATAGGGCTCCTCCGGAGAACGCCAGATAAAGAAACCGGTATAATCGTTATACAAATAATTCACGTTCACGCCATAGTTCAACCCTTGTACCCGGGGATCGTGATACGTAAGATTCCCACCGACCCGGACACGGCGGTTGTAATTATCCTGCCGATACCCGTCGTCCAAGAATGTATTAGCCCCCACTGTCAAATCAAAATTCTTGATCCTACGGGAATGAGAGAGATCCAAGCCTCCATATAAAGGCGTCCCGTCTTGGCGTGGCTTTCCATACAGACCTCCTTGTACGTTCACCTGTGTTACCGGATCCAATCCGGGGCGTTTCGTTTTCACGTGAATCAAACCATTCAAGGCAGAAGAGCCATATAATACGGAAGAGGCCCCTTTCAGTACCTCTACTTGATCGACGTTCTCCATCGGGATCATATTCCAGTTTATCTCGCCGGAACCCGGAGTTAGCACCGACATTCCGTCCACCAGAATCAAGCAACGGCTACCCACGCCATAGGTCCATCCCGTACCACCGCGTACGGAAGGTTGCCGGTCCGTCACGTCCACACCGGAGATATTCTTCAATACGTCCGTTAAATCTTTCGGAGACTGACGAGTGATATCTTTCGCTTTCAGTAATTCCATAGAGACGGTAATATCGCTTAGCTTTTGCTCATAACGCCCGACGCTCACGACGACCTCGTCCATCATGTTTGAGTTTGTTCGCAAGGATACGTCATGCGTCAAGAACTCTCCCGGATCTACTTTCACGGGAACGCTCAACGTTTCATATCCCAGATAGCTAAAAGTCAAT
>OKSR01001087.1_pt1 | contig 10405 bp, 6 predicted proteins | sample 1606491 | NCBI WGS metagenome assembly OKSR01 (sample SAMEA3879605, study PRJEB24766) | human gut metagenome | biome: human-associated habitat; feature: feces | place: USA | collected 1985/1987 | reverse complement strand
AACGGGTGGCGTTCCACAGCTTATTGGCAAAGTTGCGGGCAGCCTCCACCTTCTTTTCGATATAGCGCATATCGTTGCCCGGGGTGGAGCCATCCACCAGCATAAAGCGCAGAGCGTCTGCGCCGTACTGGGCAATGACTTCCAGCGGGTCGATGCCGTTGCCAAGGCTCTTGGACATCTTGCGGCCCTGACTGTCGCGGACGATGCCGTGGATGCAGACGGTGTCAAAGGGCGCCTTGCCGGTGTAGGCCAGACCGGAGAAGATCATGCGGCTGACCCAGAAGCCGATGATGTCGTAGCCGGTGACCAGCGTATTGGTGGGGTAGAAATACTTGAGGTCGGCGCTGTCCTCGTTGGGCCAGCCCAGCGTGCTGAAGGGCCACAGGGCAGAAGAGAACCAGGTATCCAGCGTGTCGGGGTCCTGCGTCAGCTTTGCGCCGCCGCACTTGGGGCAGCTGCAGGGAGCAGACTTTGCCACCACGGTCTCGCCGCAGTCATCGCAGTACCAAGCCGGGATCTGATGGCCCCACCACAGCTGGCGGCTGATGCACCAGTCACGGGTGTTCTTCATCCAGTTCATATAGTTCTTAGTAAAGCGCTCGGGCACAAACTTGATCTCGCCCTTCTCCACGCTCTCGATGGCGGGCTTTGCCAGCGGCTCCATCTTGACGAACCACTGCTTGGAGACCATGGGCTCGATGGTGGAGTGGCAGCGGTAGCAGGTGCCTACCTCATGCTTGAGGGGCTCGATCTCCTTCAGGAAACCGCCCTCCTTCAGGTCAGCCAGAATGGCCTTGCGGGCTTCCAGCGTGGTCATACCTGCGTACTTGCCGCAGTCCAGCACCTGAGGCTCGTTGACGGTGTTTTTGCCGGCGGCAAACAGGGCATCGGCTGCAGCCTTGTCGGCAGCGCCGGTCATGTGGCCGTCGTAGGTGAACACGCGCACAATGGGCAGGTCGTGACGCAGGCCGACCTCAAAGTCGTTGGGGTCGTGGGCGGGGGTGATCTTCACGACACCGGTGCCCTTGGTCATATCGGCGTGCTCATCGCAGACGATGGGGATTTCCTTGTTCAGCAGGGGCAGCACCACATGGCAGCCGTGCAGATGGGCGTAGCGGGGATCCTCGCCGTTGATAGCCACAGCAGTATCGCCCAGCATAGTCTCGGGGCGGGTGGTAGCCAGCTCCAGCATCTCGCCGGTCTCCTTGACCGGGTACAGCAGATGCCAGAAGCTGCCGTCCTTCTCCTCGTACTCCACCTCGGCGTCGGAGATGGAGGTGTTGCAGTGGGGGCACCAGTTGACCATGCGGTTGCCGCGGTAGATCAGCCCCTTGTCGTACAAATGCACGAACACTTCCTTGACAGCCTCAGAGCAGCCCTCGTCCATGGTAAAGCGCTCGCGCTCCCAGTCGCAGCTGCTGCCCAGCTTCTTCAGCTGGCTGACGATGCGGTTGCCGTACTTGGTCTTCCATGCCCAGGCGCGCTCCAGAAAACCGTCGCGGCCGACCATTTCCTTGGTCAGACCCTCGGCGCGCATGGCCTCCACCACCTTGGCTTCGGTAGCAATGGAAGCGTGGTCGGTGCCGGGCACCCACAGGGCGGCATAGCCCTGCATCCGCTTGGTGCGGATGAGGATATCCTGCATGGTGTTATCCACCGCATGACCCATGTGCAGCTGACCGGTAACGTTCGGCGGCGGCATCACGATGGTGTAAGGTTTCTTGTCCGGATCGGCTTTCGTGTGGAAGTAGCCGCCATCCAGCCAGAACTGGTAGATACGATCTTCCACCTGACTGGGATCGTACTGCTTTGCAAGTTCTTTCATAGTGTCCTCCCAAAAAATTTGATGAAGTGGGACGCAAAAAGCCGCCCCACGGAGCGTTCCATGGGACGGCTGTAAATACATGACCGCGGTACCACCCAAATTGCGCGGAAAACTCCGCGCCCCTTGATGCCCCTGTAACGTAGGGCAGACCCGAAAGCGGCTTACCGGCTCAGCTCACCGCTTCTGCTCCAAAGTGACAGTGCCCCGCCGGTATCCCGCCGGGTTTTCAGCTGCCCCCGGCTCTCTGTGCGGTCCCAGACGATGCACACTCTTTTTCAACGCATTTATAAAAAGAATATAGCGTTTTTTGTGGGATTTGTCAATCAGTTTTTCAAACCTTTCACCCAACGCACCAGCTTCCATACCTTTGCGCCCAGATGTGGGCAGTAACCCATCATCAGCGCCTGCAGCTTCTGGCTTTTGTGCTCCGATGGGATCTTCCACGCAGCGCGGCGGTGCGTGGAAGCCAGCTCCAGCAGTGTTTTTTCCTTTTCCGGATCCCGCTCCGGCTGGTTGACCAGCCGGAAATACACCTCGGCGCAGGACATGATGCAGCGCTGATCCGTAGTGCTACGGAAGGGGTCCGGCTGCTCCTTTGCCAGCTGCCAGACCCGTTCCCATGCCAGTGCCGCCGTATAAAAGCGCAGGCTCGGCTTCTGCCGCACGGCAGAATCTGGTCGTTCAAGATAGGCATAGAGAGGGCAGTTCAAAAACGCCAGACTGCCAGCCTTGAGAAATTCCATCACAAAAAACAGGGTATCCTCCCCATAAAGCAATGCCGGATCAAAACGGATATCCCGTAATATCTCCCGGTGGGTCAGCATCCGCCAGCAGTGCCCGCCGCTCCATTCCCGCATCCACGAATAATTTTCCGCCGTGATCCTCTGCGGTGCCGGACATTCTGTCACTGTCCACAGGGACTGGTTTTTCTGTATACCGCGGTAGCGGCACATGGACATCCGGGTGCCGCAGCTACGCAAGGCATCGTACAGCCATTCCAGATACTGCGGCAGCACAAGGTCGTCGGAATCCACAAAGCCGATATATTCGCCCCTTGCCACATCCAGCCCAAAATTGCGCGCCGAGGACACCCCACCGTTTTCTTTGTTGAAAATGCGCACCCGGGCATCCTGCGCCGCATAGCGCTGCATGATCTGCCAGCAGTCGTCCGGCGAACCATCATTCACAATGATCAGCTCAAAATTCCGGTAGGTCTGCGCCAGCAGGCTGTCCAGACACGCGGGCAGATACTTTTCCACCTTATAGACCGGTACGATCACCGAGATCAGGGGGCTTTTTTCTGTATTCATCCGGCTCTCCTTTTTAAAATTTCCAACCCACGCCGCTTCAGCGCTTCGTACTCCACGCTGCGCCGGTAGAGCAATACGATCACTCCTGCAAACACCACCGTATAAAGCAGCCCGTCCAAAACAAAAACGCCGAAATTGCCCACCGGAAAGCGCTTTACCCAGAGCATGGCTGCCGCCGAGACCGCCGCCACGATCATTGCACGCTTCAGGTACTCCGCAAAATAAACCCGGAGCTTCTTCTGCCATGCATCCTGAACGCCATACTTCAAAAAGATATAGGGTTCCACCCAGACACAGGTGCACAGGCTGCTGATGATGGTACCCCCGATAATGCCGACCACGCCGTACCGCTGCACCAGCGCCAGAGAGACCACCAGATTGATGATAGATTCTGCCACAGCCTTATAGCGGTCGTTCCAGAACAGCCCCATGACCTCCCGGAACAACAGGTTCGTCTGCCGCATCCGCGAGATATAGAATTCTGTCACAATGATCGCCACGGTCGTCATCGGGAAACAGTATTCCCTGCCAAACAGCAGCTCGATCAAGGGATTGAACAGCATCATCAGCCCGCCAGTCAGATAGGCAGACTGCACAAAAAAGAGAAAGTCCATCTCTTTATATACTTGGTACAGCCGGTCAGAGTTTTCCAGCGCCGCAAAATTACCCACGCTGCCGGAAAAAGCCGTGGCAAACTTGTTCAGCAGGTTGTTCAGCGCGTTGAGTACCAACCGGTAATTGGAGTAAAGCCCCACCGTTGCCAGACCGATGAAGGAGGACATCAGCAGGCTGTCCGTGTTGCGCACGATGACGGTGGCCAGCTTGTGCATACTCATTGCGCCGATGTTTTTCAGGATGCCGTTCCGTTCCTCCTTTTCCGGCAGCTCCCGGCATTCCTTCAGATAGGGAAACTCCTTATCCGCCATGTGGGAGATAATGATGTTGGGTATGAACTGCACCACAAGCTGGATGGCAAGGTACAGGATAAAGTTGCCGGTCAGCAATAATGCCACGATCTGCACGACAGTACGGATGCACTCGCATACCAGTGTCCACCCGGTGCAGATATAGCTTTTCTGGTAGGCCTGATAAATAGAGCTTTTATAGTTCAGCAGGTAAGAGCAGGCAGAGGAAAGCACATACATCATGTAGATCAGGGTGATATGCTCGATGCCCTCGCCGCCCTTGATGAGGTACGGCAAAAACGGCAGTAGCACCAGCCCGAACAGCAGCACCGAAGCTGCCACCGCCCGGTACATCCACTTATAAAGGTTCATCAGCCGCGCCAGTTTCTGCTCGTCATCCCGGGCGGCCGGCTCGTACATACTGAACACCATAGCCGTGCCGATGCCCAGCTCTGCGAAATTAAGGATGCTGAGCACATCGGTAAACAGACCGTTGACGCCCAGATAGGCTGCCGAAAGGCAGCGGATAAAAACCATCCGGCCGATAAAGGACAGCAGCATCGTCAAAAACTGCCCGCCGATGTTGACCAGCATATTGATGATAGAATAGCGTGTTCTCATGCGTTTTTTCTCTTTCTCCTCAGCCCTTGAACCCCCGCAGCCGGCTGTATGTCTGCGGGCAGCGCCACAGCAGCCAGCTTTGCAGCCAAAGCCCGCCGGGGACGGCGCAGTACCTCCGGGTGCGGCTGACTACCTCAAACTGCATCCGCAGCATTTCCCGGCTGCGGGATGCCTTGCGCAGTACCGGTGGCAGCTGCCGGTACACCCGGCTCACGCTGCCCATCGTAAATTTTGCTGCATTTACCAGTGCATCGTATGCAGCGTTTTCCACAAGACAGTCCCAATACCGCTGTGCCGCCTCGGCAGCATCGAAATGACGCAGCGTTTTATTGCCGCTCATAATGCTGCCGCCGCGCTGCACATAATAATACAGTGCTTTTGGCACCACCACGGCCTTTTGGATCTGCAAACAGACCTCCGGAATCAGGAACAGGTCCTCGTTCAGCTTTCCCTCCGGGTAACGCAGCTGCGCAAAGACGGCGCGGCGGTACAGCTTGTTCCACGCAGGCTGGATCATCGAATCCGTAGCATTTTTCAATAGTTCCCGTCCGGTAAAGACCTGCTCTGCAAGGCTGATATGCATCGGTGGGCAGAGTGCGCCCGTCTCGTCCACCTCGGCGTAATCGCACAGGGCAAGGTCCGCCCCGGTGCTTTGCACAGCCTTATACAGTGCTTCGTACATTTCCAGCGCAATGTAGTCGTCTGAGTCCACAAAGCCGATCCATTCCCCCCTTGCCGCGTCCAGCCCTGCGTTGCGGGCGGCAGAAAGCCCCCCGTTTTTCTGGTGGATCACCCGGATGCGGGCATCCTTCGCGGCGGCGGCATCGCACAGCGCAGGGCAATCGTCCGGTGAGCCGTCCTCCACAAGGATCAGCTCAAAGTCCGTAAAGGTCTGTGCCAGAATGGAATCAATACATTTTGGCAGATAGCGTTCCACATCGTACACCGGCACGATGATGCTGAGCAATGGTTTTTCGCAGGGCACAGTGTGTTCCTCCCTATTATTTTCAATCCGTCACCTCGGTGCGCAGGCGGGCAATGAGCCGCTCCATCAGCGCTACCCGGTTAAAAGGGGTCATCAGGTAAAAGCCGTCCGCATAGGGCGCAGCCGCCTTGGCGGCCTGCACCGAGACTTCCAAGCCCAGCTCCTCGCCTGCGGTACGGTCCAGCCCTTCAAACTTCTGGATGATGGCTTCGTCCACATGGATGCCGTTGACTTCGTTTTCCATAAAGATAGCGTTGCGCTGGCTGACCACCGGCAGGATGCCTGCCAGAATCTTTGCCCGCTCGCCCAGTGTTTCCCGGGTCTTTTTCAGGTTTTCCACCGCCTGTGCCGACAGCACCGGCTGGGTGAGAAAGCCGCTCATGCCGTTTTCCAGCTTTTCTGCGGCGCGGCGCAGCTCCACCTCAAAGTTGCGGGCGTTCAGGTTCAGCGCCCCGAACACCGTGATGGGGCTGGGCATCTCCCGCCCTTCCCCGGCCAACGAAACGATATACTGCGCTAGCTTGCGGGAGTTGAACTGGTACACATTCTTCACCTCGTCCCGCTCTGCGGTGGGGATGGGGTCGCCGGTAATGGCAAGCACCTCCCGCACGCCCTCGGCATACAGTCCCAGCAGCAGTGCCTTGGTGGCGTTCAGGTTGCGGTCCCGGCAGGTCATGTGGGGCAGCACGTTCATGCCCAGCTCCCGGTGCACCCGGCACGCCACCAGCGAGGAATCCATCCGCGCCCGGGCAATGGGGCAGTCCGCAATGGTCAGCAGGTCGGCACCGGCGGCCTGCAGACGGCGGGCACCCTTGAGATAGGCCGTCAGGTCGGCATCCTTGGGAGAGTCCAGCTCCACCGCAATGACCCGCTGTCCGGCGCGCAGCTTGCGCAAGAAGGCATCGTCCGTTTCCACTGCAGGCTTTGCCGCAGCGGCGGGCTTTGCCGCCGGGGCAGCGGGCAGTGCTTCCGGCAGAGCATCCAGCGCGGTGCGCAGGGCAGCAATATGCTGCGGCGTCGTGCCGCAGCAGCCGCCCAGAATGCGCACACCCTCGGTGGCAAGGCGGCTCAGCTCCCGGGCAAAATACGCCGGCTTGCCCTGATAGCGCACCTGTGCCCGCGCCACCACCGGGTAGCCCGCATTGGGCATGACCGAAAGGGGCAGTCCCGCATCTCCCAGCTGCTGCACCAGTGCCCGCATCGCGCCCGGGGCAGACACGCAGTTCAGACCTACGGCATCCACCACGCCGCTCTGTGCCATGCGGCGCACAAGCTCGGCGCAGTAACGACCCTCGCGGGTGTAGCCGTCCGGCAGCACCGCAAAGGATACCAGTACAAAGGCCTCCGGCACGGTCTGCTTCAGCGCACGAATCGCTTCCAGCACACCTTCCTCGGTGCTCAGGGTCTCGAACAGGAAATTCCGCGCGCCCAGCAGTGCAAAGCGCTTTGCTACGGAAAGATATACCTGCTCCGCCGGGAGGTTTTCGGTATCCGGTGCGGGGCCAAGGTCGGCAAACACCGCCGCGCCGGTCTCCCCTGCAGCCTTTGCTGCCAGCTGCCAGCCTGCATCCGCCAGCTGCTCCCAGCCCGGTTGCTGCGCCGCCGCCAGACGCGGCAGGCTGAAGGTATTGGTCTTGATGGCGTCCGCTCCGGCGGCAAGATACGCCCGGTGCACCGCCAGAATGCCATCCGGGTCGGTCAGGTTTGCCTGTTCACACTCCTGCCCCGGCTTTGCTTTATAATAGGTACCCATGCCGCCATCGAACAGCAGCGGACGCTGGGCTAACAGTTTGCGCACATCTAACATCGGTACTTTCCCTTTCCTATAAAAGATTTCATCTTTCAGTTTATCGTAGTTCACTCATCCGGTCAAGCGGTTTTCCTGATTTATCTTGCGGCGCGGCTGTTTTTGTGCTATCTTAAGGTGTATCTGAAAACAAAGAAAATGACGAATATTTCGCAAACACAAGCGGGATTTAAGGCAAATAGCCGCAGGAATCCTTTGTGGATTTCAAGGCTCTTTAACGCAAAATCCAGCTGTGTTTGTAGAAATAGACTAAATTTTCGACTTTTCAGATACACCCAAGGAATAAGTTTTTATAAAAGGGAGAGGATGGATCATGCGCCACACCGGCACACTTGAGCTGGAAACTGACCGTCTGCTGCTGCGCCGCCTGCTGTCGCAGGATGCCCCGCAGATGTACGAAAACTGGGCAAACGACCCGGCTGTGACCCGGTTTTTGCGCTGGGAACCGCACAAAAGCCCTGCCGAGACCCGGGAACTGCTTTCGGCGTGGGCAGAGCTGTATCCGAACCCGGATTATTACCAGTGGGCCATAGTGGAAAAGGCCACCGGACAGGTGTTCGGCTCCATCTCCGTATACAACGCCCTGCTGGGTGAGCCGCAGCAAAAGACCAAATGGCAGGGACTGGAGCTTTCCGGCGGCATCTGGGAGCCGGGCTACTGCATCGGGCAGAAGTGGTGGGGCAAAGGCTTTACCACCGAAGCGCTGCAAGCTGTGGTGGATTTCTGGTTCAGACAGGTGGGCGGTGCCTTCCTCACCTGCTGCCACGCGGTGCAGAACCCCGCCAGCGGCCGGGTGATGGAAAAGGCTGGTTTTGTGTACCACCACAACGATGTTTACCACAAATTTGACGGCACACCGGTGGAATGCCGGTGCTACCTTCTGACAAAAGAACGCTATAATAACAGAAAGGACTTACTTTGAGCGAGCTTTATGATATTTTGACCGAGACCCCTCCCACAAAGGTAGTGCTGCTGGCACTGGATCAGGGGCTGTGGGACTGTGAGCGCAGTCTGGCAGAGCTTTCTGCCCTGTGCGAGGCCAACCACATGGAAGCCGTGGCACAGATCACCCAGAAACGCCAGACCCCGGAGACCGGCATCGTGCTGGGCAGCGGCAAGCTGGAGGAAGCTTCCCTTGCCGCCCAGACGCTGGGCGCGGAATGCGCTGTGTTTGACGGCGAGCTGACCGGTAGCCAGATCCGCAACATCTCCAATGCGCTGGGCGGCTTGGAGGTCATCGACCGCACCATGCTGATTTTGGAAATTTTCCGCAGCCGCGCCGTGACCAACGAGGGCAAGCTGCAGACCGAGCTGGCGCTGCTGCGCTACCGTCTGCCCCGCCTGCAGGGCATGGGCGAAGCGCTGAGCCGTCAGGGCGGCGGCGGTGGCGGCGGCGGCGGTGCCCGCCGCGGTGCCGGTGAGACCAAGCTGGAGCTGGATCGTCGTCATGTGCACGCCCGTATTGACGCGCTGGCTGAAAAGCTGGCTGAGATGGAAAAGCGCCGGGGCGAGAGCCGCAAGGCCCGCGCCAAGACCGGAATGCCGGTGGTAAGCCTTGTGGGCTACACCAACGTGGGAAAATCCAGCCTGATGAACGCCCTGTGCGGCCCCAGCGTAGCCGAAGCCGATATGCTGTTTGCCACACTGGACCCCACCAGCCGCAAGCTGGTGTTGCCCAGCGGCATGGCGGTGCTGCTGGTGGACACGGTCGGCTTTGTGTCCCGCCTGCCCCACAATCTGGTGGAAGCGTTCAAGTCTACGCTGGAAGAGGCCGCATGGTCGGATGTGATCATCCGGGTGGCAGATGCCGGGGACGAGCAGCGCGAGGAGCAGCTGTCTGTGACCGATGAGGTGCTGGACGGGCTGGACTGTGCCGACATTCCCCGCCTGACCGTGTACAACAAGTGCGACAAGCCCAACACCCTGAGCTTTGACCCCGATATCCTGCTGACCAGCGCCAAGACCGGCTACGGGCTGGACAAGCTGCTGCAAAAGCTGGACGAGGTGCTCAGCGACCGGGTGCACACCATCCGGGTGCTGCTGCCCTACGATAAGCTGGGACTTGCCGCCCCCATGCGGGAGCGCGGCAGCGTGCAGGCAGAGGAATACCGGGAGGATGGGTTGTATCTGGAAGGTATCGTCAAGACCGAGGACCTGCACTGCTTTGAGGGCTATCTGGTCTGAGCGGCAGGCAGTTGCTGATCATCTCACATTATGGCAATTCAACTTTTTAATGCAACAGCAACAGCGTTGAATTGCATATCGCAAATATGCTGTTTGAATGTTGCACTAATTTCTTGTCTTGCGAAAAAACAGGCGGCTGCGCAAAGTGCTGTGCAGCCGCCTGTTTTTTCATTTAACCAACATTGATATGCCCCACCGGCATGATCTTGCGCTTGTTGTCGTCCGGTTTGGCGGTCAGGCTCATGGCAAAGGCCACCGGGCCCACACGACCCATGAACATGACCAGCATATACAGGATCTTTGCCCCGTTATTCAGCTGGCTGGTCACGCCTACGGAAAGTCCCACCGTGCCAAAGGCCGAGCAGGACTCGAAGATGGCATCCACCACCGACACCGCGTCCGAGGTGTTGTAGTACACCACGATGGCCGAGCCGATTGCTGCCGCCGCGCCCAGCACGATAATGGTCAGCGCACGGTAGACCGTCTTAGACTCGATATGATGGTCGGCGATCACGCAGTCGTCGCGCCCCTGCGCCACGCTGCGGATGGTCAGGATGATGACCGCGAAGGTGGTCACCTTCACACCGCCGCCGGTAGAGCCGGGCGCTGCGCCGATGAACTGCAGCACGCTCATGAGCAGCTTGCTCAGGGTGCCGCAGGAGACCAAGTCCACGGTGTTCATGCCGGCGGTACGGGTGGATACCGACTGGAACAGCGAAGCCATCACCTTGCCGGGCACCGACAGCCCGCCCAGCGTGGCGGGGTTGT
>OKSR01001082.1_pt1 | contig 10449 bp, 7 predicted proteins | sample 1606491 | NCBI WGS metagenome assembly OKSR01 (sample SAMEA3879605, study PRJEB24766) | human gut metagenome | biome: human-associated habitat; feature: feces | place: USA | collected 1985/1987 | reverse complement strand
GACGTAGATGTTCATGCGGTTGGTGCCAGCGCCCAGCACGCCGCGCAGGCCGGCGGTGCCGAACTTCAGTGCAACGGCAAAGCGGTCCTTGATCTCGTCGTCGTTTCCCTCGACCTTGGCCAGCTCCGGCTTCAGATCTGCGTCCTCCAGATCCGCTGCCAGCCAGCGCTTATACTCATCCTGATACATATTGCACACCTTACCTTTATAATTTTTGACCATAATGGACAAATTCATCCAAGTCTACTTATAATATAAGCTTTTATACGCTTTGTGTCAATTCAGGATTATGTACCAAGTTTGCCCCCTCAAAACCAGCAAATGCCACAAATCGTGCAGGCTTTCCGCTCTCCTGCTGCCCATTTGCAGCCGTGCAGGGCCAGTACACCTGCCCTGCGTCGTCCAGTACATCCAGCCAGTGGCCCAGCCCTACTCCATTTTCGCACAGATACCGCATCAGGGACATCAGCCGCCCGAAGTCGCCCACCGGGCAGATGACCTGCTCCGTGACACACTCTTCTCCCTGCTGCCGCCGCACTGCCAGTACAACCCCCTCTTCCTCTACGCTTGCGCTGTAGTACAGCGTGTGTGCAAGCTGAAAGCCTTCGATCCTGGAATAGGGCCTGGTGTAACAGCAGTACTCTTTCGCAACCATAAGATTCTTCCTCCAATCGCAGATCGCCCGCGTTTCGTTGACATCTCACATGCCCTTTAATATAATAGATTCAAACAGAAAATTGTGTCGAACTTGGGCATCTGCGCCCTGTCTTTCCCATTTCTTAGTCAGTTCTTAGTCGACCATTCCATGCCTTTTGTCTGTTATCTCAGAAGAAATTTCGAAGCACCGCAAAAAATTCTGTCACCCCTTTTATGGATGGTCTCTGCCGCCCCATCGGGCAGAAAGGAGCGCCCATGTACGCAGTCCTCAAGAGCTTCGGCCTCAAGGGCCTCAACGGCTTCCCCGTGGAAGTCGAAGCCGACATCTCGGGCGGGATGCCCGCCCTCTCCATCGTCGGCCTGCCGGACTCCGCCGTCCGGGAGAGCGGCGACCGCGTCCACGCAGCCCTGAAAAATCTGGGCTTCAAGTGGCCTGACCGCCGCATCACCATCAACCTCGCTCCCGCCGACGTCCGCAAGACCGGCCCGGTGTATGACCTGCCCCTGCTGCTGGCGGTGCTGGCCGCTTCCGGGCAGCTGGAGCCGCCGCCGAAGGACACGGCCTTTCTGGGGGAGCTGGCACTGGACGGCAGTCTCCGCCCGGTGTCCGGCGTCCTGCCCATGGCGCTGGAGGCTGCTGCCGGCGGTGTGCGGGCGCTCTATGTCCCTGCCGAGAACGCTGCCGAAGCCGCTGAGGCCTGCGGCAGCGAGATGCAGGTATACCCTGCCGCAACGGCCCGTCAGGTCGTGGATGCACTGCGGGGCATCCAGCCCATCCTGCCTACGATGCCTGTCTCCTTCGACCCTGCCGATGCGTGGAGCCACGTTCCCGATTTCGCTGACGTCTGCGGCCAGCCGCTGGCCCGCCGGGCCATGGTGCTGGCGGCAGCCGGTGGGCACAACGTGCTGCTCATCGGCGCGCCCGGCACCGGCAAATCTATGCTGGCCAAGCGCCTGCCCGGTATCCTTCCTCCCTTGACCCGGGAGGAGGCTGTGGAGACCACCAAGATCTATTCCATTGCGGGCCAGCTACCCAAGGGGCGGGGCCTGATCTCCGCCCGACCCTTCCGCAGCCCGCACCACTCGGCCAGCGCGGCGGCACCACCTTCCGGCCCGGCGAGTGCAGCCTTGCCGACTGCGGCGTACTGTTTCTGGACGAGCTGCCGGAGTTTTCCCGGGACAGTCTGGAAGTTCTGCGCCAGCCGCTGGAGGACGGCCAGATCACCGTGAGCCGCGCGGCAGGCAGCGCCACCTACCCCAGCCGGTTCCAGCTGGTGGCCGCCATGAACCCCTGCAAGTGCGGCTATTACGGCCACCCCACCCGTCCCTGTACCTGTTCGCCCAGTGCGGTGCGGCAGTACCGCAGCCGGGTGTCCGGCCCCCTGCTGGACCGCATCGACCTCTGTGTGGAGATGGACCCCGTTGCCTTTGACGAGCTCCACACCAGCACCCCCGCCGAGAGCAGCGCAGACCTGCGCAAGCAGGTGCTTGCCGCCCGGGCCGTGCAGGCCAAGCGCTATGCCGCCCCCGGATACGAGGGCGTGCGCTGCAATGCCCAGCTCACAGCCGGGCAGGTGCGGCGTGTCTGCCGGATGACCCCCGCCGCCGAGCGGCTCCTCCGCGCCTCCTACGACACACTGGGTCTTTCTGCCCGCGCCCATGACCGCATCCTCCGGGTGGCCCGCACCGTGGCTGATCTGGCAGGCAAACAGCTGCTGGATGAGGAGGCCCTGCTGGAAGCATTGCAATACCGCGCACAGGAAAAAGTCGATTTGACGTTCTGAAAGGAGGTGTTCATCACGAAACAATTTATTTGCAAAAATTGCGGAGCTTCTGATTTTTACGATAAAGATGGCTTTCGTATCTGCAAATACTGCAATTCAAAGTTTATCATCGAAACACAGGATGTTATTCAGAAAGGTTCTTCTATCGCCTTGAATGATGATATACAAATGTTGCTCAACAAATGCCGACAAGATCCTTGGAACGCACGTAGGTACGCAAACTTGATTTTAGACATTGACCCCCAGAATCGAGATGCAATAAAATATTTATGATTGGAGAAAGCCCATATGAAAGTCAAAGATATTGCAGGTCTCTATAATTTGGACAACTATCAATTTGAGAAATTTTTACGTAATCAAAAAGATCCTCTTGGCTATATACAAGAAACATCCACCGGCCTTAGTATCGAAGATTTAGCCGTCCAAAGTTTTGTTGATTCTTTCAATTCTTATCAAGCAGAAGAAGAAGCCAAGCGCGTCCTTCGAGAAAAAGCAGAAGCCGAAAAGGAAATGGCCATGTCTCGTATGTTGATTTCTTCTGGCTTCACCTTTGAGGGCTATCGAATTGTAAAATACTCCGGCTATATTTCTGGTGATGACGCCATCCAAGTTGACCGCGGAACCCACGGCTTTTTCTCTTCGGTCACAAATGTCGGTGAGAGCTTAATGGTTTCTCTCAAGCAGATGCGCCGTCAGGCTTTGAAAGAACTCAAAGAAGCCGCCTATGACTTGGGCTGTAATGCTATCATCGGCGTTGATTTCGATTACATCACACTTGAACCCGAAACCGCCAATTCTTCTGGCGGCACTACTTATCTTCCCTATGTTTTTGGTGTCACTGCCAACGGAAATGCGGTTATTATTGAAAAAATTGAAACTAATATTGAAACCAATTAACAATTCCGCTGTATCGTGCACAGCGCTCTAACCTTATTAACCCACAAATTTTTATCGGAGCATTTATGATAAACGCATTTTACGGGCCATTACAGCCGGAGAGCGGCACCGACGCAGGGACGCAGGTTTTCTGCGTTTCCAACGAGACGGGCTAGGGCCGGGTGACGGTGGAGCCCGTATTCCCGGGGGTAGAGCTGTGCTACAACGATATGCACCTTGGCTGGTGCAATCAGGAGCAAAATCCTGCCCGGAACATCATTGAGATCAACCCCTGCCGGGTGGGCCGCTACGAGTGCAGCTTTGGCGACAACAGCTGCTGCTCTTTTTGTGCAGTCTGGATACCAAGGCAGAAATACAGCAGACCGAATATTTCAACCATCATCAGGTAGAATGTGCAAAGCAAGTGGCGGCCCTGATGACCGGCCACCAGACCATTGAGCAGCTGACGCAGACGGTGGTGCTGGTGTTTCTGGCACGGCCCATTTCCAGCCTGATGCAGGCCCCGGCCGAGGCCCTTGACCTGACCACCGGCTATGCCTACCTCAAGGGCTTTGCACCGGAGGCCATCTTCACCGCGATCCTGTTCAGCATGATCGGCTATTTCAACGGCAGCGACAAGACCATTTTCGTCATGGTACAGGGCTTGTTTCAGACCCTGCTCGTCCGCTTGCCCATGGCCTATATTATGAGCATCCAGCCCAACGCCAGCCTGACCATGATCGGTCTGGCCGCACCCACCTCCACAGCGGTGGGTGTGCTGCTGAATGTCTGCTTCTTCCTGTACCTGGACCGGAAGGCGAAAAAGCAGGGCTGAGAGGATATACAAAAGGGACGGCGTGGAGCACACGCCGTCCCTTTTTACTTGTTCTCTCAATCCACCACCGGGATATCCAGCCCGAACTCAAGAGGGCGGAAGCGGGGGCAGACATTTTCCGTGATGCAGATGACCGAGGCGGCCAGGCGGCTGCCGATCTCGCAGGATTCGGCCAGAGTCTTGCCGTAGGTCAGACCGATGACAGTTCCGGCAAAGAAGGCATCCCCCGCGCCGGTGGTGTCGATGACATCCACCTTTTTGGCGGGCACAATGCCGCACTCGCCGTTGGCGCGGGCAAACACAGCCCCCTTGCCGCCCATGGTCACCACCATGCAGGGGATGTTGGCGCTGTGCACATTGCCCGCCAGCACCCTGCACATCTCCTCAGGCTCGAGATGGTCGTAATTGTCCGAGAAGAGCAGCCCTGCCTCCTGCTGGTTGCAGACAAAGCAATCGATCTGCTGCAAAAAGTCCCGGCGCTCCATGGCGATGCTCATGTTGGAAACGGCCGCATACACCTTTTTACCATACTTCTTGGCGTATTTCAGGGTCTGCTTGACCGTTTCCTTTTCAAGGTCCAGCTCCAGCGCGATGCTGTCGCAGTCGGCAAAGATCTCGTCACCCTGCTCAGCCAGCAGGCCGATGAGCGGTGTGGTATCCGGCCGCTTTGAGATGGCGGCAGTCACATCACCCCTGTTGTCAAAGATGGCCAGCCAGGTGCCCATGCCGTCCGGTACCTTTTTGATGAACCGGGTGTTGACCTTGTGGTTCTCCAGCTTGTCAATGACATCCTGACCCATGCCGCTGTCATCGACAAGGCTCACGAAGGTGGGCCGGAGCTCCACGTTGGCGATATCCTCTGCCACGTTGCGGCTTACGCCGCCGTGGACCTGCTCCATTCTGCCCGCGTTGCGCCCGCCGGGGATATAGGTGGAAAGCGGATATCCCTTGATGTCCACAAACACTGCGCCGATGACTACGATGCCCATAAATTTCTTGATTCCTTTCCGGATTTTACTTTGATATCTCCTATTATATAACAGCTCTTGACAAAAAGCTTATTTTTTCTCTCAAAGCCTACTCTGCCCTTGAAAAACTGTGGCAGGGCTGCCCCGAAGAAAGAGTCTCCGGCATCCACCGATAATCGCTGCTCAGGCTCAGGATCGCATCATACTTCACGCAGTCCGGCCGGGCAGGCGAGGCCAGCAGGTAATCCGCCTGCACAGGGGCCGCAAGCGCAGCACTGCCGCTCAGGGCAACAAAGGTCTGCCCGGCGGCGTGGATGCGGGCCACACAGCCGTTCCGGGTGCGGAGCACCTCCACCTCTGCCGGGCCGCAGCGGACACGGCGGGTGGCATAGAGCGCCATCCGGTCAACGGCAATGCGCTGTTCCGCCCCCATCCGCTGGGCGCTCCGGGGCCTGAGCCGCAGGTCGATCAGGCACTCCACCGTGCGGATATTCCGGCGCTCCAGCGTGGTCTCCACGGCGCACCGGGTCACGTCGCCGCCGCGGAAGAGGATGACGGCACTCCCGTTCCGGCTGATGACCACCGCCGGGGCATTCCGGCTGCCCACCAGCTCCACCCGGACAACATCCCGGTTCAGGGCATTGCCGGTGAAAACGGCAAGCCCCGCCGTCAGCAGAAGGGCAGGCAGGGCCACCCGCAGACGTACCCTGTTATGGAACGCCAGCCAGCAGAGCCCGGCCAGCAGCAGGCAGACCGCGGCGGCATAGGCGGTGTCGAACCAGATCTGTGCCCCGGGCCAGCCGGACACCCAGAGTGCCCAGCGGTCCAGCATCTCTGCCAGAAATTCCGCGCAGCACGAGCACACCCGCTGGGCCGGGGCCAATGCAGGCACCAGCCCCAGCAGGGTCGCACCCAGACCGGTGAGCAGGATGGGTCCCACCAGCCAGAGCACTGCCGCGCCGGACACCAGCGCGTACAGGCTGGTACTCATCCCCCGCAGCACCAGCACCGGGAAGGTGGCCATAGAGGCGCAGGCCGAGATGCAGACCGTTTCCCACAGACTTCCCGCAAACCCAAGCGCTTTCCGCTTCCAGAACCGGAGGCGGAGGTGCTTTTTCTTTGCCCGTTGTTTTTCCCAGGCTTCCTGACTGCGGCGCACCACGGCCCCACCGGCCAGGGTGCCCACCACCGCCGCAAAGGAGAGCTGAAAGCCCACGTCACAGACGGCGTAGCTGTTGCCCGCCGTCATCAGAACACCGGCCACGCCCAGCGAGGTCAGGGCATCCGGCGGGCCGTAGACCCAGACCCCCAGCGCACTGAGCCAGACGGCCCCCGCCGCGCGCAGAACAGAGGGCGTGAAACCCGTCACTCCCACCAGCAGCAGCGCCAGCACCGCGCTGAACAACGCCCTGACCCGGCGGCCGGTATAGCCGCGCAGTCGCTTTTTGCGGTTGGGCAGCAGCCTGCCCAGCACATCGCCGCACAGGATCGAAACATGCATTCCGCTGACCACCAGCACATGGGAAAGCCCCGCGCCCCGGTAGGCTGTGCGCAGCTCCTTCGAGAGATGGGTGCGGTCACCTGTAACCATGGCGGCCAGCACGCCCGCCGGGCCGGAGGCCATCCCCTGCCGCAGGGCGGCGCTCAGCCGCTTCTGGAGCCGGGCCGTCCGGGCGCGGAAGGAGGTGCTCTGCCCCAGCGGTGCAAAGCCTTTCTCATAAGCAGCGTTCAGGGCAATGCCATCGGCCAGGGCATTCAGGCGGGCGGTGTCATCGGGTGTTTCCAGCGCAAAGCGGCCCTTGACCCGGTCGCCGGGGCTGCAGGCGGGCAGGCTGGCGCACTCCACCCGGAGGGAGGCCGCCTCCCGATCCACCGTTTCCACCCGCAGGACCGCCCGCACCCTGCCGGGGAAATAGGAAGAGGTTGTGCTCTCCACCTCCGCCTCCAGCAGGACACTGCGGCCATCGTAGGCGGTCTGGATCGCATCCCATTTTGCCTGCGTGGAGCCGGTCAGCACAAGGCTCAGCACTGCCCCCAGGATCAGGCAGATGCCATAGCCCCAGGCCGGACTTTTGCGCAAACGGCCCGCCAGCGCCCACAGCAGACCGGCAATAAAAAATGCCGCAAACGGCACAAAACGTCCCGTTTGCGGCAAAAAGGCGCACACCAACTCCAGCCCCAGCGTTCCTGCGCAGAAAACACAGAGCGGGCGGCGCATCTTACTTAGTGGAAGAACAGGGGCAGCGGCTCAAGGAAGATGATATCCTTGCGCTCGGCTGCATCGCCCTCGGCCAGAACAGCGGCCTGGCCCACGATGGTGCACTGGGTCTTTTCTGCCAGTGCGTCCAGCGCCTTCAGGGAGCCGCCGGTGGAGATGACATCATCCACCACAAGCACACGCTTGCCGTTCATCTTGTCCAGCTCCTTGCGGTCGATGACCAGCTTCTGCTTGCCTGCGGTGGTGATGGACTGATCCTCCACCACGACAGGGTCGGCCATATAGAGCTTTTCGCCCTTGCGTGCGCAGATGTAGGGCTTGCCACTCTGGCGGCTCATCTCGTGTGCCAGAGGGATGCCCTTGGCCTCAGCGGTCAGCAGGATATCAAACTCGGGGCACTTTTTCAGCAGCTCAGTGGCAGCAGCCACGGTCAGCTCTGCATCGCCCAGCATGATAAAGGCCGCAATGTCCATGTGGTCGTTCACCTTGCAGATGGTCAGTTCACGGGTCAGGCCCGCAACATTCAGGGTATAGGTCTTTGCCATAACAATTCCCTTCCTTTTGTTCGATCCGTTATTTTTACGCGCAGCTCAGACAGGCAGCTTCTCGCCGCCCAGCACATGGAAATGCAGGTGCTTCACGGTCTGGCCGGCATCCTCGCCGACATTGGAGATCACGCGGTAGCCGTTGTCCAGGCCGACTTCCTTGGCCAGCTTGGCGATCACGGCAAAGATATGGCCCAGCAGGGCACCGTCCTCCTCAGTCAGGGCAGCGGCACTCTGGATGTGCTTTTTGGGCACAACAAGAAAGTGCACCTTGGCCTGAGGGTTGATATCGTAAAACGCCACGACCTGATCGTCCTCATACAGCTTGTTAGAGGGGATCTTGCCCTCGGCGATCATGCAAAACAGACAATCTTCCATGGGAATTGCTCCTTTCGGGTTTTTATTTCTTCCCCATTCTTGGCTCCCCTACTAGGGGAGCTGTCAGCGCCTGCAAGCGCTGACTGAGAGGTTTCGTTTCAGCCCAGCTGCTTCTCAACGATGCCCTTGACAGCGGCCAGAGCCTCGTCGATCTTGGTCTCGTCCTTCAGGCCGGCCATTGCAAAGTCGGGCTTGCCGCCGCCCTTGCCGCCTGCGATGGCGCTGATCTCCTTGACCAGCACGCCAGCCTTGAGGCCCTTTTCCTGTGCCAGCTTGTTCACGGTGACAGCCATGGTGACCTTATCCTCAGCCTTGCCCACCAGAACAGCGACCACAGGGTTGACAGCCTTATCGCGGATGCTGTCGCACATGCCGCGCAGGGTTTCGCCGGTGGTGCCGGTGAAGTAGGCGGAAGCGATCTTCACGCCGCTCACTTCCTCGGCATTGTCGAACAGACTGTTGACCTTGGAGGCGGCGACCTTGGCCTTGATCTCCTCCAGCTCCTTGCTCATGGCCTTGTTCTCGGCCATCACAGCCTCGGCACGGGCGGGCAGAGAAGCCACGTTGTTGGCCTTGAGGGTGTTCGCCACATCATGCAGCATAGCTTCCTGCAGGTTTGCACGGATCAGCAGGTTGCGGCCGGTGACAGCCTCGATACGGCGGATGCCGGCAGCCACAGAGGACTCGCTGACGATCTTGAAGCCGCCGATCTGGGCGGTGTTCTTGACATGGGTGCCGCCGCAGAACTCGGTAGACCAGCCCTCGATGTCCACCACGCGGACCACCTTGCCGTACTTTTCGCCAAACAGAGCCATTGCGCCCAGCTTCTTGGCTTCCTCCACCGGCATCTCCTGCACGGTGACGTTCATGGAATCGAAGATCTTATCATTGACGATCTTCTGCACCCGTGCCAGTTCCTCGGGGGTCACAGCACTGAAGTGGGTAAAGTCGAAGTGGGTGATGGAGGCATCCTGATAGGAACCAGCCTGATGCACATGGTCGCCCAGCACCTCACGCAGGGCAGCCTGCAGCAGGTGGGTAGCGGTGTGGTTACGGGCAATGGCCATGCGGTAGCCCTTGTCCACCTGTGCGGTCAGCACATCGCCCACCTTCACAATGCCGCTTTCCAGCACGCAGGTGTGGACGTAGTAGCCCTTGGGGGTCTTCTTGACGTCCTGCACACGCAGCACGCACTCAGCGCCGGTGATGACGCCATGGTCTGCGGCCTGACCGCCCATCTCAGCGTAGAACGGGGTCTTATCGAGAACGACCAGCACGCCTTCCTTGGCCTGCTCGTCGGTGGCGATGGCGTCGGTCAGAGTCTCCTCGTCGCTCAGAGCCACAACGACGCTGTCGCTCTTGAGACTGTCGTAGCCCACGAACTCGGTGGGCTCAGCGGTCAGAGTGCCGAACAGGTCTTCGCTCCAACCGGAGATGTTCTTCTTGAGGCGCTCTGCACGGGCGCGCTCCTTCTGCTTGGTCATCTCGGCGTGGAAGCCCTCCTCGTCGATCTCGATGCCCTGCTCCGCAGCGATCTCCTTGGTCAGGTCGAGGGGGAAGCCGAAGGTATCGTTCAGCTTGAACACGTCCAGACCCTTGAGCAGGTGCTGGTGTGCCTTTTCCAGGCCGTCGATCATGTTGTTCAGGATGTTCATACCGGCATCGATGGTGCGGGCAAAGTTTGCCTCCTCGGTGCCGATGACCTTCTTGATATAGGCGTCGTGCTCACGCAGCTCGGGGTAAGCGGACTCGCTGGACTGGATGACCGTCTCCACCAGCTCCACGAGGAAGGGGCGGCTGATGCCCAGCATACGGCCATGGCGGGCAGCGCGGCGGAGCAGGCGGCGCAGAACGTAGCCGCGGCCCTCGTTGGAGGGCAGGATGCCGTCAGACACCATGAAGGTGCAGCTGCGGATGTGGTCGGTGATGACACGGATGGAGATGTCATCCTTGGCGTTCTCACCGTAGGTCTTACCGGCAATGTGCTCCACATGGTGCAGCACGCTCTGGACGGTATCGACCTCGAACAGGTTGCCCACGCCCTGCATCACGCAGGCCAGACGCTCCAGACCCATGCCGGTATCAATGTTGGGGCGTGCCAGACGTTCGTAATGGCCCTTGCCGTCGGCGTCGAACTGGCTGAACACCAGGTTCCAGATCTCCATATAGCGGTCGCAGTCACAGCCCA
>OKSR01001075.1_pt1 | contig 10511 bp, 12 predicted proteins | sample 1606491 | NCBI WGS metagenome assembly OKSR01 (sample SAMEA3879605, study PRJEB24766) | human gut metagenome | biome: human-associated habitat; feature: feces | place: USA | collected 1985/1987 | reverse complement strand
CCTACTGTTGCCAGAGCGGGTGCAGGCATTATGCTGACTGCCATACTGACTGCCAGTGCCATACTAATCAATCGTTTTTTCATCTGCAAAAGCCCCCTTATAAAAATATGTTCCGCAGATTTGCCCCGGCAGGAAAGCCGGACGCATCCGTTGCTTTTTTGCCCATGGTGGGCAAATCATCGGCACCATTGTAACAAATTTTGGAGCATTTGGCAATGTTTTAAGGCAAATTGTCGAATATCCGGTAAAATGGCCTTTCAGCCTGCATTTCGTCCCGAGGAAGGCGGTGATTTCTCCTTGACTTTTGCACCTGTGCAGCACATAATAAGGTCGCGAATGTAAATTGGTGCGTATCCATGGTATCACCAAGCAGCAAGAAGCCCCATCGGTAGTGCCTATACCGACGGGGCTTCCTGCTTTGCTGGGGGTTAGTGCTTACCGGCCTTGAACCATCTGTCAAGCCACTTGCAAATGACAAACCCACACAGAAACAGCAACAGCGCTCTGCCTTATCCGGCAGGGCGCTTTGCGTCAATCTTCTCTCTTCAATTCTTCTTGCAGCAGCCGTTTGAACAAAACAGGGTAATTACTTGCACCATGCACGATATGGTAGACGAACACAGTATCCACAATCAGCCGATAGACGCAGAGATACTGCCCGGCGATCACATAGCGATAGCCGCTTTTCAGCAGTTCGGCATCTCTTGGAAGCGAACCCGACAGCGGGAAACGTTCCAACCGCGAAAGAGAATCCAAGATTCGATCCGTGATTTTTCGGGCAGAATTCGGCCCTACCAGATTCATGTGAAGCTCTGCGATTGCTTCCAGTTCCCGCTGTGCCGACTCCAGAATTTCGATCTTAGCCACGACGATAGATCTCCTCCAGCCGTTTTCTGGAATCCTCCAGCGTGTAAGCCGGAGCACCTGCAAGCCTTCCCTGTTCCGCGGCTTCCAGCTTTGCCCGGAGTTTCAACGCCTCTTCCCGCTGTTCGAATGCTTCAATGCTCATCACAACAAGGTCACCCTCTCCATTTTTTGTAATGTAGATTGGCTCGCCCGCTCCGTGCGCCAGATTTGAAATGGAACCGTAGTCATTGCGAAGCGCCGTAGACGACTTGATGATCATAGTGCGCACCCCCCTGAATGATTCTAATATAATTCTATCAGAATCATTCATTTTCTTCAAGCGTTCTCATCAAAAAAGCGGCCCGCCCTCTCCGGCAGGCCGCTTTGCGTTCAATCCGTATCGTATTCGGTACCGGCCCCACCGGTCGGCGGCTCCGTCTGCGCGGCAGACGGTGTGGTACCGGCGGAAGGAGTCGTGGTCTCGGGCGGGGTGGCGGGCACCTCGGCCTCGACCTCTGCCGCCATATAGACGATGATGGTCGAGCCGACCTCCACCATGGCACCGGGCTCCTCGCTGCAATAGGCCACACAGCCCGAAACATAGGAGCCATCGTTATAAATGGGATAGAAGCTCGCATTCAGCCCCACCTGCGCCAGCTGCTGTTCCGCGCCGTCCCGGGTAAAGCCTGCCACGTTGGGCATCTCCACCATCTGCGGGCCGCGGCTGACCACCAGATCGATGGTGCTGCCCTCTTCGATGACCTCCCCGGCTTCGGGGGTCTGACGGATGATCTTGCCCTTTTCCACGGTATCACTGTATTCCATGGTCACATAGAACAGGTAATCCCCGGCATAGCTGTTGTTGTTGCGCACCTGCGAATCGTAGTCCATCCCCACAAAGTCAGGGGCCAGATTCACCGGCTCTGTCACCAGCGAGCTGGCCGGTTCGGAGGCCGGGGTGGATTCCGCAGGCTTTGCGGTGTGCAGCCCCTGATTCACCAGCCCCCACACGATGAGCAATGTCAGGATGGCCAGCAGGATCAGGATGGCCGCCAGCAGGTTGCGCAGGCTGAGTATATGCTTTTTCCGTTCCTCCTCCTCGGTGGACTGAGGGCGCGGCGCGGCCTGCTGCAGGGTCTGGGTAAGCTCCGTGGTATACTCCTGGCTGCTCAGTGCCTGGAACAGCTGGGGCACGGTCTGGATGCGCTCGGCAGGCCCGAGCTGCAGGCCCATCCAGAGCACATCCGAAACATACTCCGGCACCGCCCGTTCCAGCGTGCGGGCGCGGGGGTTGGAGTCCGACACCAGACGCTGTGCCGCAGGAACAGGGCTCTGCCCGCAGACCATCCGGTAGACCACGGCGGCAAGGCTGTATTCGTCGGTGTAGCGGCCCTCGAATTCGGTGGTGGAATACTGCTCCGGTGCCGAGTAGCCCTCGTACAGCTGCTCGTGCAGGCCGCTGCCCGCCGTGCGCAGCCCCACGGTAGCGTAGCCCGTCAGGCGTGCCCGGCCGTTTTCCAGCACCCGGATATTTTCCGGGCAGATGCCCCGGTGCACCAGCCCCACCTGATGCATGGCCGCCACGCCATCAAACACAGGCTGCAGCATATTGCGGGCCGTCTCAGCTGAAACCGGGCTGGGGCGCTCATCCAGCCACTGCTGCAGCGGGATGCCGCCGGGGTTTTCCATCACAGCGTAGACGGTGTTGTTCTCCTCGAACACGTCCAGCACAGCCTCCAGACCGTTTGCGGGGGTGATGCGCTGGATGGAGCGGTAGAGATCGGCAAAGTCCATCCGGGTGGTCTTGAACAGCACCTCGCTGCCCAGCTTGGGCCGGAGCAGCGCGTCCGTGCCCCGCTCCGCCGACAGCGTCAGGGGCATATACTCCTTGATGGTCACCCGGAACCGCCCGATGTTCTCCACGCCCCGGTACAGGATGCCCTCGCCGTCGATGCTCTGCATCTCGCCCACGGTATACCGCCCGGCCAGCAGCGTGCCCACCGGCAGGCTGCCCGCCGGGTTGCGCCCGGCCAGTACCCCGCCGCAGTGCGGGCACACCGACACCCGGCTCTCCAGCTCGCCCATGCAGTACGGGCAGATGCGTTTTGCTTCCATGTGCGCCACCTCGTTTCATCGTGGTCTGTTTCAAATTATTGTACCATATTTGCCCCCGCCGCGCAATCCGCAAAGCAAAAAAGCGCCGCCCTCCGAGTTTTTTCACAGGGGGCAGCGCTCAATTCGCACCAATATCAGCAGTAGAACTTCGATTCACCAAACACATCGTTCCACTGTGCCACAATGTAGCTTGAACGGCTTTCCAGAACATCTACAATTGCGCTCAACGTTCTGGCAGGAATCTTCGAGTTATTGTTGGCCACGATACAGCCTCCCGCTTCCGTAATCCAGATCTTTGTTGCACTGGCATTCGGAACACCCTTTGCAACATGGACATGAACCGGTTCCAGCGGTGCACCTTCATTGCTCCAGAAGAAAATCACATAACCGAACAGCCGGAACAGACTAGGCACTTTCGATTCCTCCCTCATGCGAGAAGCGGATCAGAAGATGTGCCGTTGATTTGACCAACTCTTTCAGGCTCGCCATCTCCATTTCAGAATAGCCATTATTGGTCCACAAATACCCCGGCAGAATACAGGTCGCCGACTTAAAGCCGTTTTCTACAGGTGTTTCAATCTGTACCTTTACCTGCTCCTGATTGCCATTCTGAATTGGCGAGGAATAAACGATTTCCGTCCCATCATTCAAGGTCATAAAAGGATAAAGCATCCGAACACCCTCTTTCTTAAAAGAAGTATACCATGAAATCCAGAAAGTTTCAATTATCGATAAATATCATCGCCGAGGCTGGTTCTAAACACTTAAGGGCGGAGGAGATGATCGTGGTTGCCTGCTGATGCTTCTTCCGCCATGTAAAAAGCCGCTCTTTGTGCATCACAACACAAAAAGCGGCTTCATTACGTTCCTTATTCAGGCCTGCGGAGCATTATTCCGGCAGATCCTCTTCGTTCTCGAGGGAGTGCCAGACGTTCTGGACTGCTGTGCACTGAAGCCATACGAACCACTTTTGATTGTATGATTACATTATACTACATTTTGAAATTTATCGCAAGTACGATGTTATTTTATAAGTGCACTTTCAATTTCTGCTTAATTTCTCTCAGCTATTTGGATCTTGTCATGTAACCGTCTATCTCATCCTTTCAGGTCAAAAAGGCTTCGTCCTCTACTATTTCTCTACCGAATGTCACTGTCCCAGTCAAAGATGCACTTTCATCTGCATCTTTATTTCTTGCCGATAAAACCGCCCTTTTAAATAGGTATCATTTTTTCATCATTTACTGCTGTTTTAGGGCTATCCTGGGCTGTTCTACATTTTTTCTGTTTTTATGGGTAAGTTTGTCACTGTTTTGCAAAGGCTGTTGCAGGGCTTCTCTGGCGGCTCTGGTGACTTAAAAAATAAATTTCAATTTATTTTTGTGTGTACTGTCCAAAATATTCTTGTTTGCTTTTCATCAAATTAGTGCTTTTAGCTTGACACTTACACGAAATGGTGATAGTTTTGTGATAGCTATTTGTCCCATTCTACGCGCAATTACAAAAATCGGAGGAATCATCGTGAAAAAGAAAACTCTAGCTCTCCTATTGACCACTGCATTGTGCTTGTCACTCACTTTGAGTGGCTGCTCTTCCCAAAAAAAGGTCTGCTCTGTTGATGGCTGCTCTCAGGAAGTCTACAAAGACGGCCTATGTGCCGACCACTACGTTGACGCTGCGCTATCTGAAGCGGCTGCATCCTCTAAAGCGGCCAGTGAAAGTATTGACCCTATCGTTGCAGAGCTACAGGGTAAATATCAAGATTATATTGATACCGCTATTTATACTTTGCGAAATTCTCTGAAAAACCCAAAGAGCCTCGATATTTACAACGTCTACGTTGCCGATGACTCAAAAGATAACGGTTTTCAGTCTGTCTATGTCTATGTTGATGCTGCCGCAGAAAATGGCTTTGGTGGAACCGTACGGAGTGCATTCTATTACAAGGTGATAAGCTACAAAGGTGATGTCGAAAAAACATTCAGCGAGTGCAAATCTGACGCTGAACAAAGTATTTTCAAAGAAGTGGCCGAAATCAGTAATGGACAGCGGGCTGCTGACGAAGCAATTTGCCTTGCCGATGGATATTACCACCGAAAATTTATTGCTCCAAAAACAGGAAAAGAAGTCGATACAGGCTACTATCTCCATGTTCCAGAAGCGTGGTATGTCAATTCCTAACTAAAAATGCCCTTGCTCTATCTACAGAGTGAGGGCATTTACTTTGCGTTTTTAATTTGATATTTATTTAACATTGTTCGAGTTTCAAAAATCAGTCCTATTAGTGGTGAAGATGTAATATCCACCCACCTTCCAGCCCTGCCAGACACCATATTTTTCCGAAAAACACCCAAAATCCCCCATTTCTGGGTGAAATTCACTCAAAGCCAAACACAAACAACACCAAATCAGGTGTAAAATACCGTTTCGGTAATCTATTCGGTGATGCAATCGGTGAGTTGGTTTTTCCATTTTTGGCATTTTTATACCCTCTGAGTGTTCGCTCCGTCTGATTTTCAATCTTCTTGGCATACAAAAACTCCTCTACTGTGTGACGTACAACTTCATTTTTCAGCCCTCCAAAACCGGTCAGTATGTCACAATCCAAAAGTGCCCGTATGTCACAGCAAAACAGCTTTTCTGCGCTCTTCCGCCATGTAAAAAGCCGCTCTTTGTGCATCACAACACAAAAAGCGGCTTCATTACATCCTTATTCAGGCCTGCGGAGCATTATTCCGGCAGATCCTCTTCGTTCTCCAGGCTGTGCCAGACGTTCTGGACATCGTCGTTGTCCTCCAGGGCATCCAGCAGCTTGCCCATTGCCTTGAGCTGATCGGGATCGGTCAGGCGGGTGGTGGTCATGGGGACCATGGCCAGGTCGTCGCTCAGGATCTCGTAGCCCTTCTCTTCCATGGCCTTGACCACAGCGGAGTAGTTCTCGGGATCGGTGGTGATCTCAGCAGCCTCTTCGCCTGCATCAAAGTCCTCGGCACCGGCATCCAGAGCATCCATCATGGCCTCATCGGCATCCTTATCCTCCAGAGAGATGTCAATGACACCCTTCTGGCTGAACAGGAAGGCCACACAGCCCATAGCGCCCAGGTTGCCGCCGTTCTTGTCGAAGTAGTGGCGCAGGTCGGCAGCGGTACGGTTGCGGTTGTCGGTCAGGGTCTCCACCATGACTGCCACGCCGCCGGGACCGTAGCCCTCATAGGTGATGGCCTCGAACTCGGTCTTGTCGCCGCCCTCGGCCTTTTTGATGATACGCTGGATGTTATCGTTGGGCACGCTCATGCGCTTTGCCTTGGCGATCAGGTCTGCCAGCTTGCTGTTGGAAGCCGGGTTGGGGCCGCCGTCACGGACGGCAACGCTGATCTCGCGGCCGATCTTGGTAAAGACCTTGGCGCGGGCGCCGTCAGTCTTTTCCTTCTTGCGCTTAATGTTGTTCCATTTGCTATGTCCAGACATGGGAAAGAGCCTCCTAAATTTATCGGTATCTCCGCCTGCGGGCAGACGGGCTGTGGTCGCCCGCTTGTGGCAGCACACAAAATCTAACTCTGTTATTTTATCACAATCCACCGGCGCGTTCAAGCCTGAAAAGCCTGATTTTCGCCCGGATGCGTGTAAATCTGCGGTTTACAGCAGCCGCAGTGCCTTGGGGTAGTGGTTTTTCACCCGCCCGCCGGACACCTTGCCGCCGCCCAGCGGCCAGCCGTCCACGGTCACGCAGCACCAGCCGTCCGCTGCCGTGCGGGCTTCCACCTCACGGCCGGAGAGATACTCGGTGCAGCGACAGTCGGCAAGGGTCAGCTGCTCGCAGTTCGTGCACAGGCTGCCAAAGGCCGTGAACAGGTGGTGCTCCGGCACAAAGCGTCCCTTCTGCACACTGCCCACGAACACCCCCGCCCGCAGCACATGAAGCCCCGTCTGCGGAAAGGCCACCGGCAGCAGCACACCGCCGCCATGCACCACGGCAGGGCGCTGCGCCAGTGCGGGAAAATACTGCCGGGCAAACTCCTGCCATGCGGCAAGGCTCTGCGCCGGGGTGGCTTCCCCTGCCCCGGTGTCCCGGGTGCGGCGGCTCGTGCCCTGCACAGCGTCCCGGCAGGCGCGGCTGTCTGCGCGGCGGGTGCTGCGGGCATCTGCCGCCTTGGCAGGCTTTGCCTTACCCTTGCCCTTTTTGCCCGCCTGTGCAGCAGCGGCAAGCCAGAGCTGCTCCTCCGGGGTGTATTCCCCCTCCGGCGGCAGGGTGCGGGGCGTGCCCGCCTTGACCAGCCGGGCCATAAAATGCCCCTCGCCGCCCTGACACGGCCAGATGCGGCGCACCTTGCTTACATCCAACGGCAAGCCGCCGGTGCGGTTCTCTTCGCCTGCGCTGCCAAAGGTGTAGTCCACGTTGCCCAGCACATCGGCCAGTGCAAACTCCGGGTGGCGCTGCAAAAAGGCCGCCACCTGCGCTTCGTCCTCCTCCGGCGCAAAGGTGCAGGTGGAGTACACCAGCTGCCCGCCGGGAGCCAGTGCCGCTGCGGCGCAGTCCAGAATCTGCGCGCCCAGCTCTGCGCACTGCTTTACCAGTGCTTCACAGTGCTGCTGCAGTGCTACCGGCTCCTTGCGGAACATTCCCTCACCGGAGCAGGGCGCATCCACCAGCACCCGGTCGAAAAACTCCGGCAGTGCATCGGCAATGCGGGCGGGGGGCTCGTTGAGCACCACGGCGTTGGAAACGCCCATGCGCTCAAGGTTGCTTTTTAAAATCTCAGCACGCGCAGCTACATACTCGTTGCTTACCAGCACACCGCGCCCCTGCAGTGCTGCCGCCAGCTGGCTGCTTTTGCCGCCGGGCGCGGCGCACAGATCCAGCACCCGCATCCCCGGCTGCACTCCCAGCAGCGGCGCTGCCGAAGAAGCCGAAGGCTCCTGCGAGTAGAACACCCCCGCATGGTGGTACGGATGCCGCCCGGGCTTAAAATCCGGCTGATGCACCACAAAAGCCGCCTTGCAGAAGGGCGAAGGCTCCAGCGGGAAATCTGCCCGCTGCGCAAACTGCTCCGGCGTGGTGCGCAGCGCCGACACGGTGACCCCGCGCTCTGCCGTCTGCTGCGGAGCGGCATACAGCTGCTCGTACCGCTGCCCCAGCAGGGCACGCTCCCGCTGCTCAAAATATTCCGTAGGCATATTCTTTTCCTCCCATGGGATGTATAAAGCCGCCGGCTGCGGCCACACTATGGACTGTGAGGGCGGCCCCGCCCCCACAGCAACGACCGAAAGGAGCATTCACACCATGGAAAACCGCAGTGAGAACCGCAGTACCAATTGCAAGAACCAGACCTCTAACCGTACCAGCAGCAAGACCACCAACAGCGCCACCAACGAGCACAAGCACCCCAACCAGTACACCAAGGGTGCCGATGACGAAAGCGCCAAGAACTCCACCAACAGCCGTTCCACCAACGCGAAGAACAGCCGCTGATGGCGTAAGCGGCATCTGACGGACCGCAGATGCCAACAAGCAAAGCCCGCTGCCTTCCACCACTGGTTTCCAGTGCGGAAAGCAGCGGGCTTTCGCATTCTTATTTCTGGTCAGGATCAAACTGCTGCCACAGCACCTCAAACAGCTGGTGCACGCGCTCCAGCTGTCCGTTCAGGTACAGCCAGCCCAGCAGGCATTCGAAGCCGGTGGAGACACGGTACTCCTCCGGGGAGGCGTGCTTAGCGACGCTGGCCTTGCTGGCGTTGCGGCCGCGCTTGAACACAGCCAGCTCGTCCTCGGTGAACAGCGGCTCCAGCAGCTGCTCTTCCCGGAACTGCGCCTTGGCAGAGACATACTTGACCTTTTCGGCGTTCAGCTTTCCGGCTGAAAGGCGGTGGTGCTCCGCCAGACGCTGGCGCACCAGCAGTTCCAGCACGCTGTCCCCTACAAAGGCCAGCGCCAGTGGGCTGAGCTCCCGTGGGTCGATTTTTTCTGATTCGTTCATGATGCTTTATCCTTAGAAGATATAGTCGAACTGATACTCGCCGATGAGAATGGTATCGTTTTCTTCCACGCCCTTCTGCACCAGCGCGTCCAGAATGCCGCTCTCGCCCAGCTGGCGCTGGAAGAACTGCAGGCTCTCGTAGTCGTCCACGTTGCTGCCGGCCAGAATATACTCCAGCCACGGGGCATCCACGCTCCACACATGGGCTTCCATGCGCTGGATGGTGAAGTCGCGGCCGCTCTTCTTGGGCTCCGGCTTTTTGTACTCGGGGGTGAACACCGGCACCTGCGGGATATCCTTGAGACGGTTGTACACGAGCCCCGGCAGCTGCTTGACGCCCTGCATGGTGGCGGCAGAGATGGCCACGAAGGTCAGCCCCTTGCCCTCCACATACTGACGGAAGGTCTCGATCTGCTCCTCAGTGGCAAGGTCGCACTTGTTGCCCACCACGATCTGCGGACGCTCGGCCAGCACGGGGCTGAACTTTGCCAGCTCCTCGTTGATCTTCTCAAAGTCCTCGATGGGGTCGCGGCACTCGCTGCCGGAAACATCCACAACGTGCAGCAGCAGGCGGCAGCGCTCCACATGGCGCAGGAAATCGTGACCCAGACCGACGCCCTCGCTGGCACCCTCGATCAGGCCGGGAATGTCGGCGCAGACAAAGCTTGCGCCCTCACCCACCGACACAACGCCCAGCGTGGGCACAAGGGTGGTAAAGTGGTAGTTTGCGATTTTGGGCTTTGCCGCGCTGATGGTGGAGATGAGGGTGGACTTGCCCACATTGGGGAAGCCGATCAGACCCACGTCCGCGATCAGCTTCAGTTCCAAGGTCACCTGCAGATCCTCGCCGGGCATACCGGGCTTTGCAAACTTGGGGATCTGGCGGGTGGGGGTGGCAAAGTGTGCGTTGCCGTAGCCGCCGCGGCCACCCTTAGCAATGGTGACCGGGGTGTGGTCGGACAGGTCTGCGATAACAAGACCGCTCTCTGCGTCCTTGATCACGGTGCCCAGCGGCACCTTGATGACCAGATTTTCGGCATTCTTGCCGTGGCACAGGCTTGCGCCGCCCTTGCCGCCCTCCGGGGCCACATACTTGCGCTTATAGCGGAAATCCATCAGGGTGGACAGATGGTCATCCGCCACAAAGATGATATCGCCGCCCCGGCCGCCGTCACCGCCGTCCGGACCGCCTGCGGCCACGAATTTTTCGCGGTGGAAGCTCACCGCACCATCGCCGCCCTTGCCCGCATGGAGCCATATCGTGGCGATGTCGATAAAGTTAGTCTGTGCTGCCATACAGCCCCTCCTTAGCTTTATAGGCTTTTGCGTTTCAGCGCCCTCATCCGAGACAGCGCCACCCGAACACATAGCCTTATTTCATCAAAAAGAGCCGGGCCACAAGGGTCCGGCTCTACGATTGCAGTTATTCAGAAAGAAGTTACTGCTTAACGCTGCACTTCTTGCCGCTCTTGCCCACGCGCTCGAAACGGACGGTGCCGTCCACCAGAGCAAACAGGGTATCATCGCTGCCCTTGCCAACGTTCTCACCCGGCATGATGTGGGTGCCACGCTGAC
>OKSR01001071.1_pt1 | contig 10524 bp, 8 predicted proteins | sample 1606491 | NCBI WGS metagenome assembly OKSR01 (sample SAMEA3879605, study PRJEB24766) | human gut metagenome | biome: human-associated habitat; feature: feces | place: USA | collected 1985/1987 | reverse complement strand
TTACGGAGCCAATGCGGCGATGATGCATTATGCTGCAACACCGGAGTCAGACGCTGAGTTAAAACCGGAGGGATTTTTACTTGTGGATTCCGGCGGACATTACTTTGAGGGAACCACAGACATCACAAGAACCATGGCACTTGGCCCGATCACAGATGAGATGCGTCTGCACTTTACGACCGTCTGCCGTTCGAATATGAACCTTGCGCATGCGAAGTTTTTATATGGATGTACCGGTTTGAACCTGGATATTTTATCCCGCGGTCCACTCTGGGAGATGGGCATTGACTATAAATGCGGCACCGGACACGGCGTTGGTTATGTGTTAAATGTACATGAGGGACCGAATGGTTTCCGTTGGAGAGTGGTGCCGGAGCGTCATGACAATGGTGTCTTAGAAGAGGGCATGATTACGACAGATGAACCGGGTGTATACTTAGAGGGTAAATACGGAATCCGTACCGAAAATGAACTGGTATGCCGTAAGGCAGAAAAAAACGAATATGGACAGTTCATGGAATTTGAGAATATCACCTATGCACCGATCGATCTCGATGCGATTGACCCGGATCTGTTAAGTGCGCGTGAGAAGAAAATGTTAAATGATTATCATAAGATGGTATATGATACCATTTCTCCGTATATGACGGCGGAAGAAAATGAGTGGCTGAAACGCTACACAAGAGCAATCTAACAGACAAAGAATGGAGAGAATAATGGGCGAAAAGCTGGTATTGATTGATGGGCACAGTATTTTGAACAGGGCATTTTTCGGAATTCCGGATTTGACAAATTCGGAAGGACTGCACACGAATGCAGTCTATGGATTTTTGAATATTATGTTCAAGATTTTAGAGGAGGAGCAGCCGGATTATCTGACGGTTGCATTTGATGTGTCAGAACCGACTTTTCGCCATAAAATGTTCGCAGAATACAAAGGCACAAGAAAGCCGATGGCACAGGAACTGCGGGAACAGGTTCCGCTCATGAAAGAAATGTTAAAAGCGATGGGAGTCACTACGATCGAAAAAGGCGGCTATGAGGCGGATGATCTGCTTGGAACCATTGCAAAACAGAGTGAACAAAAAGGACTGACAGTTTCAGTGGTATCCGGTGACCGTGACCTCTTACAGCTTGCAACGGATCATATTAAGATCCGTATCCCGAAAACAAAGCGCACAGGCACGGAGATCGAGGATTACAATGCCGCTGAGGTAAAGGAAAAATATCAGGTGACGCCAATCGAGTTTATCGATGTCAAGGCGCTGATGGGCGATACGGCAGACAATATTCCGGGAGTACCGGGAATCGGTGAAAAGACGGCAACAGCAATCATTGCACAGTATGGAAGTGTTGAAAATGCCTATGCACATGTGGACGAATTAAAGCCACCCCGTGCAAGCAAAAATTTAAAAGAGTATTATGACCTGGCACAGATGAGTAAGACGCTTGCGACGATCGAGATCCATGCGGACATTGATTATGATCTTTCCGGTGCAAAACTTAATGGTATTTCCAGCCTGTACACGGAGGAGGCATACCTGCTCTGCAAACGGTTAGAGTTTAAAAATCTTTTGAATCGTTTTGCGGTGGAAACTCCAAAAAATCAGGCGGCAGAACATTTTAAACTTGTGGAAGACCGTAAGGAGGCAGAGAAAGTATTTGCAAAGCTTCGTGGCAGAAACTGTGGTTTTTATATTGTTCCCGGAAGCAAAAAGAAAGACAGCCACGAGGAAGAGGACGGGCAGATGAATCTGTTTGCGGCAGGAGATATGCCGGGGGCAGACAGTGAACCGTCCGGCATCGTAGAAAGTGCAGAAAATGATGCAGTGGAGTGCTGCCTTGGAGTTGCCATTTCAACTGGAGAGGAAGAAACCTTTTTCATAAAAGCAGGGGAAAATCTTCCGGCAAAGCAGATTCTTTCCATGTTTACCGCAAGTGAGGCTACGTCCTATGCGACACTGGATTTAAAACCGCAGCTTGCGGCGCTTGGCTTACTGGAGCGACAGGTAAACGGCAATATTGGCCTGTCGAATCTTTTTGACGGTGTGCTTGCAGCATATCTTCTGAATCCGCTGAAAAATGAGTATCCATATGAGAATATTGCAAAAGACTATATGGGACAGATGATACCGTCAAAGGCAGATCTTCTTGGAAAACTGACCATAGAGCAGGCAATGAAAGATGCACCGGAAGCATTTTTAAATTATGTATGCTATATGGCATATGTGGCACAGGCATCGAAAAAGACGCTGGAGACAGACTTAAAGGAAGAGGGCATGGATCATCTGTTTACGGAAATCGAGATGCCGCTCGTATTTACTCTTGCCGATATGGAAAATGAGGGTATCATTGCGTGCAGGGAGGCGCTCACGGAGTATGGGGACAAACTTGCAGTGCGTATCGCTGAACTGGAAAAGCAGATCTATGAGGAAGCGGGAGAAGAGTTTAATATCAATTCTCCAAAACAGCTCGGAGTGATCTTATTTGAAAAATTGTCCATGCCGTATGGAAAGAAAACAAAGACCGGTTATTCCACGGCGGCGGATGTGTTAGACCGCCTTGCACCGGAATATCCGATCGTTTCTGATATTTTAGAGTATCGTCAGCTTACCAAGTTAAAGTCCACTTATGCGGACGGATTGGTAAACTATATCGCTAAAGATGGCAGGATCCACACCAGTTTTAATCAGACGATCACAGCTACCGGGCGTTTAAGCAGCACGGAGCCAAACCTGCAGAATATCCCGATGAGGATCGAACTTGGCAGACTGATCCGCAAGGCATTTGTGCCAAAAGAGGGATTTGAGTTTATGGATGCCGATTATTCCCAGATTGAGCTTCGTGTTTTAGCACATATGTCCGGGGATGAAAAGCTGATCGAGGCATACCGGGAAGCACAGGATATCCACAGGATCACGGCGTCCCAGGTATTTCACATCCCGTTTGACGAGGTGACGGATCTGCAGCGGCGCAATGCAAAAGCGGTTAATTTCGGAATCGTATATGGAATCAGTTCATTTGGACTGAGCCAGGATCTAAGCATCAGCAAAAAAGAGGCTGCAGAGTATATTGAGCGTTATTTTGAGACTTACCCGAAGATCAAGACATTTTTAGACGGACTCGTGACAGAGGCGAAAGAAAAAGGTTATGTGACGACCATGTTTGGAAGAAGACGTCCGGTACCGGAACTTTCAAGCAGCAATTTTATGCAGCGTTCCTTTGGAGAGCGCGTTGCCATGAACTCCCCGATTCAGGGAACTGCGGCAGATATCATCAAGATCGCAATGATACGCGTGCATGACAGACTGTTAAAAGAAAATCTAAAGTCACGCCTGATCTTAACCGTGCATGATGAGCTTTTAGTGGAGACGGCGATCGAAGAAGAGGATGCGGTTCGAAAGATTCTCGAGGAAGAGATGCATGGAGCGGCAGATCTTGCGGTCACACTTGAAATTGATGCACATGTCGGCAAAAACTGGTATGAGGCAAAATAAAGATCTGTCATCATTTATGAGGGATGATGCGTTGGACTGCATATGTCCGGATGGTACGAGAGAAAAAATGGATGCGGGGAGCATGGAACGGATGAAATTTATCGGAATTACCGGCGGCGTCGGTGCGGGAAAATCAGAAATACTTCATTATCTTGAAACAAAAGATGGTGTAAAAGTCATGTTGGCGGATGAAATCGCGCATGAGCTGATGCTGCCCGGGACAGAATGTTATCAGAAATTAAAAGACATGTTTTCGGATGAGGATATCTGGAATGAAGATGGTTCGTTTGACCGGAAAAAGTTAGCAACAGTCATCTTTTCAGATGAAAAAAAACGGGATACATTAAACGGAATCGTACATCCGGCAGTCAAAAAATATATCAGAACTGTTGCGGATACAGAGCGGGAAAATGGAGTGCTGAAAATCCTGGTTTTAGAGGCAGCATTGCTGATTGAAGAACATTATGATGAAATTTGTGACGAACTTTGGTATATTTATACCAGAGAGGATATAAGAAAAGAACGCCTTATGAGATCGCGCGGATATTCCCCGGAGAAAGTACAGCAGATTTTTGACAGTCAGTTACAGGAAGCGGTTTACCGGAAACACTGTAAAGTGGTGATCGATAATAATGGAACGGTGGAAGATGCCATAAGGCAGATTGATTTGGCAATCACAAATATGGAAAATGAGTAGGAGATACTGCAGATGAGCGACGGAAAAGACATGGAACAGCCATTGGTGTTCGGACTTGATATTGGAACGAGAAATGTGGTAGGAACGGTAGGTTACCGTACCGAAGATCAGTTTATCGTTACTGCTCAGTATATCATGCAGCATGATACGAGAGCAATGTTAGATGGACAGATCCACGATATCGGGCGTGTATCAGGGACGATAAGAAAAGTAAAAGAACAGCTGGAAAAACAGATCGGAAAAACGCTGACGGAGGTATGTATCGCTGCCGCAGGCCGTGTGTTACCGGGGAAGACATTCATACACTGGATCTGCTTGGAATTGAGAAAGCGCAGAAAATTTTACAGGAAATGAATGATACCAACTACAAGTTCTACTGTGTTGGATATTCCGTGGTCAAATACTTCTTAAATGATGAACCGTTTTCAAACATTGAATCCCACAAAGCGGACCGTATCGGCGAAGACATCATTGTAACGTTTCTGCCGGAGGATGTTGTGGATGGACTTTATGCAGCCGTAAATCAGGCCGGGCTTGAAGTGGCGAATCTGACATTGGAGCCTATTGCGGCGATCAACGTCGCAATTCCGGAAAGTTATCGTCTGCTGAATATCGCTTTAGTCGATATCGGAGCGGGAACATCCGATATTTCCATTACCAAAGACGGAAGCATCATTGCATATGGTATGATCCCTCTTGCGGGAGATGAGCTGACCGAACTGATCGTACAGAATTATCTGGTTGATTTTAAAACTGCTGAATATATCAAGCTGCAGAGTACAACAGAAGAGGAGATCACTTATAAAGATATCATGCTGATCGAGCATAAGATTCCGGCAAAAGAAGTGTGGGAGCTGACTGCGCCGGTAGTGGATGAGATGACAACGGCAGTAGCTGCGAAAATCAAAGAATTGAATGGCGACCAGACTGTCAGCGCAGCATTTATCGTTGGCGGTGGCGGTAAGATCCATGGTTATACGAAAATGCTTGCAGAGAAATTAGATCTTCCGGACGTACGAGTGGCACTGCGTGGTGAAGAAGTACTGCAGGAAGTGGTATTTGAACAGCAGGATATCAAGAAGGATCCATTGCTTGTTACACCGATTGGAATCTGTCTGAATTATTATGAACAGAGAAACGGATTTATTATGGTGCGTTTCAATGGAGAGCGCCTCAAATTATATGATAATGATGGATTAACGATCGTGGATGCCGCATTGCAGGCAGGTTTTCCGAATGAGGATCTTTTCCCGAAACGTGGACCGGAACTTACATTTTTTGTAAATGGAGCAAAACGTATCATTCGTGGAGAGCAGGGAGAGTCAGCAGCAGTTTATATGAATGACAGACCAACAAATCTCAATGCGGCATTAGAGCCGAATTGTGAGATTATCATTGAGCCATCTACGGCTGGCAAGCCGGCAACCTGCACATTAGATCAGTTAGAGGAATATACGACAGATTCCGTAGCCTTTGTGGTTAATGGAAATATTATAAGATGCCCGAAATTCTTAGAGGTCAACGGTAAATTAGAGTTTCCTTCCTACCAGATCCAGGAGGGAGACCAGGTAGAAACAAGAAGCTTTTACACAGTAGGCCAGCTTGCAGAATTTATGGATGTGGAAGTGAATGTGGAGCATGTGATTCTGGTAAACAACCGTCGTGCAACGCTCGACTCACTGATCTATGAAAACTTTACAATCGAGTGGACAGTGCGTTCCTATGGCAAACCGTCCTTTCAGCCGGTAGAGCAGGAAGAAGTTCAAACACCGACTGTCGGGGAATATAAGGAAGAAGAGATACCGGATATTGTGGACACGGAAATGAGCGCAGAGGCAGATGGCGCAGAAGTTCAGAATCCTGAAGTACACAATGCTGTGACTGCGGAGGATACAGACGATGCCGGCAATGCGGGCGCAAAAGAAAAGGATTCTGCAGTTACAGATGATGCCGCTACGGTAGAGGAGAGCAAAACGATTACAGACAGTACAGCAGGCGTTAATGGATCTGTTGCAGGAGAGAATGCAGCAGGCATGGATGAAACAGATGTAACAGAGGAGAATGCTGACGGCATGGCTGAAGCAGTGAAAAAAGTTACAGCAGAAGAAAACAGTTCGCCAGCTGCAGAGGAAGACGGCAGCATGGTTCTGGTATACATCAACGGCCAGCCGGTAAAACTTACCGGAAAACCACAGTATATATTTGTAGATATTTTTGATTTCTACGAATTTGATCTTACTGCCTCAAATGGCAGAGCAATCATTACCAATTTAAATGGTGAGAATGCATCGTATTCTGCAGTCTTAAAGACCGGAGATACAATCGAACTTAGATGGAAAGAGAATTAAAAAAATGGAATTATGCAGCATAGCAAGCGGCAGCAGTGGAAACTGTATCTGTGTGGGATCAGATGAAAATCATGTACTCATCGATGCGGGGATCAGTGGAAAACGAATTGAAAACGGACTCAATTCGATCGATTTGAAAACAGAAGAGATGCAGGGGGTTCTTGTAACTCATGAACACATCGATCATATTTCTGGACTTGGCGTGATCGCCAGGCGTTACGGACTTCCGATTTATGCCACGCAGGGTACGATAGATGCTATTTTAAATACAAAGTCAGTCGGCAAAATAGAGGAATCTTTATTTCATGCGATCACGCCGGATCAGCCTTTTGAAATCGGGGATCTTTTGATTGAACCGATTTCAATCTCACATGATGCGGCAGATCCGGTGGCCTATAAGATAAAAAATGAGGAGAAAACGGCGGCGGTAGTGACGGATCTTGGCACATATGATGAAAACATGATTGATAAAATAAAAAATCTGGATGTGCTTTTACTGGAAGCAAATCATGATGTACATATGCTGCAGGTTGGAAGTTATCCGTATCCGTTAAAACAGAGAATTCTTGGGAAAAAAGGACATCTCTCTAACGAACTGTCCGGTCAGCTTTTGGGAGAAGTGCTCCATGACCATTTCAATACGGTTATTTTAGGGCATCTCAGTAAGGAAAATAATTATGCAGAACTTGCATATGAGACTGTCCGGTTAGAGGTGACGATGGGAGAAAATCCATATAAAGGCGATGATTTCCCAATGTATGTGGCAAAGCGGGACGCGCCGTCGGAGAGAATCATTTTTTAGTTTATGATAATAGAATGTTCGCGAAACACGTATTCTATTATATATGACAATATTTTTTTACAGAGTGTGGACGCTTATGAAGCTTAGTAGAAAAAGTTATAAATGTGCATCTATTTAACAGTGGAAATTATAAAACATGTATGATATGATGATTGATAATAGATTTGCGCTGATTTAGTAAAGCAGAAAAGTGAGGAGAGCAGAGATGGAGAACACAGCAGACAAGACAATTATTACAGTAGTGGGTAAAGATACGGTTGGTATCATTGCAAAAGTATGTACTTATCTTTCCGAAAATGGCGTCAATGTACTTGATATTTCACAGACAATCGTTTCCGGATATTTCAATATGATGATGATCGTTGACATGAATAAATCAACCAGATCATTTGTGGATTGTCAGAAAGATCTCGATGAGATCGGTGCACAGATCGGTGTATCCATCAAGTGCCAGAAAGCTGAGATTTTTGAAAAAATGCATCGTATTTAGAGAGGAAAGCGGCAATGATTAATATATTTGAAGTAAAAGAGACCAACAATATGGTGGAACATGAAAACCTTGATGTCCGCACCATTACGATCGGTATCAGCCTGCTTTCATGCATTGATTCCGATTTGAAAAAATTAAATGAGAACATTTATAACCGTATCACATCAGTTGCCAAAGATCTTGCAAAAGTTGCAGGGGAGATCGAAGCTGAATACGGTATCCCAATTGTCAACAAACGTATTTCCGTTACTCCGATTGCACTGATCGGTGGTGCAGCCTGCAAGACACCGGAAGATTTTGCAACGATCGCAGATACAATGGACCGTGCTGCAGAAGCAATCGGTGCAGATCTGATCGGCGGTTATTCCGCACTGGTATCAAAAGGCATGACAAAAGCAGATGAGATGCTGATCCGTTCTATCCCGATAGCACTTTGCCGGACGAACCGTGTCTGCAGTTCCGTAAACCTTGCGTCCACAAAGACCGGTATCAATATGGATGCGGTGCGTCTGATGGGAGAGATTTTGTTGGAGGTTGCAGAGCGCTCAAAAGACCGTGATTCTGTGGATTGTATGAAGCTGGTTGTATTCTGCAACGCACCGGATGACAACCCGTTTATGGCAGGAGCTTTCCACGGTGTGACAGAGGCTGATGCAGTGATCAACGTCGGAGTCAGCGGACCGGGTGTTGTAAAGACAGCACTTGAGAAAGTGCGTGGCGAGAATTTTGAGGTACTCTGCGAGACCATCAAAAAGACCGCATTTAAGGTAACAAGAGTCGGACAGTTAGTCGCACAGGAGGCATCCAGACGTCTTTCAATTCCGTTTGGTATCATTGACCTTTCCCTTGCTCCGACTCCGGCCATCGGTGATTCCGTCGCAGATATCCTCTGCGAGATCGGTCTGGAATATGCAGGTGCACCGGGAACAACTGCAGCACTTGCCATGTTAAATGATCAGGTCAAAAAGGGCGGCGTTATGGCATCTTCCTATGTCGGCGGCTTAAGCGGCGCTTTCATTCCGGTCAGTGAGGATCAGGGAATGATCGATTCCGTACAGGCTGGTGCTATCACATTGGAAAAATTAGAGGCAATGACCTGTGTCTGCTCTGTAGGACTTGATATGATCGCAATTCCGGGAGATACCAAGGCAACCACGATCTCCGGTATGATCGCAGACGAGATGGCACTTGGTATGGTAAACCAGAAGACAACAGCTGCACGTCTGATCCCGGTAATTGGAAAAGGCGTTGGCGATACCGTAGAGTTTGGTGGTCTGTTCGGTTATGCGCCGATCATGCCGGTCAACAAATATTCCTGTGATGATTTTATTAACCGTACCGGAAGAATCCCGGCACCGATCCACAGCTTTAAAAACTAACTGCGCGGATCACTGGCAAACATGAAAGTGATTTTAATAAAAAATGCAGTGGAAACACTGGGATATTTTTCAGAACAGTTAGCAGAAACGTTTCAGGAGATGGGGCATGACACCTATTTTGTGGATTACGATGATCTGGTAAATACGGTAGATGGCATCAGCCGGTTTGCCGTGCCAGAGAAAACGGTACTGTGTACGTTTAATTTTATCGGACTTTCCGGGGAAGAGGTCTTTATCGAAGAGAACGGGCGTTATATCTGGGAAAACCAAGGTATCGCGTGCATCAATATCCTGGTGGATCATCCACTGTATTATCATTCAAAACTGGCAAAGCCTCCGGTGCCGGAAATGCGTGTTTTTTGTATTGACAGAGAACATGTGGCATACATGAAGCGCTTTTACCCGGCATTGCCGGTGGAGTTTCTGCCGCTGGCGGGAAACTGTATCTTAGAGCGGGAAGTACCTTCCCCAATAGAAGGCTGCCATGGGCAAAAACAGAAACATAAAAATATACCGTATCAGAAACGGAAATACGACATCGTATTTACCGGGAACTATACACCGGTGGAACACCTTTACCGGGAAATCGACAGGCAGGGTGCGGAATACCGGACATTTTATTATGAGATTCTGGAGGATATGAAAGCACATCCGGCGGTGTCCATCGACCGGATGTTAGAGGCACATATCAGAAAAGAACTGGGTGCAGTGCCGGATGAGGAGCTTCGCGCGGCGATCGCAGGAATGGTGTTCATCGATATCTGTATGCGGAGTTATTTCCGCGGGGAGATCATAAAATGTCTTGCGGAGCATAAAATCCCGGTACATGTGTTTGGCGCCAACTGGGAGAAATTAGACTGTAGCAGCAATGACTACATTATAAAAAACGGCAGGGAAGTGGATTCTGTGACCTGCGCGGAGGCAATCGTAGATGCAAGGATTTCTTTGAATGTCATGCCATGGTTTAAAGATGGAACGCACGACCGCGTATTTACGGCGATGCTGCAGCATACACTTTCGCTGACCGATGACAGCAGATATCTTCGGGAGAACTTTACGGATAAAAAAGAACTGGTTTTCTATTCGCTGGAGAAGCGTGAAGAACTGCCTGAACTGGTGAAAAAGCTTTTGGAAAAACCGGAGAAATGTATGGAAATCGCAGAGCGGGGATATGAGAGTGCTGTGCGGGAACATACATGGAAACAGAGGGCAGAAGCAATTTTGATGGATTTGGTAAAATGACCGCTTAACTTGTAATATGTACTCCTTTCACTGGAAGTCCAGTACAAGGTGGATATATTAGGTTTGGGC
>OKSR01001040.1_pt1 | contig 10698 bp, 8 predicted proteins | sample 1606491 | NCBI WGS metagenome assembly OKSR01 (sample SAMEA3879605, study PRJEB24766) | human gut metagenome | biome: human-associated habitat; feature: feces | place: USA | collected 1985/1987 | reverse complement strand
ATTATCCATCATTCTTTGTGGATTACTATTTGTCTGAAGTAAACTACCTAAAACATTTCCATGGTTGTCATATTCCTCTGGAATAAATTCAATAGACATACCTACATGAAAGTAATGATGTAACTTTAAATCTGGGACATCTGTTATTTTATTATGAGGAATAATGATTTTTACGTTATTAATTAAACAAGATATTTTATCCGAATGTACAGTATAAACAACAGCTTCAAGAATTATGTTCTTGCCCATTGCATCAGAAATACGATTAAATGTTTGAGCCATGCTCCCATCGCTGTTAATTTCAATGCAATAACAAATATTTTCACGTCCTTGGGCATCTTTATATGCTTTAGGCCCATTAAGAAGATTGTAATCACCTGTCTGTACTAATTTGGCATATACATCTTCAACGATATCTAATTTTTCATTTCTTGCTAAAAGATAAAAAGTTCTTATTCCTTTGGCAAATCCTTCTTTTATACGCCGTATGTACGGAGCTTCTCCTTGCTCTGAAAAAGTTTCTAATTTTGCGACTAATAAAACACCAACTTTTATATTTTCAGAAATATACTGAAGTTTTGTATTATCATCATACCCCCGAGCAGTAATATCATATAAAAAATCTAAGAAGTCTGATGCTTCTTGTTGGTACTTATAGTCTATGTTTCGTCCTGCAATTCGATTTCCCCATTCAAAGTATTCGCGAAATAATATTCTTGACATTAATCCCGCATCATCTATGGTACAGACTTTATCAATTGTAGCCTGATTTTCTATGCAAGTATCTTGGCTACTTTGAATAAAATCGTTTACAGCAAAGCGGTATTCAGGTATTCCTAACAGGCATTTTCTGATAACAGTATAATCAATGGCATCCCGCAAATGAGAAGACATATATGTTTTTGACATCGGCAGCACTGCCTTTTTTACATATGCTGATGTTGCATTTATTATATTTTGCGTGTTATCGGGATTAAATTTCAAAAGCACAATAGCCTCTTTGTCATTCAATATTATATCTTGCTTACCTTTTGCAATCCAATTAATTTTTAAATTAGGAAGATTCAACTCTGATGTTTCTTGTGAAATCAAAGTGAAACCTTTATTGCATATTTCTTCAAGTTTTCTTTTTGTTGCTTCTCGTTTTAACCAACCTATAGTTTTTGCAATGAAACAATACGCATCTGTCACAAAAGTTCTGACCTTATCATATTGCCATATACAAATAATGAGCAGAATAATGATAATGGACCAAAAAGGAGTCAAACCTAATTTTTGTACAAATTGTTCAATATCATTCATGTTCGTTTCTAAATTTAGCCAAGCAGACAGGATTATCGCAACAAAAATTTAAGATTTCAACACCTTCTTTTACCGATGGAATAATTATACTTATATTATCAACAGTTATAGTTGTTCCGCAATACACACATCGCAACTCGCCATCAACAAAAGCATTGTACTGCTTTGTTCTTTTTAGTAATTTTTCTAAATCAGAATCAAGGATAGCCTTTATATTTGATTGTTCCTTTCTTACCATAATATTAGCTGTTTCATATTTTATTGATGCAAATGTATAAAATTACCAAGTATAATTCGCTATATTTGCACAATAAAATTGCATTTAAGGATGAAGCTAAATAGGATAAAGGCGGTCTTGTCGGACAAAGGTATTTCCCAAACGTGGTTGGCTAAAAAACTGGATAAGAGCTTCAGTATGGTCAATGCCTATGCTTGCAACAGAATCCAGCCTAACTTGGAGACGCTGCAGCAAATTGCAGAGATTCTTCAGGTAGACTTAAAAGATCTGATAACAGACAAGGATGAACGGGAATGATGTCCTGTGGACATGTATTATCTTTTTTAGCGTATAACTTCTGATAATGCAGAAATATAGGAACAACTATGACACCAGAAGAAAAAGCTAGGCAAAAGATAGATCAGTGGTTCGCCGAGGCGGGTTGGAAAGTAATCAATAGGGAAGATTATGAACCAACCAGTACAGCTGTTGCCATAAGAGAAGGATTGCTGAAGGGTAATCTTGAAGCGGATTATTTCCTGTTCATTAATGGTAAGGCCGTTGGTGTTCTTGAGGCCAAAAGGGAAGATGTGGATGCGCTTTCCGATAAGGTATGTGAGCAGGCGGCATTATATGCCAAAAGCGTTCCTCATATATATCAGACATATCAGAACCCATTGCCTTTTATTTTTACTTCCAATGGGAAGGAGCTGTATTTCTGTGATTTCCGCGAGCAGGATCAATGTTTCAAACAGATAATGGCAATCCCAACTCCCTATGAGTTGGTCAAACAGTTAGGGATAGGTGATTATTTTGCAGGACTTCCGACTTTGCAAAAAAAAGGATTGCGAGATTGCCAGTATGAAGCCGTAACCGAGTTGGAAAAAAGTTTTCGTACCGGGCAAAACCGTGCCTTGATGGTTTTGGCAACTGGTGCAGGCAAAACATATACAGCTTGTCTTGCTGCATACCGTTTGCTATCCTATACTCCTATGAGAAGGATACTGTTTCTGGTGGACAGGAATAATCTCGGTAAGCAAGCGGAAGGAGAGTTCGGGACTTTTCGCTTGACAGAGAACGGAGATGCTTTCAATACTATATTTACGGTGAACAGGCTTCGTTCCTCATCCATACCATCAGACAGTAATGTGATCATTTCGACTATTCAGCGTCTCTTTTCCTTTTTAAAAGGAGACGCTATTGACGATGGTGACGAAGATGAAGGTAATGAACCAGCCGAAGAAATCATTTTGCCGCCTAATCCAAACCTGCCTCATGATTATTTTGATTTGATTATCATAGACGAATGTCATCGGTCCATTTATGGGAACTGGCGGAAAGTATTGGAGTATTTTGATACGGCAAGACTCGTTGGATTGACAGCCACACCTGTACCAGAGACTATGGCGTTCTTCAACAATAACCGTATAGTCAACTATACTCTGGAAAAAAGTATTGTTGACGGCGTAAATGTTGACTGCCGTGTATATAGAATCAAAACACAGGTAACGGAGAATGGCGGTGCCATATTGGAGGGTGAAAAGGTAAAAGAAGAAACACGCTATACAGGAGATATAAAAACCATCTTCAACAAGGAGGCTAAAACTTATACCAGTAAGGAACTGAACCGGAGTGTCATCAATCCGGCACAGATCAAACTAGTCTTATCTACTTATCGCGATGTAGTCTATACCGAGCTGTTCAATGATCCTCAAAGGGAAGCCAACTTTGACTATCTGCCGAAGACATTGATATTCGCCCTCAATGAAACTCATGCTACTAATATCGTACAGATAGCGAAAGAGGTATTCGGGCGTACCGACAATCGATTTGTACAAAAAATCACATATTCTGCAGGTGACAGCAACGAACTGATACGCCAGTTCCGCAACGACAAGGATTTCCGTATTGCAGTTACCTGCACATTGGTTGCAACCGGAACGGATATAAAACCGTTGGAGGTTGTGATGTTTATGCGCGATGTGGAATCGTTGCCCCTGTATATACAGATGAAAGGTCGCGGCGTGCGCACCATTGGAGACGAGCAACTGCGCAATGTCACCCCGAATGCATTCAGTAAAGATTGCTTCTACTTGGTTGATGCCGTAGGTGTAACTGAACACGAAAAGATAATACCGACGACAGCAGATGAGCCGACAACAAAAACAATTACTCTTAAAGAGTTATTGGAGCGAATCAGTCATGGCTATCTCCCCGATGAATATTTGCAACGTCTTGCAGCAACGCTTTCTCGAATATATAACAAGGCAGACAATTCGCAGAGAAATGAGTTCGCCCGGTTGGCTAATGATGACATGAAGGGACTTGCTTCCAGAATTTATGATGCACTTGACAATAGCACACTCCCACCGTTTGTCAGCATAAACGAGTCAAATAACGAGCGGAAAGGATTGGTTTCCCCACTTGCTAATCATGCAGATGCAAGACGATACTTGCTTATTCTTGCCGCAGGATTTGTCAATACGCTGATGCCGGGAGAAGATACACTTATCTCTAAAGGGTTTTCTATTGAGGAAGCACAAAACACGACCGAGGCTTTCGAAGAGTTTTGCAGAGAACACACTGACGAAATTGAAGCATTGCGAATCATTTACAATAATGAAGGAGAGCCGATTACTTATTCAATGTTAAAAGATTTGGAGAACAAGCTCAAAATGGCAAACAATCATTTCACATCCAAGCAACTTTGGAACTCGTATGCCATCCTGAATCCAAACAGTGTGCGACGCTCTACCACCAAAGAAGAAAGCGAGGCACTTACAAATATCATTCAGCTTGTGCGCTATGCTTTCCGGCAAATCGAACGGTTGGATAGTGTAGTCACTACCTCCAAACAGTACTTCAATCTATGGCTAGGACAAAACCAGCGAGAAATAACAGATAAACAGCGCGAAGTGATAAGTCGCATAGTGGACTACATCGCCTCCAACGGTGCTTGTACTGTGAGGGATATTCGTGAAGACGATGCAACCCATGCGGCACAAATGATACGGGCGTTTGGTAATATGCAGAAAGCAGACGATGCACTTCGTTCTCTTTATACATTTGTAGTTTTAAGAAAAGCAGCATAATAAATAATGGCAACAAATAGCACAACAGAGCAATCACTCACCAAAAAGGTATGGAATCTGGCTACCACTCTTGCCGGGCAAGGGATTGGATTTACCGATTACATAACTCAACTCACCTATCTTCTATTTCTGAAGATGGATGCCGAGAATGTGGAAATGTTTGGAGAAGAATCCGCTATCCCAGATGGTTATCAGTGGGCAGATCTGATTTCTCTTGACGGCTTAGATTTAGTCAGACAGTATGAAGAAACGCTTAAACTGCTTAGCGAACAGGATAATCTGATTGGTACTATATATACAAAGGCACAAAACAAGATTGACAAGCCCGTTTATCTGAAAAAGGTCATTTCCATGATTGATGAGGAACAATGGCTCATCATGGACGGTGATGTGAAAGGTGCTATCTACGAAAGCATCCTCGAAAAGAACGGACAAGACAAGAAAAGCGGTGCGGGGCAATACTTCACTCCCCGTCCACTTATCAAAGCAATGGTGGATTGTATCGCTCCTCAAATAGGAGAAACGGTTTGCGACCCGGCATGCGGAACAGGCGGTTTTCTGTTGACGGCTTACGATTACATGAAAGGCCAGTCAGCAAGTAAGGAAAAACGGGATTTCCTGCGTAACAATGCCTTACATGGTGTGGACAACACTCCATTGGTGGTAACACTTGCCTCAATGAATCTATATCTGCATGGCGTAGGCACAGACCGAAGTCCGATTGTCTGTGAAGATTCGCTGGAGAAAGAGCCGTCAACGCTTGTAGATGTGATACTTGCAAATCCTCCATTCGGAACACGCCCGGCTGGTTCTGTCGATATCAACCGTCCGGATTTCTATGTAGAGACAAAGAATAATCAGCTGAACTTCCTGCAGCACATGATGCTGATGCTTAAGACCGGAGGCCGTGCAGCTGTAGTATTGCCGGACAATGTTCTTTTTGAAGGAGGTGCCGGTGAAACAATACGAAAGAAGTTGCTGACGGATTTTAATCTGCACACCATTCTCCGCTTGCCTACAGGTATATTTTATGCCCAAGGCGTGAAAGCCAATGTCTTGTTCTTTACGAAAGGACAGCCGACAAAAGAGATTTGGTTCTATGATTATCGTACAGATGTCAAGCATACTCTTGCCACCAACAAACTCGAACGCCATCATCTGGATGATTTTGTCTCTTGCTATAATAACCGGGTAGAAACCTTCGATGCAGAAAATAATCCGCAAGGACGATGGCGGAAATATCCGGTAGAGGAAATTCTTGCCCGTGACAAGACAAGCCTTGACATCACATGGATAAAACAAGGTGGGGACGCTGATGATCGTTTGCTTTCCGAACTAATGGCCGATATAAAAGAGAAAAGCCAAAGAATAAGTACCGCTGTAGCCGAACTTGAAAAGTTACTGGCAAATATAAATGAGGATTGAGTGCATGGAAAACAATAAGATAACCATATCAGTCGAACAACAGTTCGGAGAAGTCATAGACATCATTCTCCAACATAAGAGTCGTGCTTCCAAAGCTGTTAATGAAGAGTTGCTTCGAACAGCATGGCATGTGGGAGGTTATGTTTCAGCCAAATTGAAAAGCGAAGAATGGGGAAGCAAGGTCGTAACACAGTTGTCTGAATATATTCGTTCACAACGCCCGGACATCAAAGGATTTGGGCGAAGCAGTATTTATAACATGGTGCTATTTTATGACGAATATTCTTCTGCGGCATTTGCTACTACAGTTGAGAAATACCTGAACTCTGAATTTGTCCAGCCAAGAATTGGACAAATAGAGACATCACATTCAGAGCCATCTTCAGAACACGCAATAATAGTGCATCCAAAAACTGCACAAATCGTCCAGCCAGGAATTGGACAAATGCCGAAGATACTGGAATTGACAACATTGACCAACCATATTGAAATCTTATGCCGTTGTAAAAGTAACGAAGAACGGATGTTCTATATTCTTTATGCCAATAAAGAACATCTGGTAAAACGGGAACTTCAGCGTTGTATCTCAAATCAGACATATACGGCTTTATTAGGTAATAAGGACAATATGTCAAAAGGGTTGCTTAAAGCATACCCTGCTGCTCCGATCATGTTTAAAGATACTTTGTTTGTTGATTTTCTTGATTTACCAAAGAAGCATAGTGAATCACGGTTGAGAAATGGTTTGCTGGAGCACATGAAGCAGTTTATCCTTGAATTGGGCAAAGATTTTATATTCATGGATCAGGAATACCGTCTCAATATAGGTGCATCTACATTTAAGGCTGATTTACTGTTCTTTCATCGTGGATTGCAGGCATTGGTCGCTGTGGAATTGAAAAAGACGAAGTTTCATCCTCGTGACCTCGGGCAGTTGGAATTTTATTTGGAAGCACTTGACCGGGATGTGAAACGCTCTAACGAGAATCCGTCCATAGGCATAATTCTCTGTCCTGAAGCAGACCGGGTAGTAGTGGAATATGCCATGAGCCGAAGCATGAGTCCCACAATGATAGCTGAATATAAGCGCATCCTTATTCCACAGGAACGTATGCAAGAGAAACTGAATGAATTTTGCAACCTGTTTCTGAATAAAGACTGATTGCTATGGATACTAAGAAATTACGTCAAAAGATATTAGATCTTGCCATTCATGGTAAACTCGTACCGCAAGACCCGAATGATGAACCTGCATCTGTCCTGCTTGAACGCATCAAGGTAGAAAAAGAGCAGTTGATAAAAGAGGGAAAGATAAAGAGAAGTAGAAAGTCTGCAAAGACTTCTGATACGCCCCATTATGGGAATGTGCCGTTTGAAGTACCAGATTCTTGGGAATGGTGTAAACTTGGAACTGTAAATGAAATTGCACGAGGAGGGTCTCCACGACCTATTAAAGACTATTTAACTAATGATGCTAGCGGTATTAATTGGATTAAAATAGGTGATACTACAAAAGACGGCAAATATATAGATTCAGTAAAAGAGAGAATCCGGCCAGAAGGCGTAAAAAAATCACGGATGGTTCATAAAGGAGATTTTCTACTTACAAACTCCATGAGCTTTGGACGACCATATATATTAAATGTAGATGGTTGTATTCATGACGGTTGGTTGGTAATTTCTCCAATTGGAGAAGCATATATGTCAGACTTCTTGTACTATCTACTTTCATCTTCATTCGCTTTCGAGCAATTTACGAATGTTGCAAGCGGAGGTGTCGTAACAAATCTAAATTCAGATAAAGTTGCAGATACAAAATTTCCACTTCCTCCTCTTGCTGAACAAAAACGTATAGTTGTAGAAATCGAGCGTTGGTTCGCATTAATAGACCAGATAGAGCAAAGTCAATCAGACTTGCAAGATACAATTAGGCAGACTAAAAGCAAAATTCTTGACTTTGCCATTCACGGCAAGCTCGTGCCGCAAGATCCGAATGACGAGCCTGCTATTGAACTGTTGAAACGTATAAATCCCAACTTCACTCCTTGTGATAACGGGCATTATCCCGTTGGTTGGATTGATGTAATTTTAGGAGATATATTCTATCATAATACGGGAAAGGCTCTTAACTCATCAAACAAAGAAGGTGTATTGAGAAACTATCTTACAACATCCAATGTGTATTGGAATCAGTTTGACTTGTCTCTTGTTAAACAAATGCCTTTTAGGGATAATGAGTTAGAAAAATGTACTGTTCAAAAGGGTGACTTACTTGTATGTGAAGGCGGAGATGTTGGCCGTTCTGCAATATGGAATTTTGATTACAATATCTGCATTCAGAATCACATTCATAGATTGCGTCCTAAAGGAGATTTGAATGTCTCATTTTATTATTATGTTTTACGGTTCTTGAAAAAACATAATCGGATAGGAGGTAAAGGCATTGGATTGCTAGGGTTGTCGTCCAATGAATTGCATAAAATAGGAATGCCATTACCGCCACGAAAAGAACAAGATAGAATAGTGTTAAAGATTGAAGAGCTGTTTTCCGTTCTTGATAACATTCAAAATGCCTTAGAAGCGTGATAAGATGCGCTTCTAAGGCTACGTTATTACCAATTTACTACCTTATCGACAATTTTCTGCTGTTCGCTGGCGGTGCGGCACAGGTAGATGCGAGTGGTTTCTATGCTTTCATGTCCCATAAGGTCGGCCAATAAAGCAAGGTCGTTGAAACGGTCAAGGAAATTCTTGGCGAAACGGTGACGAAAAGAATGAGGATAAACAACATCACGGTTCAATCCATATTTATCGGCAAAATGCTTTAACTGTTGGGCAATACCGCGTGTCGTTATGCGCTGCCCAAAACGGTTGAGAAAGAGATAGCCGCTCGTGATACCTTTTCTTTTCAGCCATAATGAAGCTTCACTCCGCAAGTTTTTGGGAATGTATAAACGGCGCACTTTGCCACCTTTGCTGTAAAGGTCGAGATAACCCAGTTTCACGTGTTCAACCTTTATGTGCAACAACTCGCTTACCCGTGCACCTGTCGCCGCCATGAACCATACTACGAAATACCAATCCTCGTAACCGTCAGCCTTCAACTGAGCTTTCAGAAACTTGTAATCGGCATCGCTGATGACATTCTCTAAGAAGTTCTTTTGTTGCACTTTGACAAACTTCACTTTCAGCCTGTCGTGCTTGGTAAACTCCAGATACTTGTTGATGCCTTGCAAACGGAGATTGACGGTCTGCGGTTTGAAGTTTTCCACCAGATAGCCCTTATAGGTCAACAGGTTTTTCTTGTTCACTTCTCCATAGTGACTGAGAAAGTAGTTCACCGTCCACACATACGATGCTACGGTGTTCTTTGCCAAATTCGTTTTGGCAAGATAGTCTTTGAATCTTGTTATCATATACATTTATTTTTGATGAATACGATAACAATATAAAGCGCAACCTAACGGGCATTATCCGCAGTTGCCTGATAGTTGGACAATAGTTCCCATGCAAATGCTATGTTCTTTGACGGATGGAGAGAAACTTGACGGTAAGGGAATGCCAAATCTTGATGTAAAATATCTAAGAGGAGAACGTGACTTTAAGACACTGACAAATGGGCGATATGTAGCAGCCAATAGCCTATTGATTTTGGTTGATGGAGAAAACTCTGGTGAAGTGTTCAGAACGCCGATTGAAGGTTATCAAGGCAGCACATTCAAGCAACTACATATCAATGAAAATATGCTTGCAGAGTACATCTTACACGTTATAAACCTGCATCGTAAAGCATTGCGTGAAAACAAAGTAGGTTCGGCAATACCTCATCTGGATAAGAAGCTATTTAAGGCAATAGAAGTACCCGTACCTCCTTATGATGAACAAGTAAGAATTGTAACTGTGATAAATTCAATGCATAGTAAATTGGATGCAATAATGGAGAATTTATAAACTCTCAATTATTGCATCAAGTTTTTCAAACATTGCGTTTGCTGCATTGATTATACGCTTTTGTTCTTCTTTTGGTGGTATTGGTATGCAAAGTTTAGAGTATTCTGAAATCCAATAACGCTTATGAGTGTCACCAATGAGCCGTGTTATGTTCATAAACATAGCAACATATTCAATTTCTATATCATCTGCTACTTTTAAGATTTTCATAGCAGATGATTTCACCTTGAATGGAAAATCAACGAGTTTAGAATCTGTGGTGAAGTCATCAAAAATGATACAGGGCGTATTCTGATAAATGCCTTCTGTTTCGTTGGTATATCCTATTACAAAAGACTTCCCTGCCGTTAAAACAGGGGTTAAATATCTGTCGTCATAATCAGTTGAATTGACTATATAGGCTTGTGGTTGTTCGTATTCAACTATGTCCTCTAATCGGCATTTGCACCACCCGTCAGGCAACTGCGGATAATGCCCGTTATCACAAGGTGTGAAGCTAGGATTTATGCGTTTCAATAACTCAATGGCTGGTTCGTCGTTCGGATCTTGCGGCACGAGTTCCCCGTGAATGGCGAGATCGAGGATTTTGCTTTTAGTTTGCTTGACAATACTGTGCAAATCATCTTTCCCTTGCTCTATTTGGTCAATCAGAGAAAACCATTTTTCTATTTCGGTTACAATGCGTTGTTGTTCTGCAAGAGGAGGAAGTGG
>OKSR01001034.1_pt1 | contig 10773 bp, 10 predicted proteins | sample 1606491 | NCBI WGS metagenome assembly OKSR01 (sample SAMEA3879605, study PRJEB24766) | human gut metagenome | biome: human-associated habitat; feature: feces | place: USA | collected 1985/1987 | reverse complement strand
TGAGAAACTCCGAACTTTCTTGCCATTTTGTTACCTGAAATGTGGTCTGTGCAACCGCAAAAATGGGCTTTTGGGGGTCAGAAGGGCCTTTCCAGGCCTTCAGCTCGTCCAGATCGCTGAACACAAATACCTCTCCCCGGGTATGGCCCACGATGCCCTGCACCTCGGGGTGGGCAGCATCACCGGCCACCAGAAGCACCGCGCCCTCGGCCTCGGCCCGGGCGGCAATGCTCTGGATCTTCTTCACAAAGGGGCAGGTGGCATCGTGGTAAACAAGGCCGCGCTGCTCCAAAGTATCATAGATGGTGCGGGGCACGCCGTGGCTGCGGATGATGACCTCGTACCCGGTGGGGATATCGTCCACGGTATCGGCCACCAGCGCACCGCGCCTTTCCATATCGGCCACTGCCTGCGGGTTATGGATCAGCGGGCCCAGCGTTGCCACCTTATGGCCCTCGTTCAGCAGATTGTAGGTCAGCTCCACCGCGCGGTTCACGCCAAAGCAGAAGCCAGCGGTCTTGGCAAGACGAATTTCCATAGCGTTTCTCCTTCTCTAAACCTCTCAGCCTCGCATTCGCTCGGCAGCTCCCCTAATAGGGGAGCCAAGTTTACGCTGTTGTTTTCTTGCCCTCCCTACCAGGGAAGGTGACGGAGAGGTTCTCACTTCAGCTGTTCCCAGGCATCCAGCAGTGCCTGCTTATTGGCCCGGAGCACCTTCATATCCCGGCGGCTCTCCATGGCGAACTGGGCGGCGGGCATCGGCTCACCGTAGATGACGTTCACCCGGCAGAACAGCCGCATCTTCCCGTCCGGCGTATCGTAGCGGATGCGCACCGGCACCACATCCACCCCGGCCTGCGCCGCAATGACGAACAGGCCGCTCTTGGGCGGCAGGAGCCTGCCCTCTTTTTCGCGGGTGCCCTCCGGGAAGATGAGCAAAGTCTCCCCCGCCCGGCAGGCCTCCACGGTCCGGTCAATGATCTCCAGCTCCTCCTTGGTGCCGCGCACGCAGAGCGCGCCGCAGCAGCGGAAGAACCAGGTGAGCAGGGCGTTGATCTCAAACAGCTCCTTTTTGGCAAAAACGAGCATCCGCCTGCCCCAGAACCGGCTGATGACGATGAACACCGGGTCAATGGCTGAAACGTGGTTGGGGGCAATGATGCAGCCTTTGGTCTGCACCTTGCGCAGGTTCTCGCGTCCAACGGTATGGACCCGGAAGCCGATGTGGAACACCAGCCAGGCCAGCGGCAGCAGTATGTAATATAGTACCATTTAATTAACCTTTTCTGCAATAATCTTTTTCATCGCCGCAAGGCTCTGCTCAAAGTTGAGGTCAGAGGTATCCAGCAACACTGCATCCTCGGCCTGCTTCAGGGGGGCGGCGGCACGGTGGGTGTCCTGATAGTCCCGCTGCTTCACATCGGCCAGCACATCCTCAAAGGCGACCTCCATCCCCTTCTGCTGGTATTCCAGCCAGCGCCGTCTGGCCCGTGCTTCGGGGGCAGCGGTCAGAAAGATCTTGACAGTAGCATCCGGCAGCACCACAGTGCCGATATCCCGGCCATCCATCAGGACGTTCTGGGTCTTGGTCATGCCGCGCTGCAGCTCCAGCAGGAAGGCGCGGACTTCCGGGTTGGCACCCACAGCAGAGGCGGCCATGCCGGCCTCCTCCGTGCGGATGGCGGTGCTCACGTCCTCACCGTTCAGATAGATATGCTGCTCCCCGTCAATGCAGTCCACCCGCAGGCCGATCTCCGGCAGCAGAGTGTTGACCGCCGCATTGTCCTTCGGGTCCACGCCCTTGCGCAGGGCATACAGGCCGATGGTGCGGAACATGGCACCGGTATCTACATAGATGTAGCCCATCTCTGCGGCCAGCCGCCGCGCCAGGGTGGATTTGCCTGCCCCCGCAGGGCCGTCGATTGCAACTGAAACCATTTGGGATTCTCCTTTATTTATATAAAGTATTTTATCATCGGTCAAGCTCTGCTCTGTCCAACCTCTCAGAGGTGATTTGCAAAGCTCTGCGCCGTACAGAAAGCGATCTGCAGGTTGTAGCCGCCGGTATAGGCATCCACATCCAGCACCTCACCTGCAAAGTAAAGGCCCAGCGCCTTCTTGCTCTGCATGGTCCTGGGGTCCACCTCCCGCACGGACACGCCGCCGGAAGTGATGACCGCATGGGCCAGGTCGCCCCGGGCATCGATGGGCACGTTCCAGTGCTTCATCAGGCGCACCAGCTCCCGCTTCTGCTCCCGGGTGATCTGGTTGGCCTTTGTGGCAGGGTCAATGCCCCAGCGTGCCACCATGACCGGCTGCATACTGGCAGGCAGCAGCTTGACCAGCGCCCCCTGGGCGGCATGGTTGGCCAGCAGGGCAAAATCCCGGGTGATGCGGTCATAGAGCTGCTCCTCGCTCAGGGCGGGCTTCAGGTCGATCTCGGCGTGGTACTTATGTTTTTTCATGTCGCCCAGATGGCTGGACGCGCTCAGGGTCAGCGGGCCGCTGATGCCAAAGTGGGTGAACAGCATCTCGCCCTGCTCCTCAAAGATGTCCTTGCCGTCCTCAAAAAGGGTCAGGGTCACATTTTTCAGGGCAAGACCCATCATCTTTTTGCAGTCCGGGTCATGGCTGACCAGACTGACCAGACTGGGCACCGGCTCCACAAGGGTGTGCCCCGCCTGCTGCGCCAGCTTGTAGCCATCGCCGGTAGAGCCGGTGGTGGGGTAGCTCACGCCGCCGGTAGCCACCAACACCGCGTCCGCCCGGTACTCCCTGCCGGAAGTGCCCCGCACGCCCACGCAGCGCAGCGCCGGGCCTGCCTTTTTCTTTTTGGGGTGGCGCGGGTTTTCCTGTGCCGCCGGGGCGGGCTCTGCCTCCGGCACGATGTCCTCCAGCAGCAGCTTTTTTGCGCCGTCGTAGACGATGTCGGCGTCCTGCGCATAGCGCAGCAGCGCCTGCCGGATCTCCTCGGCCTTATCCGATACCGGGAACACCCGGCGGCCGCGCTCCACCTTCAACTCCACGCCCAAAGCTTCGAACAGCTCCATGGTCTTTGCCGGGGGGAACGCCCCCAGCGAGGAGTACAAAAAGCGCGGGTTCGTGCGCACATGGCGCAAAAACTCCTCTGCCGGGCAGTCGTTGGTCACGTTGCAGCGCCCCTTGCCTGTGACAAGGATCTTCTGCCCGGGCTTCTCGGTATGCTCCAGCACCGTCACCTGATGTCCCTGCCGCACGGCGGCACCCGCCGCCATCAGTCCGGCTGCCCCGGCTCCCACGATCAAAACCCTTGCCATCTGTCATCCTCCCAAAATCGCCTGTTGATTCTATTGTATCATACCAGAAACCCCGCGCAAAAGCAATGCAGCGCCGCAGGAAATGAATGGATTTTCGGTTCCATGCCCTCTTGACAAAGCCGCCGGGCTGCTGTATTCTTTTTACAGACCGTTAGTTTGTAAAAAAGGAGCATCTGCCATGCCGCGCAACAAATACCCGGAACAGACCGTGGAAAAAATTCTGGATGCCGCCGCCCTGCTCTTCACCCAGAAGGGCTACCAGAATACCACCCTGCAGGACATCATTGATGCCACAAAGCTTTCCAAAGGGGCGGTGTACCATCACTTCCGCTCCAAGGAGGAGATCGCGCAGCGCGTCGGTGACCGTTTGGGCGACCAGATGTGGGAGCCGCTGCGCCATATCCGGGACGACCCGGCCCTGACCGGGCTGCAAAAGCTGCAGGCGGTGTTTGCAGCATCCTTTGCCGGGCAGCGGCAGCAGCAGATCGCGCAGACCTTGCCGCACCTGTGCAGCAACCCGCAGTTCCTTGCCATGGAACTGACCAACATTGAAGCGCATCTGGCCCCGGAATGTATTGCACCCATGATCCGGCAGGGCATGGCGGACGGCTCCATCCACACCGCCGATGCCAATGCGCTGGCCGAAGCGCTGTTCGTGCTGGCAGACCTCTGGCTTTCCCCCCAGACGCGCCCCACCACGCCGGCTCAGCAGCGGGCGCGGAATCTCGTGTTTCAGCAAATGACCCATGCGCTTGGGCTGGATCTTTTGACGGATGCACAGGCTGCACAGCTGGTGCAGCTGTGCACACCGGTCAAAGACTGAATTTTCCGGGCGGAACGCTCCGCCCTTTTTTATACGCAGATACAGACCAACGGTTTGTAAACAAAAAACAGGAGGTTCCCATGAACACTTTTTTCCTCATCGTCCTCGGGCAGATCATCTCCCTGTTCGGCAATGCCGCCCTGCGGTTTGCGCTGCCGCTGTATCTGCTGCGGCAGACCGGTTCCGCTGCGCTGTACGGCGGCATCACCGCGCTGGCTATGCTGCCTGCTCTGGCCGGAATGCTGACCGGCGGCGCGCTGGCAGACCGCTGCCGTAAAGTCCGCCTGATGGCGCTACTGGATCTGGTGACCGCCGGTATTTCGGCGGCAGCCGCTGCTGGGTTGCCTCATCTGCCCCTGCTTCCGCTGATCCTGACCGTGCTGGGCAGTCTGTACGCCATTCAGGGGCTTTACCAGCCCGTGGTACGCGCCTGCCTGCCCCTGCTGCTGAACGGCACCCAGCTGCTGCGCGGCAACGCGGTCATCCAACTGGTGGATACCGTGGACGAACTTCTCGGCCCCTTGCTGGGTGCTGTTCTGCTGGAGCACCTCGGCATCCGTGGTCTGCTGGCGCTCTGCGGCGGCTGCTTTGCACTTTCCGCCGGGATGGAGCTCTGCCTGCGCATCCCACAGGATGTCCCCCGGGACACAAAGCTCTCCGTCCGTTCTCTGTGGACCGACCTGCGGGAAAGTGCGCGGTTTCTCACCGGGCAGGCTGCGGTGCTGCGGCTAGCTGCCGCCATGGCGGCTGTAAACCTGCTGGAAGTCCCTGCTCTCACCGTGGGTGTTCCGGTGCTGGTGGTGCAGACTTTGCAGAAAAGTGATGCCTCCCTTGGTCTTGTGCAGGCGGTGCTGAGCGCGGGCGGCATTTTAGGCGGCGTGCTGGCGGGAACCGTCTTTGTCCGGCATCCCATCCGCAGCGGCACAGGTCTTTTGCTGGCGCTCAGCGGCGTGTGCGCCGCGCTGGGTCTTGCCCTCCGGGTGCCCACGCTCCAGTTCGGCAGCATTCTGGTGCTGGGTGCCGTGTTTATGGCCGTGGCGGCACTGTTCAACGTGTGGTTCTTTGCGCAGCTGCAAATGCTAGTACCGCAGGCACAGCTGGGCAAGACGACCGCCTGCATCTCCGTGCTGGCCTGCCTGACCCAGCCCATCGGACAGGCAGCCTATGGCAGTGCCTTCCAGCACTGGGCTGCGCACCCGGCAGATGTACTGCTGGCAGCCGGGGTGCTTTCGGCGCTGGTTCTCTGGCTGCTGCAAACGCGCCGTACCGCCTGACACAGCAAAAAAGGAGCCGCTGTTGCAGCCCCTTTTATGGTATGCTTACTCCGGCAGCTTTGCCGGGTCGAGATAGCTTTCGCCCTGCTTTACCTCCACATGGATGTGGCTCTCCTCGGCGCACTCGCAGCCGACCGTGCCCACCGCACCAATCTTCTGCCCGGCGGTCACGGTGTCCCCGGCCTTAACGTCCGGGTCAGCCACGCCGCACAGCCGCCAACTGCGGCCAGCGGCATCCTCCAGCACCACCACGGTGCCCCAGTTGCCCTCTGCCCCGGCAGAGACTACCTTGCCCGCCACAGGCGCCGCTACCGCAGCGCCCTGCGTGCAGGCGTAGTCTACGCCGTTGTGGGTGCGCCAGTCCCCAAGGGTCTTGTTATACACCAGCTCATCGCCGCTGAAGGCGTTGAGCACGCGCCCCGGCATAGAGGGCGCGGCGGCAGGCTGTGCCGAACTGCTGGCAGGCGAGGATGCGCCTTGCAGTGCCGAGGGTTCGCGCAGCGAACCAGAGCCAGACTGCGCACCAGAGGACGCCCCAGAGGGCGTCTGCCGCGGCACATCTGCCTTGCTGTTTGCAACGTCGGTCACGGGCTGCTGCCATGTGGTGTCCTCCTGTGCGTCCCAGTCCGGTTCTGTTTCCGGGGTGGTCTGTTGGGTGGTGCCGGGGGCGTCCAACCCCTCCAAACTTTTTTGCAGTTCTGCCCGCAGGGCGCGCACCGCCCACACCCCCGCCGCAGCCGCAGCCAGCAGGCTTGCGGTCAGCAGCAGAGCAAAGCCCTTGCCGTGCAGAAATTTTTTGATCTGCTCCATGCTTGTTACTCCCATCTGTCCGTTTTGTGTACGGGGTCTTTTTCTGGGTTTAGTGTGGGACAGCGGCGGGCAGTTTATACAAAGGGATAAAAAAGACAGCGAAAAATAAATCAGCCAAGCCCGCGGGCTTGGCTGATTTACAGATCATAAAGTTCTTTCTGCGCTTAGTCGCGGCGGCGGCTGTTCAGACCCAGCAGACGCACCACATACAAGAAGATGTTGATGAAGTCCAGATACAGCGTCAGTGCACCGTAGATGGAAGCCTTTTCCGCCAGCTCGCTGTCCCCTGCGTAGTAGGAGTACATCTGGCTCAGCTTTTGGGTGTCGTAGGCGGTCAGCAGCATGAACACCACCAGACCGATGCCGGAATACAGCACCGTGCTCATAAAGCCCATGCCGAACAGCACACCGACGAAACCGGTGATAAGCAGCGCAAACAGCGCCATCATCAGCTTGGGACCCCAGCCGGACAGATCCTTGTGGGTGGTGGTGCCGTAAACTGCCATCAGGCCGAAATACAGCGATGTGGCAAGGAAGGCCAGCACCAGCGTGCCCAGATCAAAGGCAAGGAAATAATAGCTCAGCACCATGCCGTTGAGCAGGGCGTAGCCTAAAAATACTCCTCTTGCCGCGCCCACGGACATATTCTGCACCCGGGCGCTCAGCACGAACACCAGCGCCAGCTCGGCAATGGTGAACAGCAGATACAGCGAGTTGACCACATAGAACAGCGGGGTGGTGGCGGTGACAAACGCCGCCGCAAAGGTGATCAGCAGTCCCAGCGCCATCCAGCGGTAGGTGCGGGTCATATAATCAGCCGAGGTCATTGTAGGCTCTGCATAGCCACGGTTGTAATTGTTGTAACTCATCTGGGTTCCTCCAGTCTATTCTGCCGGAGCATTTCTCTCTTGCTCCGGTCTACGGAATATAGTATACTGCATAGAAATGAACGTTTCATGAAAAAGGCTGTGATATTGTATGTCCCTTGGACTTTATCTGCATATTCCCTACTGCTTTTCCAAATGCCGGTACTGCGATTTTTATTCCCACCCCGGGGAGCGGGGCGTGCCGGATGCTTATGTGGACGCGCTTCTGCGGGAGCTGCACCGCTTTGCGCCAAACGCGCCCCTGCGGCCGGATACCGTTTATTTCGGCGGCGGCACGCCCAGCCTGCTCACCCCGGCGCAGGCAGAGCGGCTCATCCGGGCAGCAGAGCCCGTGCCCGGTGCAGAGATCACCTTGGAAGCAAACCCCGAGACCGTCACCGAGGAGAGCCTGCGGGGCTTCCGGGCGGCGGGGGTGAACCGCATCTCCTTCGGGGTGCAGTCTGCCCGGGACACCCAGCTGCGCACCCTTGGCCGTCCCCACAGCGCCAAGCAGGCGCGGGCAGCCTTTGCCGCTGCCCGGCGCGCCGGGTTCGAGAACATCAGCGGCGATATCATGCTGGCGCTGCCCCATTATACGCAGGCCGAGTTTGACGAGACACTGGAACTGATCGAAAAAGGCGGGGCGACCCATATCTCGGCCTACCTTTTAAAGATAGAGCCGGACTCCGCCTTTGGCAAGCACCCGCCGGAGGGGCTGCCCACCGGCGATGAAGCCGCCGATTTCTACCTTTACGCCGTGGAGCAGCTGGAGCACCACGGCTACCGCCAGTACGAGATCTCCAACTTTGCAAAGCCGGGCTATGAGGGCAGGCACAACCTCATCTACTGGGACTGCGGCGACTATCTTGGCCTTGGCCCTGCGGCGCACTCCTGCATGGGCGGCAAGCGGTTCTGCTACGCACCGGACACCGCCGCCTTTCTGCAGGACGCCGCCGCGCCCATCATGGACGGCAATTGCGGCGCAGAGGACTACCTGATCTTACAGCTGCGGCTGCGCAAGGGGCTTGACCTTGCAGCCTACAAAGCCATATACGGCAAGCAGTTTTCCACCGCACAGCTGGCCTTTGTGCAAAACTGCGTCCGCGCCGGGTACGCCACCTTCGATGGCAGTACCCTCGCTCTGACCCCCGCCGGGCTTATTGTTCAGAACAGCATCCTTGCCCAGCTGCTGTAAGCCCTCTCAGGCTTTGGCTCTTGTCCCCAGCTTTTCCAGTTCCACCACCGGCCAGCCAAGGGCGCGGATGGCGCTTTCATCGTGGGTAGCCAGCAGCACCGGCTTGCCCGCGCAGCGCTGCCGCAGCAGCGCCGCCGCCCGCTGCAAGGTGTCCGGGTCCATGCCGGTAAAGGGCTCGTCCAATAGCAGGGTGTCGCTGGGTGCCCACAGCGCCCGCAGCAGCGCCACCCGCCGCTTTTGCCCGCCGGAAAGCCTGCGGGCAGGCAGCTGCAAGGCTGCAATGTCCATTCCAAGTTGTTGAAAATCGCTTATAATTTGCTCTTTGTACTGGTTTTCTGCCCCCGGAAGCACCAAGGTGACGTTCTGCACGGCGTTCAGCTGGGGACAAAGGCGGTCTTCCTGAAAGACCGCTGCCACCCGGCCCACGCCCTCCACGCTGCCGGTGGTGGGGCGTTCCAGCCCCATCAGGATGCGCAGCAGGGTGGTCTTGCCCCAGCCGCTGGGTGCCCACAGCACCACGGGAGCATCCACCTCCATGCACAGGTCGGTGAAGAGCGGCGCTGCGCCGAACTGTTTTGTCAGATGTTGAAGCTTCAGCATTTTGTCCCCTCCTCTCCCAGCACTGCGCCCACGGCTTTATCCAGTGCAAGCAGGAACAGCTTTTCAAAGCCTGCGCTCAGCAGGATGATGACAAAGGTCCACGCAAACAGCTCCCCTGTGGAAAGGGTGATCTTAGCGCGGTAGAGCGCATCGCCGATGCTGCCGTTGGGCAGGCCGATGACCTCGGCTGCCACACCGCTTTTCCAGCAGATGCCCAGCGCCACGCTGCACCCCTGCCGGAAGGCCGGAAGCACCGCAGGCAACCAGATTGACCGCAGGCGGCGACCCGGCGGCAGACGGAATACCGCTGCCATCTCCAGCAGCTGCACGTCTGCACCGGCAATGCCGGTGCGCACCGCGCCGTACAGCACCGGCAGCACCATCAGAAAGCTGATAAGCACCGAAAGCGCACTGCCCCGCACCCAGACCAGCGCCAGAATGATAAAGCTTGCCACCGGCGTGGCCTTGACCAGCTGCATCACCGGAGCCAGCAGTGCATCGGCGGCGCTCCACCGGGCGGCGCACACCGCCAGCACCACGCTGACCACTGTGCCCAGCACAAAACCCAGCAAAATGCGCCCTGAGCTGAAGCCCACCCGCTGCCAGAAATCTGCCCTCGGCAGCAATTGCACCAAAGTGCGCAGCGCCTGCACCGGCGATACCAGAAACACCTCCTGCCCGATGGCCATGGCTGCGGCCTGCCAGACCGTCAGCCAGAACGCCACCGCCAGCAGACGGCGGAAAAACTGCTTGTTCTGCTTCATAAACTGCCCTCTTCCGCTTCCTATTATAAGGTATAGTATACCATACCGTCCCGCAAAGGGGAATGACCTGTGCACCACCCACGGCGGGTCGGCTCGCTTTGTGTATACTTTTATTCAACCGTCGTATGCTTGACATGAATTTACATCCAGTGTAAACTGGATACAATATGCAGTGCAACTTTGGCACCGGCGCAGGAAAGAGGGGGACGGTATTGACACAAGCGCTCAAGGGCCGCAAGCTGCTGCTTGTCGGTTTTACGTTATTTTCCATGTTTTTCGGGGCAGGCAACCTGATCTTCCCGCCCGATCTTGGCGCAAAGGCAGGGACAAACTTCTGGCCTGCCTTTCTGGGGCTTACCATCAGTGCCGTGGGTCTGCCCGTGGCAGGGGTCATCGCGGTTGCGCGGGCTGACGGTCTGGATAAGCTTGCCGGGCGGGTGCATCCGGTGTTCGCGCAGGTGTTCATGATTTTGATCTATCTGTCCATCGGGCCGTGTCTGGCCATTCCGCGCACCGCAAGCACCTCGTTTGCCATGCTCACCCCGCTGCTGGGCAGCAGCGCCGGGCTGCAGCTGGGGTACTCCGTGCTGTTCTTCGGCACGGCCTTTCTGGTAGCGCTGCGCCCGGACAGGCTCACCCGCTGGCTGGGCAGGCTGCTCTGCCCCTGCCTGCTGGTTCTGATTTTGATCCTGTTCGGCGGCTGTTTGCTACACCCGCTGGCGGCGCAGTACGGTGCGCCCACCGATGCGTATAGTTCAGCGGTCATTTTACAAGGCGTATTGTACGGTTACCAGACCATGGACGCCCTTGCCGCACTGAACTTTGGCGCGGTCATCGCCATGAACATCCGGGCGCAGGGCGTTGCCCGGGAGCAGGACGTGCAGCGCAGTGCTATCCGTGCCGGTCTTGTGGCGGGCGGGCTGCTGCTGGCGGTCTATGCCATGCTGGGGCACGCCGGAGCGTTGACCGGTGCCGCCGTGCCCGGTCTTGCCACCGGTGCCGAGGTGCTGACCGTGCTGGCGGAGCGGCTGTTCGGTAAAGCGGGGCTGGTGCTGCTTGCGGCCATCTTTATGCTGGCCTGCTTCAACACCTGTGTGGGGCTGATCGCCTGTGTGGGAGAGTATTTCCACACCCTGCTGCCCCGC
>OKSR01001033.1_pt1 | contig 10783 bp, 10 predicted proteins | sample 1606491 | NCBI WGS metagenome assembly OKSR01 (sample SAMEA3879605, study PRJEB24766) | human gut metagenome | biome: human-associated habitat; feature: feces | place: USA | collected 1985/1987 | reverse complement strand
TCTCGGCTTTGTGCAATTTGACAATCGCTAAGTTATGAACCACCTTTTGACACCCTAATCCTATAAAGAAAAAAAGCCCTCCAGCCATTAGATTTTTCATCTAACTTCCGGAGGGCAGTTCCCAAACTGGAGTTTTGTAACTAAAAACAACAAATCCATTCCAAAAATACAGTCTATTTTACTTTGTAAGATCTTTGATGACCTCTCCTGCAAGAATCAGTCCCGCCACAGACGGCACAAACGCAATACTTCCAGGGATATCACGGCGCTCGGTGCATTTGTGGACGGTTCCCGGAGGGCAGACGCAATGTGACCGGCAGCTGATACTCATATCCTCGATCGGTCTTGTCGGCTGCTCTTTGGAATATACGACCTTTAATTTTTTGACCCCGCGTTTTTTTAACTCACGGCGCATGACACGCGCGAGCGGGCAGACTGACGTCTTGTAAATGTCAGCCACCTCAAACTGGGTCGGGTCTAATTTATTGCCAGCTCCCATGCAGCTTATGACAGGCACATTGCACTCTTTTGCGCGCATGATGATCTCTAATTTTGCAGTGACCGTATCTACTGCATCCACGACATAATCATACTCAGAAAAATCAAACTCATGCGCATTTTCCGGCAGATAAAAACATTTTCTCGCTTCCACTTTTGCATCCGGATTGATTTCTAAGATACGCTCCGTCATCACATCAACTTTATATTTTCCAACCGTTTTTCTGGTCGCAATGATCTGACGGTTGATATTCGTCAGACATACCTTGTCATCATCCACGATCACAAAAGAACCGACTCCGCTCCTGGCAAGCGCCTCAACCACATAACCGCCGACTCCGCCGATTCCAAAAACTGCAACTTTTGCATTTGCAAGCCGTTCCATATTATCTGAACCCAGCAGTAACTGGGTTCTTGAAAACTGATTCAACATATCCTGTGCTTTTCTCCTGTTATTTCCTTATCTCTTAGTTCCTATTATCATTTGTGCAAAATTATTTTTTCCATATCGCGAAGTTCATTCCTGCCTCTTGTACAAAATTACTTTTTCCATATCGGGAAGTGCATTCTTGCGTCTTGTACAAAATTATTTTTTCTCTATATCAAGTGTCTCATTCATACTTCCCATACGGTATCCGCCAAGGTCAAGCGTCACATAGGAAAATCCAAGCTGTTTCAGGTAAGAATAAATCTTTTCCCTGTTTTCCCCTTCTACCAGTTTTGCGATCTCATCCGGCAGCACCTCGATACGCGCAATATCCCCATGGATCCTTACGCGCACCTGATGAAAGCCCATATCCAGCAAAAGCTGCTCCGCCTTATCCACCATGCCGAGTTTTTCTTCGGAAATTGTCTCCCCATAGACAAACCGGGAGGAAAGGCATGCAAATGACTGCTTGTCCCAGGTGGGCAGTCCCATCTCTTTGGAAAGTGTACGGATCTCTTCTTTGTTCAACAGAGCCTCCCTGAGCGGACTTTTGATACCAAGCTCTGCAACTGCGACCAGTCCCGGTCGATAGTCACCATTATCATCCATGTTAGATCCCTCAGCCACGGCATTGATATGATATTCTTTTGCAATTTCCAGTATTTTCTCAAACAATTCATGTTTGCAGAGATAGCAACGGTTCTTCGGATTCTGACGAAATCCCTCGATATCAAGTTCTTCCGACTTGCATACAATGTGCCTGATTCCCTGCTCCTTGCAAAACTGCTTTGCCTCCTCTAACTCCCTTTTCGGGAAAGAACAGGAGGATGCCGTAACTGCGATCACATGATCCGCACCAAGTGTTTTCTTTGCCGCTGCAAGCAGAAATGTCGAATCCACGCCGCTGGAAAAAGCGACTGCAACACTGCCCAGTGACTTTAAATATTCCTGTAAATTTTTATATTTTTCCTGTACTGACTGCATAATAATCCTTTATTTCATATAATTTAATCTATTCTTACCACTGTATAATCGCCCATGGCATGACTGACATAAAAGATCACATATACTTTTCCGTCGTGCACATAAGACTCTCCCATCGTCTCATCGGCTCCGTAATCGTCCACACCTCCGTCAAAATGGGTAAGACTTGCCGCAAGTGCTTCCTCCGTCGGTTCCATCCAGATGAAATTAAATTCCAAAATATCTTTCATCGTAATTTCAGTAGTCGGATTTCCTTCCGGATCCAGCACGGTATAGCCCTGTGCAGTATCTGTATTGTCTTTTCCGGCAAATAAAATTTTAGCCGTCTCATCCGGATCTGCAAAATCAGAAAATGTCATTTTTTCTCCGGTCTTCATGTTAATATTAACGGAAGTAAGTGCTGCAGAAGGATGCGCTGATCCTTCATAATCATAATAACTCTGACAGGTCAGAGAAAGCATATCCTTTGTCTGTTCCTGCACGGTATATGTGAGCACCACGGAATCATTTGCACCAGGGTTCATCTCCTCCGTATCTCCCGTCATTTCCCCGGCAGCTTCTTTTGCCGTATTTTCAAAGTAAGTATTCCATTCTTCCTGTTTTTCGGTATCACTCCAGCCTGTAATCTTCGGATAAGAAATATCAACCAGATCCGTCTTTTTGTAGCTTACCATCTCTATCTGATAATCAGACTGTGCGTCCTGCCCTGCCTCTGTTGTGGCAGCGGCTTCTGTTTCGTCCTGTTCTGAATCCTCCGAAACCTGTGAGGTTTCTGGCTCCGTTTCATTCTGTACTGTAGTCTCACTGGTTTTCTGCTGATCCATAGAGCCTGCCGCACCAGTGTTTTTATTTTCACCACAGCCTGCTGCAAACGTGAGTGACAGTGATAATACCGTAATTAATATAAGATTTCTTCTTCTCATATAGATCCCCTTTTCTGCGCAGTTTTTTACACTGAATTCCTTTTTTTTTATAGATAAATTAGTCTGCCAGCATCTACTGCTCCAAAAACTTCACAATATCTTCCGGTTTTTCTGCAAAATTTGTCGCCCCGTGTTCCATCAGGAACTCCTTATCACGGAATCCCCAAAGCACTGAGATGCACGGCAGTCCTGAATTTTTTGCCGTCATGACATCCACATCCGAATCACCGATGTAGACTGCCGTATCCGCCGGTTTTCCAAGTTCTGCAAGCGCCGTGTGCACCATATCCGGCGCTGGTTTTCTCGCCACACCTTCGCGCTCCCCGATCGCAGCCTGCACAATGCCTTCGAAATAAATCTCGTTTAACTCTTTGACTGCAAAATCAATCTTATTCGAAACGATTGCAAGCGCATAACCTTTTTCCTTTAATTTGCGGAGCACCGGAACAACACCATCGTAAGCTCTCGTTTTGTCATTGCAGTGTTCTCCATAATACTTTTTAAAAACAGCAAATGTTTCTTCGAATTTCGGATTGTCAAATCCGCCCGGAACGGAAAGCTCCATCAGACGACGCACACCGTTTCCAACAAATGCACGCACTTCCCCGATCGTGCGCTCCGGCATCTGCATCGTTCGCAACGCATAGTTTGTGGCATCTGCCAGATCCTCTAACGTATTTAATAAGGTTCCATCCAGGTCAAATACGACTGTTTCATATTTTTTCATAATAATCCTCATTTCTGCTTGTGATAAATCTTTTGATCCACACATATTTCCTTTTTCTAATTGACACTCACGTTTCCCGCAAGCACCTGCTTGTAATCTTCGTAATTCTTTGCAAGGAGCGCCGGTGTATCCAGTCCATACGGACATTTGCTCTTGCATTTATTGCAGTGCAGGCAGTTCTCGATCTTTTTCATTTTCGCCTGAACCTCCGGTGTGAGCTGCAGTGCAGACGGAGATCGGCGCAGCAGAAGCGACATACGCGCACAGTTATTGATCTCAATGCCCGCCGGACACGGCATGCAATAACCGCAGCCGCGGCAAAAATCGCCTGCCAGCTCTTTTCGATCATTCTCGATCAGTGCACGGATCTCATCCGTCATCGTCGGTGGATTATCAATATATGAAATAAATTCATCCAGCTCTTTTTCCCGCTGCACACCCCAGATCGGCAGTACATTTTCATACTGCGCCTCAAATGCATAGGCTGCCGCAGAATTCGTGATCAGACCGCCGGACAATGCTTTCATCGCGATAAATCCCATGTCTGCCTTTTTACATTTTTCCACTAATGCAATGTCCTTATCCGTTGCCAGATAGCAGAACGGAAACTGCAGTGTCTCATACAGCCCGGATTCGATTGCCTCCTCGGCAACCGCCAGTCTGTGGTTCGTGATACCGATATGGCGGATCTTCCCCTGCGCCTTTGCTTCAAGCATCGCCTCATAAAGTCCTGTTCCATCTCCCGGTTTCGGGCAGAAAGAAGGATTGTGGAACTGATAGATATCAATGTAATCCGTCCTTAAATTATGTAAGGAAATCCCAAGCTGTTCCCAGAATTCGTCCGCATTGTTCGCTGCCGTCTTAGTGGCAATGTAGACTTTTTCACGCATTCCGTCAAATGCTTCGCCTAATTTTTCCTCACTGTCCGTGTAAAACCGCGCCGTATCAAAAAACGTAATGCCCGCTTCATACGCTTTTCCCGCCAGTTTTACCGCATCCTCTGTGCTGACTCTCTGGATCGGCAGTGCGCCAAATCCATTCTTATTTACTTTGATCCCTGTACTTCCTAAAACTACCGTTTCCATAACTCTTATCGTTTTCCTCCTTAAATCAATCGTGTTTTAACCACTATTTGCGCCCAACATCATCTATGCAACAGAATGCACACCCACGAACATTCTATTGTTTTAAATAAGGGAAAAATAACCCGCTCTTATTCCGCTTATCAAACATATTATTATACTGCAGTATCTCATAATTTTTCAGCCATTTTGCATCCTCGCCAGCCGCATCTTCCACATGTAAAAATTTTCCCTGCGATTTGGAATAAAATCCTCTCGAATTGACCGCCGGAATTTCTTCCATCATGTCGGCTAAAAACTGATTGTATGCCGGAAGCGCAATGCCCGCGCGCTCCAACGCCAATGTTGACAGATAATTAAGGCTTGTCAGTTCCACACTTTCTTTGTCACTGTCATAATTCGTCCAGATAAAAAACGGTACGGTGTAAAGATTCTCAAGTTCAGACAGCGTCAGTCCGCCCAATCCTTTCCCATTCAGATACGGATAAAAACTGGATGACAAACTCGGCTGATGATCCCCGAAAAAGACGATCTCAACCGGATCATCCACTTTTTCAAAATAGGAGATCAGATACTCTAATGCCGAATCACTCTCGTGGATCAATGACAGGTATTGGTTCACGTCCGGATAATTGATGCCAAGCATACGCGCTTTTTCATCAAAATTGTCATATTTCTCCGTATAACCGCCATGATTCTGCATGGAAATACTCATAATGAATAAATCCTCGTTGGATTTCTTACTCTCATAACGGTCGACGATCTTCTCATACAGTTCCTGATCTGTAATATAATCACGCAATATCTTCGTCTGGTCAAAATCATCGATAAAATGCGTTTCATCAAATCCCATATTCGGATATACGATATTGCGGCTCCATCCGGTATCATAATAAGGATGCATTGCCACACAGGTGTAACCGATATTTTTCAGATTTGACACCAGGGAAGTCGGTGTATCCGTGATATACTGCTGATAGACAACCGAACCGCTCGGCAGAAATGCCATGGAATTTCCCGTCAAAAATTCCCACTCGGAGTTTGGTGTTTTGGCGCCAAACACGGAAGAGAGCGCATGCCCCTTGATCGTATTTTCCTCCAGTGAATCGTAAAACGGTGTCAGATCGATATTGGCTGAAAAATTACCCACCACACTAAGGTCCGCATAGGATTCACTCATAACCACAATAATGGTCGGCTTCTTCTCCGTTTCTCCGGCGACTGTATCCGTCTCTTTGCTGTACTGATCCTCAAGTTCCTTGACTGCCTCTTTCGAATACCCATCCGGTTCCGCAATAAAGCAGTCGCGGATACTTAACACAAAGTTTAAGATATAGCCGTTTCTGTAACTTCCTTTTTGTTCCCATGTCTCCGTCACAACACCCTGCGTATGTTTTCCAATGTATACACAACACAGCACGGCAAGTGAAATGCACACGATCGACATCGGAATCCTTTTCTTAAAGGATACGTGTAATTTACGGATAAATGCAACATACAGCGTGGAAAGAAGTATGACATAGCCCGCCCTTGCATCCAGAACAAATTCATAATTCCCTGCTACGGAAAGTCCCGTCTGGATAGATTTTAAATCACTGAAAATAAACTCATTTCCACGAAACAGATACACAAAATAGTTGATCCCGGCAAGGGACAACAGTACAATATGCGAAATCAGACAGGTCAGTCCTGTATTGTTTGTAAATATCTGAATGACCAGAAAAACTACCAGACAGCACAATACATTCAAAAACATTTTATTGTCGGATATTTTTGCTCTCAGTTCTGCATCCAGTAACAGATACTGGATATGATATGCTGTAAAAATGCCGCCTGTCCCAAGCATGATCGCACTCCACAGCCATGACATTTTTTCATTTAATTCAATCTTTAAACTTTTAATTCCAAAATAAAGTACCCCAAACCCGAACAGTACCCATACCGGAAATCTTATCACTGCAAACATCACTGCTGCAAACACCATTGCCACAGCAAGCCGGATCAGATTCTCTTTTTCAAAATATAACCTTATCTTCATGATTTCCTCATATTTCCATCTTTTATCGTCTCTTTTTCAACAAAGTTATTCTATCATTACATACAGATTTGTCAATTTTGTGAAGATTAAACTTTTCTTAGTTTTTTTCTTTTTCATTTACGGAATATAGTTTTATATACATAAAATCCCCCTTAAGCAGTTTGGAAACATTTACCCTGTCTGCTTAAGGGGGATCATACATATCTTTGTGCGTTTCCTATTGATTGGCCAGCCTTTATTTTGTCTGTTTTTTAAAGAAATCATCGATCGCTGCATGCAGTTTCTGCGCATCCATGCTTTTTAACAGGTAACCATTCGGCTTTAACGACATCACGTCCATAACCGTCTGTGCATCGTTTTTTCCGGTAAGAAAAATGATCGGAATGTTCTGAAATTCCGTATCTTCACGAATCATCTGCATAAACTGTTTGCCATCCACGATTGGCATTTCATAATCTAACAAGATCAGATCCGGTATATTTAAGGCAAGATATTTGATCGCCATCTCGCTGGAATTGACAGGAATTACCTGATATTTATCTTCCAGCAGTGTTTTAATATTCCGGAGGATCACTCCCGAATCATCCACCGCTAAAATAGTTCTTTTTTTCATTTTATAATATTCATCCATCTGCCTTTTGATGTTTTCCACCATCTCCACCACATTGATCGGTCTTATAAAAATATCGGTAAACATCTGTTTTGGAAGTGTTTCCCAGAGTTTCTCAAGCTCTTCCACATTTCCCATGACAAACACAGGCGTTTTATGCTTGATTGCATGATCTACGATCACTTTAACCCCAACCGCCTTTAATCCCGCAATAACCCTGTCATGGTATCTGTCAATTCCATAATCTCTTCCATCGATACATCCGCCACATAAACACGCAGCTGATCCATGGATTCCCTGATGCATTCCGGAACCTGATATTCTTCAAGTTGTTCCATGATCTGATCCACTCCATCAAGGTCAAACTGTTCTATGCACTGGTGTATCTGCTGTAATGCAGTGATCCACTCCCCGTCCGAAAACTCTTTTTTTGCATCCTCTTCCTTCTCTGCATAGGGGCGCAATATATTTTTTAAATCACGGTACAGGGTAAGCACATCCGGTGTTTTTTCCTCTAACACCTCTGTCTTACCCTGTTTTCCATAATCCTCAAGTTCCTTTGCTGCCTCCGACAACGGTACTGCACCGATCAGAAGTGCAGAACTTTTTAACGCATGTACTTCAATCACATAATCACCGATCAGACCCTCTTTCAGGCACTGTTCGATCTTATTTGCCTTACTGTCGATCGTACGGTAAAATATCCGGATCGTTTTCATCAGTGCTGCCTTCGAACCACAGTGATTTACCCCCTCCTCGAATGAAAATCCCATCTGTGGATCTTCCGGCTGTATCTCACGGTCAGAGAGATCATCTGCAAGAAGCTTCTTTGCCTCCTCCTTCGGGACATCACGCACAAGATCTTTTGGCAGCCACAGTTTCAGCTGGTTACAGATCCGTGCAAAATCAATCGGTTTTGCAACGAAACCATTCATTCCTGCATTCAGGAATTCCTTTCTGGCATCTACCATTGCATTCGCAGTGAGTGCAATGATCGGAAGCTTCTGATACTTGTCCTCCGGCAGTGCACGAATAGCTTTTGCAGCTTCTATTCCATCCATAACCGGCATCATGTGATCCATCAGCACCAGATCATACTGGCTGCCCCTGACCATTTTTACTGCCTGCAGTCCATTTTCTGCCGTATCGATCTGCATCCGGAGAGGTTTTAGCAGTTCTTTTGCCACCACAAGATTCAATTCGTTATCATCCACAAGTAAAATGTGTGCCTCCGGGGCAATAAACAGACATTCCGCTTCTTTTTCCGTCACATTATCTTTCTGTCCATTATAATTTACCGCAGAAACAGGTGTCGGATCAATGATTGTCTGTTCTATCGTAAAGAAAAACCTGCTTCCCTTTCCGTATTCACTTTCTACTTCGATAACCCCTCCCATCATATTGACTAAATTCTGGGAAATTGTCAAGCCCAGTCCGGTTCCTTCCACATAACGGTTTCTGTCCATCTCCACGCGCTGAAACGCATCGAACAGAATTTTATGATCTTCCTTGCGGATTCCGATCCCGGTATCTGCCACCTCATAATAAAGCATTACTTTATCCGTATTTTTCTGTCTGACATGCACGGAAAAGCGGACGCTGCCTTTCTCTGTATATTTAATGGCGTTATTTACCAGGTTTATGATGACCTGACGGATACGCCCCATATCCCCTTTCAGCTTACATGGAATATCCTGATCAATATCATAGATCAGTTCCAGACCAGAATGTCCGATCCTGTTTTCCATACTGATCCTCAGATCATGAAACAGTGAACATGTATCATACGGTTCATCAAACAGCTGCATTTTACCGGCTTCCATCTTTGAACAATCCAGCACATCATTGATGATTGTAAGAAGCACACGCCCGGAACTCTGGATATTCAGCAGATATTCCTGCTCCTTCGGTGAATGCCGGGAACGCAGTAAGATCTCTGTAATTCCCACAATAGAGTTCATCGGCGTACGTATCTCATGTGACATATTCGAAACGAAGTTGGTTTTGGCACGGTTGGCATCTTCCGTCTGTAATACAAGACGCTTCATCAGATGGTTCTGCTCTATGATCTTTGTCACATCAACAATCGTCATCATATATCCCTGTATCAGTTCATTGTCCTTTAATACCGTTTCTTCCACCTGATAATGCCGGTCTTTCCAGTCAAAAAATCCTGACTGCCCTGAATAAATGCATATATCTTATCATCCGTGCTATATCCCTGTTCCTTATTTATAGAAGTAATAATTTTATCCGCCATCGAATTTAAAAAAAGGAAACGGTGATCCGCATCTGTTACAATGACAGCTTCTTTCAGATTATCAATAATATAATTTTTTGCATTTTTGACAGGATCAAACAAGCCGTATTTTACAACGGCAATGCTCATAAAGATACAGGACAACAGAATTCCAAGAGGTGTTGGATCATCTCCTTTTAGAATTTTTAAAATGCGCAGAGACAACAGGAGCATTGGTGAAAGCATCGCTGCGATCATAAGGAAATGGATTTTTCCTTTATTGGGCATACTTCTCTGAGAGCAGTAGGAAGAGATGATGATGCCGATCGTGGTCATGATTTCTGCCAGTAAGAAAGCCATATAGACATAGTACATTGGTGCTGGAGAGATTTCCAGCGTATATCCGTTCAGGTTTGCCTTCGAAGGAGCCAGTCAGTAATCTTTATAGTATAGATGATGATAATCAACGGTTGCGATCATAACATAAAATCCCATGTTTACCACAAGAAGCAGATGGATCACCCACTGTGGGATTTTTATATTTTTCCAGCGTATCATAAACATGAGGGCACAGAAATTACCATTATACCATGTCCTGGTGGGTTTGATAAATGTTTTTTCGTAAATTTTAGTTGACTTTAATTTTCAACATCTGCTGCCAAAGCTGCCCGCACTCTCTTTTTTCAAATCCGGCTTCTTTTCAAACGTACATGATGGATTCCTTTTACGAAACTCATTTGATTTTCCTCCTTATCTTCCCTGATATCCGCGGCCTTCCCTTCCCGGCATATCCTCACTTTTCACATAGCGGGCATTGAACTCCATATTGATCTCACGGATCTCTTTCTTTCCGTCAATATAATCCTGATACATATCCGCAAGTCTCGCCATACAGCCATCACAGTTCGCGGAAATATTTCCAAGAGATTCCTCCACGATCTGTTTACGTTCCTCTTTTGTTGTATCTTTGATCAGATATCCTGGCATTGTTTTTTCCTCCTGATAGGTTCACCTCTATTTCAGGTGTTTTGTACTTTCATTGTTGTTTACTTTTTCCTGTGAAAAAAGCTGCTTGTATCAGACAAACAGCTTTACAAAAATTTTTCTTTTCTGTTTTTTTATTCTACTCTGGCCAAATGTCAGTGTCAACACAATTTTTCGCCTGTTTCCGAAACACAAAACAAAAGCCTCCGGAACAATTCCAGAGGCTTCATACGTGCGTTAGAGGATTCGAACCCCCGACCTTTTGGTCCGT
>OKSR01001026.1_pt1 | contig 10816 bp, 9 predicted proteins | sample 1606491 | NCBI WGS metagenome assembly OKSR01 (sample SAMEA3879605, study PRJEB24766) | human gut metagenome | biome: human-associated habitat; feature: feces | place: USA | collected 1985/1987 | reverse complement strand
TTTGCGCTCTGAAAATGACCATTACACTATTTCTTACCAAAATAGTAACAGAATATAAATTAAAAAAACAGATACTGAAATGAAAAAAGGCCTTCATCCAGAATCATACCGTCCGGTAGTATTTAAAGATATGTCAAATGGTGACATGTTTTTATCTAAATCAACTGTAGCAACTAAAGAAACCATCGAATTCGAAGGTGAAACTTATCCGTTGCTGAAGATTGAAATCTCAAACACTTCTCACCCGTTCTATACTGGTAAATCTACATTGGTAGACACTGCAGGACGTGTTGATAAGTTCATGAGCCGTTACGGTGACCGTAAGAAGAAATAATTAGTCTTTCTTGTAAGATGAAAAAGAGGAGATTCCGAAAGGAATTTCCTCTTTTTCGTTTTGAGACATTACACTGGCAACAATATATCCGGAAGTTTTCAGGACTATCAGCCGAAAAATAAATAAAAGAAAAATGTCCGGATTCCGTTTATTACAAAATAAAGGAAGTACCTTTACAGAATTAATAAACAAAAATGGAAATAACTAACTTAAAACAAATGACAAAGGAGGAAGTTTTTAACCTTATCAGACAACGCCTTTCTTTTGGTGACGAATTGCAGCAACAATTAAGGCATGTGGACAAAGACAAATTTATGAAAGAGCATCGCAGATTCGAAATGTCGGGATTCGAAACCCAAACAGGATGGTGTACTGTTTTTAACAATGACATTTTAAACAAATTTGCCGACTTGGGCATTTATAACTATACTTCTTATCTTTTTCTTGACTTTTATATGGGTGTGCCAACCGTTTACCTCAAGTATTTCTCCGAAGATGAGAATTTGGAATACACTCTCGACGGATATACAACAACAGAAATCATATTTACGATTTTTGAATTGACTATCTTCTCAGGAAAACCGACAAGAAGACGGAAATAAAAATACTATTCTCATATCAACCCCACCCCTTTCAGCCTGTCTCTAGAGAACACATGAACTCTCCCCAAAACAGAGGCTCTGTTTGATGTAAACAGACGCTCCAACTGCCACAAACAGACACTCTATTTTCCTCAAACAGAGCCTCTATTTTACCGCACTCCCCAATAAAACAAATTAAGAATCCAACTTGTAGCGACAATCAACGAAAAGCACACAAATCCTGAACATAAACACTTGTAAGTTGTTTACTCTCTTTAAAAAAGAGAAACGAATCAACGCAAAAACTCTAAACATCAGTGTGCTGTATGAAAAAGAAATATGGATTTATGCTCGCAGTAGCCGTCCTATTAGCGGGCTGCGGACAAAAAAAAGAAACGAGTGTTATAACGGCCCGTCCGGTGAAAACCACGATTGTAGAGTCAAGATCGATCATCAGAAAAGATTTTTCGGGTATTGTAGAAGCCGTGGAGTATGTGAAGCTGGCATTCCGGGTCAGCGGACAAATCATCAACCTGCCTGTCATAGAAGGCGAGAAAGTAAAGAAGGGACAATTGATTGCAGCTATCGACCCCAGGGACATCGCCCTGCAATATGCCGCTACCAAATCGGCGTATGAGACGGCTGCCGCACAAGTGGAACGCAACAAGCGCCTCCTCTCCCGCCAAGCCATATCGGTTCAGGAATATGAAATCAGCCTGGCTAATTACCAGAAAGCGAAATCAGAATATGAGTTATCCGTCAATAATATGCGCGACACTAAATTGACGGCTCCCTTCGATGGTTCCATCGAAAAACGTCTTGTGGAAAATTATCAGCGTGTCAACTCGGGTGAAGGTATCGTGCAGTTGGTCAATACACACAATCTGCGCATCAAGTTTACAATTCCCGACGCTTACCTTTACCTGCTCCGCACCAAAGACCCGCGTTTTCTAGTAGAGTTCGACACATTCAAAGGACATGTTTTCCAGGCAAAGCTTGAAGAATATCTTGATATCTCGACAGACGGAACGGGGATTCCGGTCAGTATTACTATTGATGACCCGTCTTTCGACCGGGATTTATATGCAGTGAAACCGGGATTTACGTGCAGTATCCGTTTCACGGCAGATGTAGGCCCGTTGGTACAGGATAGTTGGACAATTATCCCGTTAAGCGCCGTGTTCGGTGAAAGCGAAGGAAAGAAGATGTACGTCTGGGTGGTGGAAGACAACAAGGTACACAAACGAGAAGTGACTGTTAACGCACCTACCGGAGAAGCACAGGTACTTATCTCCAAAGGGTTGAAACCGGAAGAGAAAATTGTTATTGCCGGAGTATATCAGTTAGTAGAAGGGGAAAACGTAAAAGATATAGAGAAATGAACTTAGCCAAATATTCATTAGACAACACGAAGATTATCTATTTCTTTCTTGCTGTGTTGCTTATCGGAGGGATTTCTTCCTTCGGAAAGCTAGGGAAGAAAGAAGATGCTCCCTTCGTCATCAAGTCAGCGGTTATCATGACCCGTTATCCGGGAGCCGAGCCGGCAGAAGTGGAACGTCTGATAACAGAGCCTATCTCTCGCGAAATACAAAGTATGAGTGGTGTGTACAAGATTAAATCGGAATCTATGTACGGGCTTTCCAAAATCACATTTGAATTGCAACCGTCACTATCGGCAAGTTCCATTCCGCAAAAGTGGGACGAGCTACGTAGGAAGGTACTCAATATACAACCGCAGTTGCCGAGTGGTGCATCTACGCCGACTGTGTCGGACGATTTCGGCGATGTATTCGGTATCTATTACGGTCTGACGGCCGATGATGGTTTCTCCTACGACGAGATGCGAAACTGGGCGGAACGGATTAAAACACAAGTCGTCACTGCCGACGGTGTGATGAAAGTGGCACTGTTCGGAGTACAGACAGAGGTAGTAAATATCTTCATCTCGACCAATAAACTGGTAGGCATGGGCATCGACCCGAAACAGCTCGCCAGCCTGCTGCAATCACAAAACCAGATTATCAACACCGGAGAAATCCGCGCAGGGGAACAACAGCTACGGGTAACTGCTAATGGTATGTATACGACCATAGATGATATCCGCAATCAGGTTATCACCACGAAAGCGGGACAGGTGAAGTTGGGAGATATTGCCGTTATCGAAAAGGGCTATCTCGATCCTCCTTCCAATATCATGCACGTAAACGGAAAACGTGCTATCGGTATCGGTGTCTCTACCGACCCGCAACGGGACGTAGTGCAGACAGGTGAAAACGTAAAAGCCAAACTGAGTGAACTACTCCCGCTTATGCCCGTAGGACTGGAATTGCAAAGTCTTTATCTGGAAAACGAAATAGCCAACGAAGCCAATAACGGATTTATCATCAATCTGATTGAGTCCATCTTAATTGTAATTGTGATTATCATGCTGGTAATGGGACTTCGTGCCGGTGTCCTGATTGGCTCATCGCTGATATTTTCTATCGGAGGTACACTACTTATCATGTCTTTCTTTGGTGTCGGACTGAATCGTACGTCGCTGGCGGGATTCATTATCGCAATGGGTATGCTGGTAGACAATGCCATTGTGGTGACGGATAATGCACAGATTGCCATTGCTCGTGGAGTAAACAGGCGAAAGGCATTGATAGACGGTGCCACAGGACCGCAATGGGGATTACTCGGAGCCACTTTCATTGCTATCTGTTCATTCCTGCCACTTTATCTGGCCCCGTCTTCGGTAGCGGAAATCGTGAAGCCGTTGTTTGTGGTACTCGCCATTTCGCTGGGATTGAGTTGGATACTTGCATTGACACAGACGACCGTATTCGGTAATTTTATCCTGAAAGCCAAGGCGAACGGCGATGCAAAAGACCCATATGACAAGCCTTTCTATCATAAGTTTGCTTCTATTCTCCGGACGCTGATCCGCCGCAAGGTGTTGACGCTGGGTTCTATGGTAGCACTTTTCATCATCTCACTCGTCATCATGGGGACGATGCCACAAAACTTTTTCCCTTCTTTGGACAAACCTTATTTCCGTGCAGACGTATTCTACCCGGACGGGTATAGTATCAACGATGTGGTGAAAGAGATGAAATCGGTGGAAGAACATTTGGTACAACAGCCGGAAGTAAAGAAAGTATCAATTACTTTCGGAAGCACACCATTGAGATATTATCTGGCATCTACTTCAGTAGGACCGAAACCGAACTTCGCCAATGTACTGGTAGAACTGACGGACAGTAAATATACGAAGGAATATGAGGAGAATTTCGACGGATATATGAAAGCGAATTATCCGAATGCGATTACCCGGACGAGCCTGTTCAAATTATCCCCTGCCGTAGACGCTGCTATTGAGATCGGTTTTATAGGGCCGAATACAGATACGCTTGTGGCACTAACCAACCAAGCGTTGGAGATTATGCACCGGAATCCGGATTTGATTAATATCCGCAATTCGTGGGGGAACAAGATTCCGGTATGGAAACCTGTGTATAGTCCGGAACGTGCACAACCGTTGGGAGTATCCCGACAGGGAATGGCACAAAGTATCCAGATTGGTACAACGGGAATGACGTTGGGAGAATACCGTCAGGGCGATCAGGTGCTCCCTATTCTGCTAAAGGATAATACGGTGGATTCGTTCCGTATCAATGACTTACGCACGCTTCCGGTGTTCGGCACGGGAAACGAGACAACAAGCCTGGAACAAGTAGTGTCGGATTTTGATTTTCAATACCGGTTCTCTAATGTGAAAGATTACAACCGACAAATGGTGATGATGGCACAATGTGACCCGCGCCGCGGAGTAAATGCGATTGCAGCCTTCAACCAAGTGTGGTCGCAGGTACAAAAGGAGATTAAAGTTCCGGAAGGATATACGATGAAATATTTCGGAGAACAGGAAAGCCAGGTAGAATCCAACGAAGCATTAGCCAAGAATCTTCCGTTGACGTTCTTTTTGATGTTTGTTACGCTACTGTTCCTATTCAAGACATATCGTAAACCGACAGTGATTTTGCTGATGTTACCGTTGATATTCATCGGTATCGTGTTAGGATTGCTATTACTTGGCAAATCATTCGACTTTTTCTCTATCCTCGGATTACTCGGATTAATCGGCATGAATATCAAGAATGCAATCGTACTTGTGGAACAGATTGATTTGGAAGCTAAGATGGGAAAGAAGCCGCTTGATGCGGTGGTTAGTGCCACAACGAGCCGTATCGTTCCTGTAGCAATGGCATCGGGGACAACGATTCTGGGTATGTTGCCGTTGCTGTTCGATGCGATGTTCGGCGGAATGGCAGCCACTATCATGGGAGGTTTGCTGGTAGCTTCGATACTGACACTGTTTGTGTTGCCGGTGGCTTATTGTGCCATTCAACGGATTAAGGATTAAATGGGAATTTACTATTTATAATGGATAAAATGAAAACTCAATTTATAATTATATCACTGTTGCTTCTCGGCTTCACTGCCCGGGCGCAACAACCTTATCTCAGCCGGGAAGCCTATCGCGACAAAGTGGAGGCTTACAGCCAGATATTGAAACAACAAAAACTAAAGACAATGGCAAGTGCGGAAGCACGAAAGATAGCTCATACGGGATTCTTACCCAAAATAGACGTAAATGCGGACGGTACTCTGAATATGAGCGACCTAAAAGCATGGAACGAACCGCTGGGAGAATATCGGAACCACACTTATCAAGGGGTGTTTGTCGTCTCTCAACCTCTCTATACAGGTGGTGCCCTTAACGCTCAACATAAGATTGCGAAAGCGGATGAGAAGCTGAATCAACTGAACGAGGAACTAACTTTGGACCAGATTCATTATCAGAGCGATGCTGTTTATTGGAATGCCTCCGCTTCACAAGCTATGTTACAGGCAGCAGACAAATATCAAAGCATCGTCAAACAGCAATATAACATCATTCAGGACCGTTTTAACGATGGAATGATTAGCCGTACAGACTTACTGATGATTTCCACCCGCTTAAAAGAAGCTGAACTACAATATATCAAGGCCCGTCAGAATTATACGTTAGCATTGCAAAAGTTGAATATCCTCATGGGTATGGAACCTAATGCTCCCGTAGACAGTCTTTCTTCGATTAACACAGCTTTTACCCCCGTACAGATTCTGTCGTTGGAAAATGTATTGCAACGGCGCGCTGATTACGAAAGTACGCAAGTAAATATCATGAAAAGTCAAGCGCAACGTAAAGCCGCTCTCAGCCAGTTTAACCCTCAACTAAATATGTATTTTAGCGGCGGCTGGGCAACGGGAACGCCTAACCTTGGATATGACGTATCTTTCAATCCTATTGTCGGCATTAATCTGAATATTCCTATTTTCCGCTGGGGAGCCCGTTTCAAAACAAACCGCCAGCAGAAAGCATACATCGGAATACAGAAACTGCAACAAAGTTATATAACGGATAATATCAACGAAGAATTGTCCGGTGCATTAACTAAACTGACGGAAACGGAATATCAGGTGAAAACTGCAACAGAGAACATGAATCTGGCTAATGAAAATCTTGATTTAGTTACCTTCTCTTATAATGAAGGTAAAGCAAGTATGGTGGATGTTCTCTCGGCGCAGTTATCGTGGACACAGGCACACACAAATCTAATTAACGCATATTTGTCGGAGAAAATGGCGATAGCTGAATATAGAAAGGTTATCAGTGAATAAATAGTCTGAAAACAGTATTGTAAACAATAGAAAGCAAATCAAAAAAGTAAATCCGGAGATACGAGCATAACTCTGCCCATATCTCCGGATTCTTATCTCTAAAGCCGGTTGTTCTTTTATTATGCAAGGAAGGAAATCAACACACCCGCAGCCACGGCAGAACCGATTACTCCGGAGATGTTACTTGCCATACAATACTGCAAGACGTGATTCTTGGAGTCGTACTTCAAAGCAATCTCATTCGCCACACGGCTTGCCATTGGAACAGCACTCAATCCGGTTGCACCAATAAGAGGATTGATCTTCTTTTTGGAAAAGAGATTCACCAGTTTCACAAACAAAATACCACCTGTAATAGAAAGGGCGAATGCAAGGAAACCACCTATAACGATACCGATTGTTGTCCAGTTCAGGAAAGCTTCTGTAGTCATTGTAGCACCCACTGATAATCCTAAGAAGATAGTGGCGGCATTCATGATACTATTAGAAGCTGCATCGAACAAACGGAAAGTATTACTTCCGATCTCTTTCACCAGGTTACCGAACATCAACATACCAATCAAAGGTACTGCACTCGGCACGAAAAGCGCTACAACCGTAGTTACTACAATCGGGAAAATTATCTTCAATACACGCAAATTCTTAATTTCGGTCTTTGAAGGATATTTCTTCTCCTGCTCTTTCATATTGATACTCAACTCTTTCTTAGAACAAAGAAGTTTCACCACCAACGGAATAATCACCGGAACCAATGCCATATAAGAATAAGCGGCAATAGCAATCGGGCCCAACAGATGAGGAGCCAGTTTGATCGTTGTGAAGATAGCCGTAGGGCCGTCCGCACCACCGATGATACCGAGAGAAGCTGCTTCTTTCGGAGTGAATCCCATTAAAATAGATACCAACAGTACGGTAAAGATACCGAGTTGTGCGGCAGCACCGAAAATAGAAAGACGCAGATTACGCAACATCGGCCCGAAGTCCGTTAATGCACCGACACCCATAAAGATAATCGGAGGCAAGAAGCCGGTTTTAATCAACATATAATAAATGAAGTTCATCAGTCCCAATTCATGGGCAATGTCATGCAAAGGCATTTCCCAAATGTTCTTCATCACTCCGTTTATCATTACCATGCCATTCTCGTCTGCCTGAATCACTCCCATATCACCACCGGGAAAGTTGGCAAGCAACACACCGAAAGCGATAGGGACAAGCAACAACGGTTCGTACTGTTTCTTGATACCCAGATAAAGCAGGACAAACGCGATAGCATACATTATCAGGAACTGCGGTTCGGCAATGATATTGCTGAACGCAGTCATCTCATATAAGTTCTCAAATATCTCGTTCATTATCCTATCTTCATTAATACATCATCTTCTGAAACAGTGTCTCCCGGGTTAGCGCAGATAGCAGTAATTGTACCACCAAATTCCGCACGAATGGCGTTATACGTTTTCATTGCTTCCACATAGCACAGCACATCACCTTCTTTCACCACGTCACCTACTTTCATAGCAGTTTCCTGCGCATTCTTCACTAAAAAGAATTTACCCTCAAGCGGAGAAAGAACATCCTGTCCCTCTCCTGCCGGTGCGGCAGCGGCAGCAGGTGTAGCAGGAAGTTCGGCATCGCCATAAGCTACGGTCACACGGTAAGCCTGTCCGTCTACCTGTACAGTCAATGTCTTTGGTTTTGCATCTTCTTCAGGAGACTTATCTTTCTCTGCACGGCGTTTTGCAACATCTTCCAGGAAGTCCTCTTTCGCTTTTCCACTCTTATAAGCTTCGTATTGAGCCGGATGCATGGCGTACTCGAAGAGTTCCTCGTCATCTTCGCCCACTTCCCACTTATTTTCTTTCATCAACTTGCGGTACTTGTCGAGAGAATCCGGATAGTTGTCCTGCGGATTTCCTTCGAAGAATTTGCGACCTTCGCGCTCGGCCTTTTCGATGATTTCGGGAGCAAGTTTGCCCGGCAAACGTCCGGCTTTCCCCAGAATCATATCCCAAATATCATCGGCAATCATTCCCCAACGGTCTTTGCCTTTCTCCATAGCCATCACATTCATCATGGCAAGGTTCTTCACATACTGGCTGAACGGAGTCACCAACGGAGGATAACCGACACGAGGCCATACATAGGCAACTTCGTCGAACAACTTAATCAGAAGCTGGTCTTGCGTCATAAACGGCAGATTGTGTTTTGCCTTATATTTGTTGATAGATTCCAGATTCGTTTCGAGGTCTGCCATTAAACTACCCATCATACCACCGGGAAGTCCAGGAGCGATAAGCAGAGAATTCATCAGACGGTTTTTCGGGCTGATGTACAATCCGAGGAAATCGTCCATAAACTCTTGAATCATGCCACGCACCTTCATATAGGCTTCCATATTGATTTCCGGCACCTGATAACCGGCATCCTTCAGCATAGCCTGAACACTCAGCAGGTCGGCATGGCCTGTACCCCATGAAAGTGGTTCCATACCTACGTCAATATAATCACAACCGGCTTCGCATACCTCAAGAATACTTGCCATATTAAATCCGGGACCTGCATGACTATGATACTGTACAGGTATTTCGGGATGTGCCGCTTTGATATTCGCCACAATCTTGCCCAATGAAACGGGGCGACCGATGCCTGCCATATCTTTGATACAAATCTCGTCCGCCCCCAATTTGATAAGTTCCAACGCCATATTGGTGTAGTACTCTACAGTATGAATGGGCGAATGAGTGATACAAAGCGAGCATTGTGAAATCATTCCTGCCTCTTTGGCGTATGTAATGGAAGGAGCAATGTTGCGTACATCATTCAATCCGCAGAATGTACGGGTGATATCTGTACCTTGCGCTTTCTTCACTTTGTAGAACAATTTGCGGACATCCGCCGGAACGGGGCTCATCCGGAGTCCGTTCAGTGCGCGGTCGAGCATATGGGTTTGAATGCCTGCTTCGTGAAATGGCTTTGTCCATTCGCGCACGGCTCTATTCGGGTTTTCGCCAAACAATAAATTTACCTGTTCAAAACCTCCGCCATTAGTTTCTACACGGGCAAAACAGCCCATTTCAATAATGGCAGGAGCTACCTTCACGAGTTGGTCTACACGAGGTACATATTTTCCGGCTGACTGCCACATATCTCGGAATACCAAACTAAACTTTACTTCTCTTTTCATGTCTTTCAATGATAATGATATACTTGATTAATTATAACTTTTCTACTTTGGTGACCTTTCCCTTACCTTGTGTCACAACATTCACGGCCGCAGTAATGGCAGCCAGGATATTCCCCGGAATAGGCGCAGGACCTTGTAGCGCTTCCTTCTTCGCAGGAATCACTTCTTCGGGAGCATACTTGTTGACAAGAGTAATCAGTAACTTACCTAAATAAATCACAATCAGCAGAATAACAAATACAGTAGCCATTCCGACCACCATCAGCAGAATCGCTGTTTCGATATTTTCCATATAATAAACTATTAGTATTTTAAGTTGTTTGTCCAAAAAGCGTTCGAAAATACCAAATTTTTATTATAAAATAAATTAAGAAAGGAATATAATGTATAAAAACGTCATTTCTCTGATTGAAAAACCAGATGATTTACCATTGAACGATTTATCGTCCCTACAAAAAAATGTGAGAGAAAGCCCCTCAACTTTCTCTCACACTCTGATAAAACAATTATTAAATAAATGCACTGACTGATAACAACCCGGTTTAGCCCTACTTCTGGTTTCATACCTTCTTAACCTATCAAACTACCAGAAGAAAACCGGTCACAACATAAATACAACATTCTGGCCTCATCGGCTTTCTAAAAAAATTAGTGTCAGACTGGGTTGTAAACCTTCTAAAATTCAACCCAGCCTTTTTAGTCGGAAAACTAAGCTAATTCAACAACTATAACTTCCGGCGAGGGAACCATTTCCGACTCACTATTTTTGGTAGTTACTCATTCTGCTACCAAAATCTATTGTTTGTTTTGACTTTTTTCATGTTAGTCTCACAGCAACTCAAATTCTTTTCTAATCTTAATCTTACTATTCATAGAGTACTTATATTAGGAAGAGAAGACTTTACTCCATTTTTACCAAGAAAAAACGAAAAAAAATCGATTTAAATAAAAAAGAGGCTGAACTCAAATGAAGTGCACCCCAAAAGTTAGACAAAAAACTTT
>OKSR01001022.1_pt1 | contig 10851 bp, 8 predicted proteins | sample 1606491 | NCBI WGS metagenome assembly OKSR01 (sample SAMEA3879605, study PRJEB24766) | human gut metagenome | biome: human-associated habitat; feature: feces | place: USA | collected 1985/1987 | reverse complement strand
CGCTTTTGTATGTTACAGGTCAATTATGCGTTGAACTTTTCCTCGTCCAGCAGACCCTCGCTCTTGGCCACGCAGATGCTGGCGACAGCGTCGCCCACAACATTCAGGGAGGTGACGAGCATCTCGATGGGGCGGTTGATGGCGAGGATGAGGGAGTAGGCCAGCAGGGCGCTGTCATTCACGAAGCCCGCACCGGACAGGATGGTGAAAAGGATGACGGCCCCTGCACCGGGGGCGGCAGGCGTCCCCACCGAGGCCAGCAGAGCCAGCAGAGCGACCACGACCAGCTGGGCGGGAGTAACGGTGTAACCGGTACAGCCTGCGATGAAGACGGTGGCCACCACCTGCATGATGGCGGTGCCGTCCATGTTGATGGTCATGCCCAGAGGCAGGACGAAGGAGGCGATGGACTCATCGACGCCGAAATCCTCGGTGCTGACCCTGATGTTCAGGGGGAGAGTGGCTGCGCTGGAAGAGGTGGAGAAGCCGAAGACGGCCACGTTGGCGATCTTCTTAATAAAGGTGATGGGGTTCTGCTTTGCGCCCAGCGCCACCACCAGAGGATAGGCCACCAGCAGGAAGACAAAGAGCAGGACCACCGTGACCACCACATACACCAGAGCGGGCTTGAGGTAATCAATGCCATAGATGGCGAAGGTGCGGGTCAGCAGCACGAAGACTGCAAAGGGTGCGAAGTTTGTGACGACGAAGTTCAGGAAGACCACCACCACGTCGTTCACCTCGCCCAGCAGGCGGCGGAGGGTGGAAGTACGGCTCTCACCCAGCACATTCATGCTCAGGCCCACAGCCACCGCGAGGAAGACGGAGGAAAGAACAGCGTTGTTGCTGCCGAAGGCCGTGACGATGTTGGAGGGGATGACATTCAGCACCACGTTCAGGGGGTTGGAACCGGTGGAGCCGGCGGCTTCCGTCAGGCCCTCGATGTGAGCGTTGAAGAGGCCCATGGAGTAGGTGGCGTAGCCCACGCATCCGGCCAGTGCCAGCGCCATAAAGGAGCAGAGCAGGAACCAGAAGAGGGTCTTGGCCGAGATGCGGCCCATGGTGCTGATATCGGCAATGCTGCCGATGGCCAGCGCGATGGAGGTGAAGACCATCGGGATGATGACCAGCTGCAGTGCTTTGATGAAGAGCTGGCCGATGATGTAGAAGAGGCCGAGCGCACGTTCCGCGCCCTCTGCGGTGATGTCCTGGAAGAGCAGGTCGTTGATGGTCTGCCAGATGCCGCTGTTGCCGGAAGCCACGAGCTTTTCGCGCAGCATCATAAAGGCAAAGCCTGCCGCCAGACCGCAAACCAGAGACACCGCCATCTTTCTTGCCAGTGCCGCGCCGCTGTTCTTATTTTTTTCCATACGATTTTCCTCACTTTTGTCCATTTCCCAGTGTGTTTCGGTCACATTCGACCTATCCTACCACGGCAAACTGTTGGACGCAAGGGAAAAATCGGCTTTTCAGGCGATTTTTTCGCAAAAGTATGACGCATGAAAATTTGATGTAAAAATTACGTTTTGGATAAAAAGAAACCTCTCCGTCACGCCTACGGCGTGACGGAGAGGTTTTCTTTTATGTATTGTCTGCGCCCAGCTCTGCGGCTTCCAGCACCTTGATGCCTTCGGCCTCGAACGCAGCGCGCAGAGTCTCGGCAAAGCCGGGGCGCGGCACCTTGTTCTTGACGCAGAGGGTGATGATGCCATGCAGGCTGGTGCATTCCAGACCGATGGAAGCGCCGTCCGCCGGCACCCAGGTCTGGAAGTCCTCGATGTACCGGGTCAGCTCCGGGCTGGACGGAGCGAAGGGGTCGCCCAGATAGCTCACCCAGAAGTCCGCCGGGAAGCCGCTGATGTACTCGCCCATCTGGAAGATGCGCTTTTTGATGCTGAGGCTGGCTTTCTGCTGGTAGACCCGGTAGACCCAGCCCATCTGCTCCGCGATCCGGAACAGTTTTCGCTCAGCGGAAAGGTTCTCTTTCAGGTCAGCGTCCACGCCCACGGCCACCTCGGCCAGCGGAGCATCTGCCGTCAGCGGCAGCTTGCGCTGGAAGGATGCCACGCAGTTGTAGAGGGCGTTCGGCGCACCCAGCGCGTCGCGGGCGTCTGTCGAGTAGCTGTAGAGCACCTCGTCCTTGTCCAGATACGCCCGCACCGCCTTACAGAGCAGGGCCGTAAGGGTGCTGAAGGGCTTGACGCCGCAGCGGAGGGCGGCGTCCACAAGCCCCGCCTTTTCCAGCCGGACGCGGCAGCAGGTGGGCGTCTCTTCAAAGGTCTGCACCACGGGGCGCTGCATATCGTTGGCCACCTGACTCTCGGGGTACTTTGCAAGGATGTCCTCGATGTCGTAGGCAGGGTCCGTCTCAAGGGTCCGGCCCTCGAAAGCCGTGCCGTACCGCAGGTTGCAGTAGAACTGCAGCACCATGGTCATGAAGGGTGCTATGCCCCGGCCATCGGTCAGGAAGTGGAACCAGTCGAAGTAGACGACTTTCCCCTCATAGCTCAGGGCAACCGTAAAGCCGTTCTCGTCCGGAAATTCGGGCTTTGCGCTGCCCTGCCGCACCGGGCAGGGGGCGTCCGACGGCTCGAGGTGGAGCAGCTTTTTCTCCCACACCGGCTTCTGGAAATAGTAGGATGCCTTTGCCCGGGCCGCATCCAGAGCCTGCTGCAAAAGCGCACCGTCCACGGCGTCTTTCAGCGTGACCTGATAGCGGCAGTTGACCATGTTTTCGCGGTAATAGTAAACGATACCCTGAAAAACAGAGCGCTGTTCGGCATCCATTCCTTATTCCCCCGCGTGTGCGGCCAGATAGTCGGCCAAATCGCTGATGGTGACGAAGTTGCGCAGCTCCTTTTCGGGGATGCGCAGGCCGAACGTCTCCTCCAGGTCGGCGACGACGGTCAGGATCTCCATGGACGACAGGTCCAGATCGTCCATCAGGACGCTGTTCTCGTTGACATCCTCGGGGGAAATCTCTGCAACATCTTCCAGAATTGCAAGGATCTGGGACACGATCTCGGTTCTTTCCATAGTTTGAATCTTCCTTTCGTAGTTCCATTCAAGGCGGCTGCGGCTCTTTTCCAGTATTCCGCAGCCTGCCCGGTTTATTCTTACTTGCGCAGCAGCTTGCCGGTGCCGGTGCGGGGCAGAGGCTCGGTGCTGAACTCCACGGCGCTCATCCGCTTGTAGAGCGGCAGAGTGCGGTTGGTCTCGGTGATGAAGTCGCGGACGGTCTGCTGGTCGGCCTCGCCGCAGTAGATGACGGCACAGATCTTCTTGCCCTTCTCCCTGACGATGCATTCCTTGACGGCCTCGCACTTGGACAGCAGATTTTCCAGTTCTTCGGGGCTGACGTTCTCACCGTTGTCGAGGATGATGATATTCTTCTTGCGTCCGGTGATGTAATAGAAGCCGTCCTCGTCCACACGGGCCAGGTCTCCGGTGTGGAACCAGCCGTCGGCGTCGAGGACTTCTGCGGTGGCCTCGGGGTCCTTGTAATAGCCCAGCATGACGCAGCCGCCGCGGATGCAGATTTCGCCCGTCTCGTCCAGCTTGTACTCGGCGTGGTCGTCGGGCTTGCCCACGGCGCGGATGTGCTTTTCGTCCTGCTCGTAATTGATGATGCCGTCGCCGCAGGTCTCGGTCATGCCGTACACCTGAGTGATCATCATGCCCTGCTGTGCCAGCTCGACCAGCATGGCGCCGTCAAACATGGCAGAGGAGCCGCAGGGGTTCCAGATGCCGTTCAGGCGGGCGCGGCGGCCCCGCTTGACGTCTTTGTAGATGGCCTCCATCAGCATGGGAGCCACAGCGATGGCATCGCTGTGCATCAGGCCGAGGTCGCGGTAGAAGTCGCGGATGTCGGCGGAGAGGTTCAGCGCCCAGCCCTTGCAGGCCCAAACGAAGAGGCAGATGAACGTACCCAGATGGAACAGGGGCAGGATGGCGAAGTTGCTCAGGACGTCGTTTTTGTCCTCGGGCATATGCTCGTGCTTATAGTCCAGCATGGCGTCGCCGAATTTGACCTGGCACTCCACCGTGGTAAAAAAGTTGCGCTCCGAGAGCATGACGGCCTTGCTGCGGCCGGTGGTGCCGGAAGTGAACATCAGCACCATCAAATCATCATGGCCCACGCAGTCAACAAGCTCTGCAGGCGCGCTGTCCCTGAAGGCGTCCATCGGGCGGAGTTTATCGCCGTAGGCGGCCTCGATGTCGGGGCGGCAGCCATAGTCGATGCCGTCGTTGACGATGAGGGAAGGCTCGACAAGGCCCAGCTCATATTCCAGCTCGGGCCAGGTCTTTTTCTGGTTGATGGTCACGACGACGGCCCCGGCGAGGATCGCGCCGAAGCTGTTGACGCCGTACTCATAGCAGTTGCGGCTCATGATGCCGACACGCTTGCCCTTGATGTCGGGGATATTCTCCTTAAAATAAGTAACGGCCCTGCGGATGTCCTGCACATACTGGGCGTAGGTCTTTTCCACCACAGTCTTGCCATCGGCGGCCACATAGCGGAACGCCACCCGGTCGGGGTACTGCTTTGCCATGACGTCTGTGATGAGCTCATATACAGTATTTATCATTTTTGTCGCTCCTTGCTGTTTTTCTTTATTGCAGCGAAACGCCGGCAGCTGACATTTTCTGCCTCAGAGTAATAATACCTGTTTCGACAGAGAAATGCAACCACGCGGCGTATCCTTTTCACTGTTTCTTCTTCCTTGTTACTTCCGCAGCAGCTTTCCCAGAGCGTTGCGGGGCAGGGGCTCAGCGGTGAACTCCACGGCACTGATGCGCTTATACAGCGGCAGGCTGCGGTTCACCTCGGTGACGAAGGCTCTGACCTCTTCCTGCTTATCCTCAGGGCAGTAGACGACGGCACAAATTTTCTGGCTCTTCTCCTTCACGATGCACTCGGTGATGGCCGGGCAGAGGGCCAGCTTCTTTTCCAGCTCTTCGGGGCTGACGTTCTCGCCGCTGGCGAGGATGATGAGGTTCTTCTTGCGGCCGGTGATGTAATAGAAGCCTTCCTCATCCATCCGGGCCAGGTCGCCGGTGTGGAACCAGCCGTCGGCGTCGATGACCTCTGCCGTGGCCTCGGGGTCCTTGTAGTAGCCAAGCATCACGCAGTCGCCCTTGATGCAGATCTCGCCGGTCTCGTCCAGCTTATACTGAACGTGGTCGTCGGGCTTGCCCACGGCACTCATCTGCTTTTCGACCTGCGTAAAGTTCAGGATGCCGTCGCCGAAGGTCTCGGTCATACCGTAGCACTGGTTGACGACGAAGCCGTTCTGGGCCAGCTCCAGCAGCATCCTGGGGTCGAGGGCAGCGGAAGAGCAGCACAGGTCCCACAGGCCGTTCAGGCGGCTGACGCGGCCGCGCTTCATGTCGTTGTAGATGGTCTCCACCAGCATGGGGGCCGAGGCCATGACGTCGCTGTGCATCAGGCCCAGATCGCGGTAGAAGTCGCGGATGTCGCTGCAGAGGTTCAGAGCCCAGCCGGCAGGCGGGTAGGACATGACGCAGACGAAGCAGGCCATGTGGAAGAGGGGCAGCAGGGTCATATGGCTCAGCGGCAGCTTCTGGCCTGCCGGGAGGCGGTCGGTGATCCAGTTCTCTGCCACCTCCGAATAGGTGTGCAGGCTGGCGCACATATTCCGCTCCGAGAGCATGACGCCCTTGCTGCGGCCGGTGGTGCCGGAGGTGAACATCAGCATCATCAAATCGTCGTGGCCCACGCAGTTGGTCAGCTCGCCGGGGGCAGTATCCTTATAGCAGTCCATGGGGCGGAGCTTCGGGCCGTAGGCGGCTTCCAGCTCGGCGCGGCAGCCGTAGTCGATGCCGTCGTTCAGGATGAGGGCAGGCTCCACGAGGCCCAGCTCATATTCCAGCTCGTCCCAGGTCTTTTTCTGGTTCAGGGTCACGAGGACGCCTCCGGCGAGGATGATGCCGAAGGATGCCACGCAGAATTCATAGCAGTTCCGGCTCAGCAGAACGATGCGCCGGCCCTTGATGTCCGGCACTTCGGCCTTGAGATAGGCCGTCATCCGGCGGATGTCCTGCGCATACTCGCGGTACTTCTTCTCCACGACAGTCTTGCCGTCCTCGGCCACATAGCGGATGGCCACATGATCGGGGAACTCCTGCTCCATGCAGCGGGTCACCATGTCGTATACGCCTGCGGGTACTTTGATGTATTCAGCCATCGGTCTTTCTCCTTTTTGTCAAATTTTCAGCTCTGCACTTTTTTCATTCACTTTCCAGAGTCATTCCGAATCTCTGGCATTTCGAGGAAAACTTTGGCACGGCTCCTCATGGCAACAGTATACCGCAAGCAGAGCACAAACGCAAGATTTAATTGCACAAATATGCAACTTGAGCTTGCATTCGATTTGTGCAGGCAGATGTAATTCTTTCCTTTTGTTGCGATGCGCGAAAAGCTGTGATACACTTTTTTTCGTCAGGACGAAACTTCACCCGGAGGTCGAGTCCTTATCAAATTGACAGCAAGCCCAAAAAGCATTATACTGTTTATATCATTTGGCAAAAAAGCTCCCCGCCGAGCTTCATATTTTTATTTATCGCGCCTAAAACACGGCCTTCCGGGGCCTCCGGGACGAATGGCGCACAAGGAGGACCCTTTTCATGGAAGGCACCAAGCCCCGCACTGTAAGCAGCCTTGGCATGTTCGACCTGCTGAAAGGCATCGGAATGCTGGCCATTGTCTTTGCCCACACGGCAGAGCTTTACCCCCTCGGCACCAACGACGTCACCCCTTTCGCGTTCGCGCTGTTCGCTTACCGCGAAGCGCTGATGGCCGCCTTTTTTATTGCCAGCGGCTACGGCTTCCGCAAGCGCTCCATCCACAAATGCATCGAGCAGCAGCTCAAGACCCTGCTCAAGCCTTACCTTTATACTGCACTGGCCACCACGGTGCTCCACGCTTTCCTTCACCACGCAGCTTTCGGCTCGTGGGATGCTGCCATCTCAGAATCGGCTAAGGTCTTAGGCGGTTTCCTGTTGGGCCTGCCCCACACGGCCACTTACTTCGGGCATCAGTTTTTCTCCTGCGGACCCATGTGGTACTTAGTAGCTCTGATGCTGGCGTGGGTGCTTCTGGACGTGCTGCTCGAGATCTTCCCCGAGCGGTACATAACCCCCGCAGTCGTCGGCGTCACCCTGCTTGGCTGGGGCGTCACGCTGGTGTGGGAGGCTCCTTTCTGCATCGCACAGGGCATGGTGTCGCTGCCCTACCTTTACATCGGCTATCTGGCCAAGAAGCGCCGCCTTTTCGAAACTCCCCTTTCCGGCAGAGCCAGAGCCGGACTCATCGTGTCCGCGCTGGGCGTCGTCGCGGGCGTTTTGCTGACCCAGAGCACCGACTGCGTTTCGCTGGGTGAGTGGACGATGGGGCCGCTGAGCATCCTGCTGGATGGCGCAGTGGGCTACGGCATCATCCGGCTCTTTTTGAAATGGCAGCGCCGAGTGGACGGCCCCATCTCCCATGCCATCGAGTGGGTGGGCCGGCGCTCGCTCTTCATCTTCTGCATCCACACTGTGGAGCTGACGGCCATCCCGTGGTATCTGATGGCTGCAAAGTATGCTGACCATCCGGTGCAGGGGATGCTGCTGCAGTTCGTGTTCTCGCTTGTGTCCATCTTCGCCGTCACCGAACTTCTGATGCGCCGCAAAGAGCTTGGCCGGAAGCTTCGGGGCGGCAAGCCTGCGGACAAGCCCCGGCAGCGGAGCCGGACCCGCCGCTATGCGGCAAAACACTGAAATTCCTGCGCTTTGGTATCCCGCCATTTTGAGGGCAGACTATAGTTACTTTTGATGCATGGGCTTGCAGCGCGGGTTGTACGCCTTGCGATAAATCGGAGGAGGCCCCGGTAATGATGAACGAAACTCCTGAAGCGGCTCTGCGCAGCCGCATTGCGGACCTTGAACAACAGCTCAAACTTGCAGACGAAGGCACTTCGCGGCTGGCCCAGCGCTGCCTCGAGCTGGAAAAGCAGCTGCAGACCTTCTATGCTGCCCACCCCCAGAAAGAGAGGCAGACCGACTCGCCTGCTCTGGTGCAGCCGCTGCTTTACTATGATGCCGGGTTCGGCTTTTCCCAGAAAGACACCGTCAAGGCCCCGGACTACGAATACGACGAGCTGAACGGCATGGTGACAGCGACCTTCGAGCTGCCGGAGACCGCGTTCAATCTCCGTTTCGACCCCGGCGAACTGCCCTGCTGCATCACTGATTTCGTCTTCTCGGATGACCGCATCCTCTGCCGCCCGGTGAACGGTGTGCCGCTCCACGGCGACGGCATCCTGTTCCTCAACGACGACCCGAATTTCATGCTGGAAGGTCTGAACCGTTTCCCCGCCGGGATGGAGCTGGGCGTGAGCTACTGCTACTTCCCGCTGGAGCCGCTGGCTGACGACCCATTGTTCGCCGCCGTTCTCGAGGGCGTACAGTATTTCCAGAAGACCCGCGTCTGCGAGCAGAAGCACCTCGACCAGCTGGAAAAGACTACGGCTGACCAGAAGCAGACCATCGAGGCCCTGCAGAAGAATCTCTCCGAGCTGCATCAGGCCAACGCCGAGCTGAGCGCCCGGAGCAAGGCCTACGAGAACTCGCTGGAAAACGTCCTCTCTTCCAGCAGCTGGAAACTCACGCTGCCCCTGCGCCGCCTGCTGGGGCTGTTCCATCGCAGCCATTGAGCCTGCCTGCGGAGAGGAGGATACGATGTACAGCAGTTATACCACTCTGCAGCGGGTTCAGCTCGCCAAACAGGAATATCTCGACACCCAGGAAGTTTTTCTCGGCGTCTATGCGCCGGGGCGGAACGCCGCCCTGAAAGCTTCCCTGCAGGACCAGCTCCACCGCAAATTTTTATTGACGGACAGCCTCCGCCCCGAAGCCCTCGGCAGCGCCGTCGGTGTGCTTCTGGTCAGGGAAGACCTTTTCCTGATGCCCACGGCCCTTTCCTGCTTTGCGGACGCACTGCGCAGCGGCGCAGACTACGTCACCAGCGACGCCGTCTTCGGCTACTCGGGCGTCACCACCCTCTACCACAGTCAGGGCTTTGCAGCCTGCCCGGGCTGCGCCCTCGTCTCCCGGGAGCTGCTGCGCCGCTGTCAGGCGGAAGCCCGCGACCCGGAAAATCCCGTCGAACTGCTGACGCTGGCGGCGAAGCTCAGCCGCAGCCATGTCTGCCTCCCGCTGGCGCTGGCCCACTATGAGCGGGACATCTGCGCCGAAGACGTCTGGTCTGTAAAGGGGAAGCGCGTCTTTATCATGAGCCACCTGCTGGACATGACCGGTGCGCCCATCGTGCTGGTGAGCGCCGTGCCGGTGCTGCGCAGCATGGGCTACGAAGTGGTCGTCCTCGGCCCTGAGGACGGCGGCTCCATGCCGCTCTTCCTCGAGGCGGGAGCTACCGTCAGCGCCCTGAGCGGTGCGCGGGTGCCGGTGCTCTGGTGGCTCCACGATGCCTTTGCAGGCTACCCCCACATCGCCCACCAGATCCCCAGAGAGCTGGGCAAAAACATCCGGCTCTACTCCGTCGGCAGCCACGCCGCCAACGCCATGCACTCGGTGCGGCCGGAGTTCAACATCCGGCCCCTCATCTACGGCCTGCCGGACTACGCCGCCGAGAAGTTCTCCCACTACGATCTGAGCTATGCGGGCGGGCGGCCTCTGTTCGCCACCGTGGGTTCCTTCGAGAACCGGAAAGGCCAGGACATCTTCTGCAAGGCCATCCGGCTGCTGCCGCCTGAGACCATGAAGAAGGCATCCTTCCTCTTCGTGGGCAAGGCCGCAGAGGCTGAGATGATGGACGCCGTGCGGAGCCTGACCGCTGACTGCCCCGACAACGTCTTTTACGTCAAGCGGCTCACCCGCGACGAGATCAAGAGCCTGATGGCCCAGTGTACCTGCCTCGTCTGCGCCTCCCGCGACGACCCCATGCCTACTTTCGTCACCGAGGGCCTCATCTTCGGCAAGCCCGCCATCGTGTCGGAGCACACCGGCACCGCCGGGCTCATCACCGAGGGCGTGGACGGTTTCGTCTACGAGGACGACGACCCCGAAAAGCTGGCCGAGCGGCTGGCCTGGGCCATCGAGCACCCGGAAAAGCTGGCTGCCATGCGCCCCGCCTGCCGTGAGCTTTACGAAAGTCATTACTCCAAGCAGGCGTTTTCCGACAGTTTACAACAAGCTGTAAAGGAGCTCACCGGCGAATAAGCTCCCCGTTCTTTATCACTCTGCCGAAACTGAGGCAAAAAATTTGGCAGTTGTTCACAAACACATCTCCGGACTGTGATATACTCTCCTAAGAGTTTATCCCAGTCCGTTTTTTGTTGAAATTTGAAAGGAGTCCCCGCATGAGTTCGTCCGCCTCCCCCGCCCCTTCGCGCCGAAAGACCCTGCTCTCGCTGGGCGTTCTGGCCCTGCTGACCGGCATCGTGGTGTTCATCTTCCGGGAGCACTGGGCCGAGATCTCCGAGGCGCTGAGCCGGCTCACCCTCGGGCAGGGGCTGCTGGCACTGGCCGTGGGCCTGAGCTACCCGCTTCTCGAGGGCGTATCCAGCTGGCTCATCGTCCGCAGCCGCCTGCCCCATTTCCCGCTGCGGCAGGGCATCGATAACGCATGGATGGGGACCTTCGGCAATGTGGTGGGCCTCGGCGCAGGGTCGGTGCCGTTTCAGACGTGGTATCTCCACCGGCGCGGGCTGGACGTCGGCCCCGGCGTGGGGCTGATGACCCTGCAATACGTCTTCCACAAGACAGCCGTCCTGCTTTACGCCACCGTGCTGCTTCTGGCGGGCCGCCCCTGGATGGCGGCCCACTCCG
>OKSR01001019.1_pt1 | contig 10857 bp, 7 predicted proteins | sample 1606491 | NCBI WGS metagenome assembly OKSR01 (sample SAMEA3879605, study PRJEB24766) | human gut metagenome | biome: human-associated habitat; feature: feces | place: USA | collected 1985/1987 | reverse complement strand
CTGGAACATGCCATGCGTCTGGGATATGACGATGCTTCTATCCATACTTTTATGCAACATGCTTTGGCTGCCACTGCCACAAAATCACTTCCGGCAGGCGAGTGGGTGAAGATGGTACTCCAGACCGGAGAATACGGTGTGAAGACTATGGCTTTACTGGATAAAGCGAATACCGAACGCTATGGCAATCCGGAAATGACAAAAGTAAATATCGGAGTAGGGAAGCGTCCGGGTATCTTGATAAGCGGCCACGACCTGAAAGATATGGAAGAACTATTGAAGCAAACCGAAGGTACGGGAGTCGACGTGTACACACATAGCGAAATGCTTCCTGCTCACTATTATCCTGCTTTCAAGAAGTATTCCCACTTCGTAGGCAACTATGGAAATGCCTGGTGGAAGCAGCGTGAAGAGTTCACCACCTTCAATGGACCTATCCTGTTTACAACAAACTGTATCGTCCCCCCGTTGGCAAATGCTGAATATAACGTATGTTTACAACAAATTCCACCGGATATCCCGGTTGCAAGTACATTCAGGCAGATGCCGAAGGCAGAAAAGACTTCTCCGAAATTATTGAGATAGCCAAGCAATGCCAGCCGCCTACGGAAATAGAACGTGGAGAAATCATCGGTGGTTTTGCCCATAATCAGGTGTTGCAACTGGCAGATAAAGTAGTGGATGCCGTGAAGAGCGGTGCTATTCGTCGCTTTGTAGTTATGGCAGGTTGCGACGGACGTATGAAGGGACGTGATTATTATACCGAGTTTGCCAAGGCATTGCCTAAAGATACAGTCATCCTGACAGCAGGTTGTGCCAAGTATCGTTACAATAAGTTGCCTCTGGGAGATATCAACGGCATTCCACGTGTACTGGATGCAGGACAGTGTAACGACAGTTATTCACTAGCCGTCATTGCCCTGAAACTGAAAGAAATCTTCGGTTTGGATGATGTAAACAAGTTGCCTATTGTATATAACATTGCTTGGTATGAACAGAAAGCCGTTATCGTATTGCTGGCCTTATTAGCTTTGGGAGTGAAAAACATTCATCTGGGTCCTACCCTCCCCGCTTTCCTTTCTCCGAACGTAAAAAATGTGTTGATAGACCAATTCGGAATCGGTGGTATCAGTTCGGTAGATGAAGATATTATGAAATTTCTGTCATAACTAATAGAACCTGAATCTTACATAAAGGCGCGGACAATGCAATGTTTTTGTATCGTCCGCGCCTGAAATTTATAGTAGAATCAACTTATTCTTTCCGGTCAGTCATTTCTCGGCAAAATCAAATTAAGGAGTACGCCTACCAAAGCTGCCAGTCCGATACCGGATAAAGAAAATTCCCCCCAGGTAAAAACAGCTCCGCCGATACCGACAGTCAATGTTAAAGATACGATGATAATATTCCTTGTACGACTCAAGTCAATACAATTATTTACCAGATTGGCTATACCCGCACAGGCTATTGTACCGAAGAGTAAAAGCATAATTCCACCCAACACTGCACTCGGAATTGATTTCAACAATGCACTGATCTTACCTATAACAGAAAATAAGATAGCAGAAAACGCGGCAATCCGGATTACCTGCGGATTAGTGATCTTCGTCAGAGACATGGCACCCGTTACTTCGGAATAAGTAGTTACAGGAGGGCCGCCTACCAGTCCGGCAAAAAAACAAGCCAGACCGTCTCCCAATAAAGTACGATGCAGACCGGGGTCTTTCACAAAATCTTTTCCGGCAACAGTGTTGACCACATATACATCACCAATATGCTCTATCACCGGAGCAATCGCTACCGGAATCATAAACAGCACCGGTTCCCACGAAAACTTAGGGAAAACAAATTGAGGCAAACCAATCCATGCCGCATCTCTGACACCGGATAAATCTAAATCATAGAAAAGCCATGCGGCCAGATAACCTACTATAATCCCACAAAAGATAGGTATCAGTTTTAAAAGTCCTTTCGCTTTCATCGAAACAATAACCGCAGTAACCAACGACAACAAGGCCAGCACCCAGTTTTCTTTTGCCATATTCACACCGGTTCCCGCCAGAGACAGTCCAATCAGAATAATGACCGGACCTATGACAACCGGAGGAAACAATTTCTCAATTACCCTTATCCCCTGCCACTTGACAAGCGCACTCATTACAAAATAAACAAGCGCAACCCCTACCATGCCCGATAAAGTGCCGGGTAATCCGTAAAGTTCCGTCGCTTTTATGATAGGAGCAATAAAAGCAAAACTACTTCCCAAGAAAATAGGAACCTTCCCACGAGTGACAGCGTGAAAGATAAGAGTACCGATCCCGGCGGTAAATAAAGCAGTGGAAGGGTCGAGCCCGACCAATAACGGTACAAGAACCGTAGCTCCAAAGGCTACAAACAGGAATTGTACTCCCACTATCCCTTTCCTTAAAGGAGTAAGATTATTTGAATCCATAAGTATGATGTAGATTAATTGAGTGCAAAATTAATCTTTTTAGACAATTTAACTACCTTTTTTCACAAAAATACATCCAAAAAGCCCTTTAATTTGTTGTTAATAATGTGTAACTTCGCACGGTGAGAACGAATACGACAATTTTATAACTTAATAATATATTGCCTATGATATTTACAGCAGAAAACACCTTACTTATTGGTTCTATCTTACTTTTCGTCAGCATTGTTGTTGGAAAAACCGGATACCGCTTCGGAGTGCCCACTTTATTACTATTCCTTGTAGTAGGAATGCTATTCGGAAGTGACGGGCTCGGACTCCAGTTCCATGACGCCAAAGATGCACAATTCATTGGTATGGTTGCATTAAGCATCATCTTGTTTTCGGGAGGTATGGATACGAAGTTCAAAGAAATCAAACCCATTTTAGGACCAGGTATCGTGCTTTCTACCGTCGGAGTTTTACTCACTGCCCTTTTCACCGGATTGTTTATCTGGTGGCTATCCGGCATGAGTTGGACAAATATTTATCTGCCTATCACGACTTCATTGTTATTGGCAGCTACTATGTCGTCTACCGACTCGGCCTCCGTATTCGCTATCCTGCGTTCGCAGAAAATGAATCTGAAACATAACCTCCGTCCCATGTTGGAATTGGAAAGTGGTAGTAATGACCCTATGGCGTATATGCTGACCATTGTGCTGATACAGTTTATCCAATCGGCAGGTATGGGAGTCGGTGCTATTGTCGGTTCATTTGTCATTCAGTTTATGGTAGGTGCAGGTGCCGGATATGTACTCGGAAAGCTGGCTATCCGTATGCTGAACAAACTCAATATTGACAACCAGGCATTGTATCCGATATTATTGCTGGCTTTTGTATTCTTCACCTTTTCTATCACCGACTTGCTAAAAGGTAACGGCTACCTTGCCGTATACATCGCAGGTATCATGGTAGGAAACAATAAAATCATGCACCGCAAGGACATCTACACATTTATGGACGGATTGACCTGGCTGTTCCAAATCATCATGTTCCTTTGCCTCGGACTTCTCGTCAATCCGCACGAAATGCTGGAAGTAGCAGTAGTAGCCTTGTTGATCGGTGTCTTTATGATTCTCATCGGGCGTCCGTTAAGCGTGTTCCTCTGCCTGCTCCCTTTCCGGAAGATTACCATGAAATCACGGTTGTTCGTATCATGGGTAGGACTACGCGGTGCCGTACCTATCATCTTTGCCACCTATCCGGTAGTTGCAGGCGTGGAAGGTTCGAATATCATCTTTAATATCGTATTCTTCATTACCATTGTCTCGTTGGTTGTGCAGGGAACAACGATTTCTTTCGTTGCCCGCATGCTGAACCTCTCCAAACCACTGGAGAAAACAGGGAATGACTTTGGAGTGGAGCTGCCGGAAGAAATAGACTCCGACCTTAGCGACATGACCATTACCACGGAAATGCTGGAAGAAGCAGATACCTTGAAGGATATGAATCTTCCCAAAGGAACATTGGTTATGATAGTGAAACGCGGAGATGAGTTTTTAATTCCTAACGGAACACTGAAACTTCATGTAGGAGACAAGTTGCTCCTTATCTCCGAAAAATCAAAAGAGGAAGTGAACGAATCCGAATAAGGCGGGGGACGAAATATGTTCAAACATCCCCCGTTAATTAACCGTAAAACTTAATTGTAAAATTCGGTTTACATTAATGAAGTATTAATTTTGCGCAGTTTTAAACTAAATGTGCAAAAACGAATGGAACAAGAACATCAGTTCATCGACTATATTGAACAAAGCATTATCAAGAACTGGGATAAAGACTCTTTGACTGACTACAAAGGAATTACCCTCCAATATAAAGATGTGGCTCGTAAAATAGCTAAATTCCACATTGTTTTAGAAAGTGCCGGTATTCAGCCGGGAGACAAGATAGCAGTCTGCGGACGTAACAGTGCCCATTGGGCTGTCACTTTTCTGGCTACTATCACTTACGGAGCCGTAATTGTTCCTATTCTCCATGAATTTAAAGCGGATAATATCCATAATATTGTCAACCACTCCGAAGCCAAACTGCTTTTTGTCGGCGACCAGGCATGGGAAAACCTGAATGAAGACGCCATGCCCCTGTTGGAAGGAATCGCGTCACTCACCGATTTCTCATCATTGGTATCACGCAATGAAAAACTGACATATGCTTTCGAACACCGGAATGCGATATACGGTCAACGTTACCCGAAGAATTTCCGCCCGGAGCATATCTGTTACCGGAAAGACAGGCCCGAGGAACTGGCTATTATCAACTATACTTCAGGAACCACAGGCTATTCAAAAGGTGTCATGCTCCCCTATCGCAGTATCTGGTCGAATGTGGCCTATTGTTTTGAAATGCTTCCCGTCAAACCGGGCGACCATATCGTTTCCATGCTTCCTATGGGACACGTTTTCGGTATGGTATACGATTTCTTATATGGCTTCTCCGCAGGTGCGCATATCTATTTCCTGACACGTATGCCGTCTCCGAAAATCATCTCACAATCTTTCTCGGAGATTAAGCCCAGAGTTATCTCTTGCGTACCTTTGATTGTAGAAAAGATTATCAAGAAAGATATCCTCCCTAAAGTGGATAGCAAAATCGGAAAGTTATTGCTCAAAGTACCTATCGTCAATGACAAAATCAAATCGTTGGCCCGCCAGGCAGCTATGGAAATCTTTGGAGGTAATTTCGACGAAATCATTATCGGCGGCGCTCCTTTCAATGCCGAAGTAGAAGCTTTTCTCAAAAAGATAGGTTTCCCCTACACCATTGCTTACGGCATGACAGAATGTGGTCCGATTATCTGCTCCAGCCGTTGGGATACATTGAAACTTGCTTCCTGCGGAAAGGCCACTACGCGAATGGAAGTCCGCATTGATTCCCCGGATCCTAAAACTCATGCCGGAGAGATTGTTTGCAGGGGAGCGAATATGATGCTCGGATATTATAAGAATCCGGAAGCTACCGCACAAATCATTGATGTAAACGGGTGGTTGCATACAGGAGATCTGGGTGTTATGGATGAAGAAGGTTATGTAACTGTTCGCGGACGTAGCAAGAATATGCTTCTCACTTCCAGCGGACAGAATATCTATCCGGAAGAGATAGAAAGCAAACTGAATAATATGCCGTATGTGGCGGAATCATTAATCGTATTGCAACACGACAAACTGGTGGCGCTTATCTATCCGGATTTTGACGATGCATTTGCTCACGGATTGCAGCAAAACGATATCCAGAAAGCTATGGAAGTCAACCGTGTCGAACTGAATCAACAATTGCCTAACTACTGCCAGATCAGCAAGATTAAAATTCATTTCGAGGAATTTGAAAAGACAGCGAAGAAATCAATCAAACGTTTCATGTATCAGGAAGCAAAAGGATAAGATCTTTTTCGTATACAAAAGACAAGATAAATAAAAACGGTGAACAAACCCCTGTGCTTGTTCACCGTTTTTTCTAACCTAACCAACTTTATTTCCTTAATCTATCATCATTCAACAATCTTTTACCTTAAAACCAAACCTATCCCTAACACAATAAACCTCTATTAAATCTTAACCTATTTTTTCTTAAAGTTGTATGAACGAAATAGCCTGTCCTCCTCCGGCAGCCATACGTACAGTCAGCGTATTTTCAGCTGTGACAGTTTGTTCCGTAATCTGATAATCTGCCGGATTCGTTTTCCAGTCCGCCTTCTCACCGTCGGCATAGATAACAGCTTTATATTGTTTCCCCGGTTTCAGGAAGTCTAGTTTTATTTCCAGTGTACGGGGAGCCTCATTGGTAGCTGCTCCGAAGAAATAATTATTTTTCGCTTTACGTACAACAGCTACAAACTCTCCCGGTTCTCCTGCCAATGCCTTGGATTCGTCACAATCCGGGTCGAAATCGCGGAAGAACCGGAAAGCAGGATGTCCTTCATAATGCTCAATCATATCAGAAGCCATTTGCAAGGGAGAATATAGAATCACCCAATTGGCAATCTGCTTCGCCAATGTTGTGTTGACACGGCTGTTCCCCTTATCCTGGTCATTCCATTTCCGACGACGGGGAGAGTCTTTGGTTTGCTGGAACAAAATATCAAAAGTTCCCGGAGTGTAGTCCATTGGACCGGACAGCAAGCGGGTAAACGGCAACATTACATGATGAGACGGCGGATTTCCTTCACTCCATGCATTCCATTCCATACCTCTGGCTCCTTCGCGCGTCATCATGTTAGGCCATGTACGGCGGATACCGGTATCCTTAATCGGTTCGTGTGCATCCAATGTCATTCTATGCTCCGCAGCTGTTTCCACTACCTTCTGATAATGGTTGACTCCATATTGTCCATGATGTGAAAGCCCGTTCGGGAAAGCTCCTGCATAACCTGTTTTCAGGATGTGGATGCTGTGGTCGGTATACCATTGCATTGCATGATCCATTTGCCGTTCATAGTTCGGGATATTTCCTCCTGTTTCATGGTGTCCAATGATTTCGATTCCTTTTTCCTTGGCATAACGTACTATTTCATCTATGTCAAAGTCAGCGTAAGGTTTCGTAAAATCAAAATTCTGCATACCGCCCCAACTTTCCCAACCTTCATTCCAGCCTTCAAACAATACCGCTTCTATATTATTGGCAGCAGCGAAGTCGATATATTTTTTGGCATTGACAGTGGTAGCACCGTGGCGTTCATCCATTTTCCAAGTCTCTACACCCAGATGCATCCCCCACCATACACCGATATATTTCAAAGGACGAATCCAATCAGTAGTTTCCAACACACAAGGGTCATTCAGGTTCAGGATCAGGGAAGAATTGATTAATCCGACAGCTTCCGGAGCAATCTGGATAGTACGCCAGGAAGTTGTAAAATGGTTGCTTTTGCGTACCTTGATACCGTCCGGCCAAGGAGTAAGTTCCGCCTTCAAAGTGTAATCTCCGATTTGTTTCAGCGTCATTTCGGAGAAATCATACAATGCCGCTTCATGGATACTTCCGTAAACACCATCCGCCGTCTTAAAGGTAAAAGGAGTATTGGCTGTCTCCACTTCGGAAATAGGCTGCTGCTTATAAAGCAATTCATAAGTCTCGGCACTCGCAGGAATCGACCATGAGGTACCGTCCTGACGGAAGTGGAAAGTAGTCAGTTCATCAGTTATCATCAGAGAATCCACATTGGGAACATTATATTCATAACGGAACCCTACTCCGTCATTGAAAACCCGGAAACGAAGGGTCAACTGCACCTGATCCTCATTAATCAGATTGACAGCCATTTCATTATAATGGTTCCGGTTGGTTTTATTTTCTCCCCACGGCTGCGTCCATGTTTCATCTTTGCTGTCGAATGTAGTTTTCTCTATCCGGAAGCCTCCTCCCAGAATAACACCGTTTCCCTCCACAAAACCCATTTTTGAATTTTCTATCAGCAATGAATCATTTACCGACACATTATAAAACGGAGTACCATTCTCATCTACCGTCAACGTCATCTTGATGTGACCGTCCGGTGATTTTACTTCTGTTTTCGGACTGCTACACGCACAACATCCCAGCATACACAGAAAAGCTACAACTAAATGCTTTACTTTCATAGTACAATTATCTGTTTATATATAATACAATCCATAAAGAAGAAACACTTAATTGTATGCGACTTTTCTTTATAAAGAAAGTCCGAATCTGATTTGCTTTGCAGGCAAACCTCAGATTCGGACTTTTATTTTCATTAAAACACCGGATGTTATCTATCAAACATCGCTCATCCGGCAATTATTATTTATGCAGAAGAACATCAGTACCCGGAACAATCTTTCCCATTGACCACACACAACGTACATTCAACTCCTTATCGAGAATCACAATATCTGCATCCAGCCCTTTAGCCAATGCACCTTTCCGGTCACTGACTCCAATCAAACGGGCGGGAGTCTCGGAAGCCATGCGCACTGCATCCTCCAAAGGAATATTTGCTTTTTTTACCATTGTACGCACCAACACATCCATTGTAGCCAAACTACCGGCCAGCGCGGAATGGTCTGCCATTTTACACACTCCATCTTCAATAATATAACGCGGGTCAATCGGTTCATGTCCTTCGTAAGCAGCGTAAGCCAGCGCATCAGTCACCAGACACGTATTCTCCACTCCTTTCAGTTTATAAACCAGTTTCAGAATAGTGGCAGGCAAATGAATGCCGTCCGCAATAACTTCCACCGTCATTCCGTCTGTCAGATATACACTCTCCACCGTCCCTTCATATTTATATTCACGGCGTTTGTGGAAACCCGGCATTGCATTGTAAAAATGAGCAGCATGTGAGAAACCCACCGCATACGCCGCTTTAATCTCATCATATTCGGCTTCTGTATGTGTAACTGCCGTCATTATTCCCTTTGAACGGGTATATTTGGCGAAATCATGCGCTCCACGTAATTCCGGGCTGATATCCCAACGCTTGATACAAGTAGTATGCTCCAATAACGGAATATATTCATTCTCATCAGGAGTTTTCAGAAAACCTTCATACTGGCTTCCTGCCATTTTCGGATTCAAATAAGGTCCCTCAATATGCAGACCGAGAATTGGAGAATCCGGTTCCTGCATCAATCCCTCACACACATCGACAGCCTGATAAAGTTTTTCAAACGATGTGGATGACAAAGTAGGAAACATACTGGTGGCGCCATGCTTCAAATGCGCGGTAGTTGCCATGCGGAATGCTTCTTCCGTAGCTTCGGTAAAATCATGTCCGCCGCCTCCGTGCGCGTGCATACTGACAAATCCCGGTACGATTGTCATTCCCCGGGCGTCAATAACCGTTGCACCGATAACTGCCAGGTCACTGTTGGTCACCTCTAATATTTTTCCGTCACAAATCAATACCGAACCGTCTTTCAGCCAGCCTTGCGGGGTAAGTATTCTACCGTTAATTATCTGAGTTAACATAGTCTTCTTTATTTATTAGATTTAAAACAGTTTATTGGTACCTTCCACTAATTGCCCCATTGCCCATACGGCTCTCACATTCAAGTCTCTGTCGAGGGCAATAATATCGGCATCCTTACCACGTTCAAGCGTTCCTTTGCGGTCAAGTACTCCCATTATGCGGGCAGGCGTTTCGGATACCATGCGTATCACATCCGCCAAAGGTATTTCCGCTTTCTGCACCATGGTACGAATCAAGCGGTCCATAGTAGCCACACTTCCTGCCAAAGCAGAACGGTCGGCCAGCTTGCATACTCCGTCTTCAATAATCACGCGCGGGTCAAAAGCAGTCTGGCTGTCACTGGCCGCACAAGCCAGTGCATCCGTTATCAGACAGGTACGCTCCACTCCTTTTATCTTATAAACAAGACGCAGAATAGTAGGTGGTACATGAATACCGTCAGCCACCACTTCAACCGTCATGTCGTCAATCAGGTAAATACTTTCTACCGTACCTTCGTATTTATATTCTTTCCGTTTATGGAATCCCGGCATTGCATTATAGAAATGAGTAGCATGGGTATATCCGGCTTCATAGGCAGTCTGTATGTCCTCAAACTCCGCCTGCGTATGTCCTACGGAAGCCAACACTCCTTTCGCCGTGATGTATTTACCGAATTGCATGGCTCCCGGAAGCTCCGGCGCAGCATCCCAACGCTTGATACAACGAGTTTCCTCCAGTAGCGGGATATATTCTTCCGGATCGGGGTTTTTGATATTTTCGGGAATCTGTCCGCCTGCCATAGCCATATTGAAATAATGTCCTTCCAGATGAAGTCCTAATACAGGGCTGTCCGGTTCCGCCATCATCTTCTCGGTAGTCTCTGCGGCTGCACGAATCATAGGAATGGTAGAAGAAGAAAGAGTGGGGAAAATACTGGTCGTACCATGCTGCATGTGAGCTTTGACAGCTACCCGGAAAGCTTCTTCCGTGCCTTCCATGAAGTCTCTTCCACCGCCGCCATGAACGTGGATTTCCACTCCTCCCGGAACGATATACATTCCTTTGGCGTCGATAAGTTTAGCTCCAATAATTGCAAGGTCACAATTGGTTACTTCCAGAATTTTGTTGTCGCGAATAAGCACTGATCCATCTTTCAGCCAACCTTGAGGCGTCAGGATACGTGCATTAATGATTTGTGTTAACATATCGCTATTATTAAATTAATTATAGGCCTGTGTGAATCAATGACACTCTTTTTGGGGGAAGTACACTGATTTTTTCAATTGCAAAATTACGCTTTTCTATTCAATCTATCGATAAAATAGTCCGGTAAACTTCCAATATAATACAAAAAAAGGTTGTCAATCTTATCGACTGACAACCTTGTTCTATTTGGAGCGGAAAACGAGACTCGAACTCGCGACCCTAACCTTGGCAAGGTTATGCTCTA
>OKSR01001014.1_pt1 | contig 10889 bp, 11 predicted proteins | sample 1606491 | NCBI WGS metagenome assembly OKSR01 (sample SAMEA3879605, study PRJEB24766) | human gut metagenome | biome: human-associated habitat; feature: feces | place: USA | collected 1985/1987 | reverse complement strand
GGGGAGGTGCTGGGCCGGTTCGAGGAGTCCGGCCTGCGCACAGCCTTGGCCCATGCGGGAGCCGAACTGACCCGGGAGGGCGAGCTGGCCCGGGAGGATGGAGAAAAACGGGGCAGGATGTATCAGATGCTGGGGCTGGCCTCCGGCGGGCTGCTGGTGATCCTGCTGCTGTGAAGGAGCGAAGCATATGGATGTGGATCTGATCTTCAAAATTGCCGCCATCGGGATTCTGGTGTCGGTGCTCAATCAGGTACTCTCCCGGTCGGGCCGGGACGAGCAGGCCACCATGACCACCCTGGCGGGGCTGGTGGTGGTGCTGTCCATCCTGGTCAAGCAGATCAGCGTTCTTTTCGTCACCATCAAGTCCCTCTTTGCGCTATGAGCGCCCTCACGATGCTGGGACTTGCGGTGATGGGGGCTGTGCTGTACACCCTGTTCCAGAAAAGCGCCCCGGCTTTCGGACTGTTCGTCTCGATGGGAGCCGCTGTCCTTGTGCTGTGGAAAATCAGCACGGCGGCGCAGACCGTGCTTTCCGGGCTGACAAAACTGGAACAGCGGGCAGGCGGCGACGCCTTTTCCTGTCTGCTGCGGTGTACAGGTGTCATCCTGCTGGCCGATTACGCCCACTCGCTCTGCGAGGAGGCGGGGGCTGAATCGCTGGCGTGGTGTACGGCACTGGTCGGACGGGTGCTGGTGCTTGCGGCAGCGTGGCCCCTGCTGGAAGAGATCGGCCAGAAGATAGGGAGCATCGCAGGATGAAAAGAGACAAGCTTTTCCGTTTGAGTCTGGCAATACTGTTCTTGTGGACGAGCCTTGCACTCGCGGCCCCGGCGGCGATGGCCGCTTCGAGCAGAGCTCTGCCGGGCAGTTCTCTCTGGGAGCCTTATTTACAGCAGAGCCGCATCGACCTCGAAAAGGCGGCATCCTCACCGTGGGAAACACTGAAAAGCTTTCTGCCCCGATCCTTCGGCGCACTGGTGCGCCAGACGGCAAGTCGCTATACGTCAGTGCTCCTGTTCCTGACGTTGACAGCGGTGCTGGGGCTCCTCGCCGGGGAATGCACCGATGGGGCATTGCTGGATCTGGTGGCGGCAGGCGGCTGCGGCGTCCTGCTCTGGGGGAGCCTGCTGGAAGAAGCCCAGAAGCTTTGTGAACAGGTGGAGAGCTGGCGCAGCTTTCTGTTGGGGTTCCTTCCCGTCTATGCCGGTGTCCTCACGATGGGAGGGGAAGGAGCAGCAGGCAGTGCGGCCAGCGGAGCGCTGCTGACGGCACTCTGCTTTCTGGCTCAGCTGGCAGCGGCCTTCGTTCAGCCGCTGCTCCACTGCTATCTGATGCTCAGCATGGCCTGCTGCGTCAGCTCTGAACCAGCCCTCGGCGTTTTCTGCAAGGGCGTCGGCAGTGCGCTCCGTCAGGCGCTGGGCTGGGCCGGAAAAATTCTGGTGGCTCTGCTGGGCCTGCAGAGGGCTGCAGCATTCCAGCTGGACCGCTTTTCGCTCCGTACCGGCCAGCTTTTGGCGGGGAGCGTTCCCATCATCGGGCAGACCCTCAGCAGTGCATCGGAATCCATCCTCGCGGGGATACAGCTCCTCAAGAGCGGGCTGGGGCTGGCAGCTCTGTCGGTGCTGGGTGCGGAGTTCGTGCCGCTCTATCTGGGACTGATGATACAGTTGGCTCTTCTGATGGGATGCAGCCTGCTCTGCAGCCTCACTGGCATCTCCCGCTGCCGCGCATTATTCGACTGTTTTGCCGAGGCGGTGCGCTGTATGGCAGCGGTGGTGGCGCTTTTCTTCGGGCTGGCGGCGGCAGGGGTGGCCCTGCTGTTCATCGTAGGAGGTGGTACATGATGCAGGCACTGGAACGGGCGGCAGCAGTCTTCTGTACGGCCTGCATCTGCGCCGAGCTGCTCTCCCGCTTTGTCGGGCAGGGCTGGGGGCAGAAGTGCATAAAAGCGGTGGCGGGGCTATATATTCTAGTAGTCTTTGCGGATGCTCTGCCCGGCGCAAAGGCACAGTTTGCCGCATTGGAACTGCCGCAGGTGCCGGCGGTCTCGGTAGGCAGTCTGGAGGATGCTGTTCTGGCACAGACGGCAGAAGAACTCTCCCGTACGCTCGAAGAACGCTGTCTCAGCGAGGCGGGCGTTTCGCTCAGGCTGAATATCAGTCTGAGCCGGACCGCTGAGGGCGTGGAAGCGGCTGAGGTGCAGATCGTCCCTCGGGACGCCGTCACTGCCTCGCAGAAGCGGGCAATCGAAGCGCTGCTGGAAGGACAGCTTCAGCTGGGACCGGAATGCATCAAATGGAACAGCCTCAGCGGGGAGGATGTGCCATGAACAACGAGCTTTTTTCGCGGCTGAAGGACCTCGCGCAGAAGGAAAACCGCGCCCGGCTGGCGGTCTTGCTGGGCGCGGCGGCCATGCTGCTCATCCTGCTGTCGGAGCTGTTCACCCCTTCAGAGAAGACCGCCGCAGCAAGCGCTGCCCCGGCGGATGACAGCATCTACCGCCAGCAGCTCGAGCAGCAGCTTTCCGACCTCATCACGCAGGTAGAGGGCGCAGGAAAGACTACCGTGATGATAACACTGGAAAGCGGAGAGGAGACCATCTATGCTCTGGACACGCTCTCGGGACAGACCCAGGAACAGCAGACCCATGTGCTGCTGGATGACGGGACCGCGCTGGCACAGACAGTCTGCACCCCCAGAGTGTGCGGGGTGGCCGTGGTGTGCGAGGGCGGGGGAGATGTCCGGGTCGCCGCCCGCATCACCGAGCTGGTGGGGGCGCTGCTGGATGTCCCGTCCAACCGCATCTGCGTAGAGCAGCGCCGGGAATGATTTTTTGCAGCGATGAAATATAAGTTATGCAAGGAGGAGACACAAATGAGAGCTATCACCAAAAACACACGCAGGGTCACAGCGCTGACCCTTGCGGCCGCGCTGGTCGTGGCGGTATACCTTAACTGGCAGTATGCCCGCACCGGCATCGGCGTGGATGAAGAGGCTGTCAACGTCTCGGCGGTGGCTGTGGAGGGTGAGCCTGTGGCGGCACCCGTTACCGACGGGCTGATGACGGAGGCTGAAGCGGTATCCAGTGCCAACAAGAATTATGGGGAGGCCCAGCTCGTCAGCGTGGCCAACGATGCAGGAGCGAAATTCTTTGAGGAAGCCCGTCTCAAACGCCAGAAAGCTCACGATGAAGCGATGGACACGATCCAGAAGACCCTCAAGACCTCGGGCCTTTCCGCCGAGGAGAAAAAAGGTTATACCCAGCAGCTGACTTCCAACCTCGAAGACCTCAACGCAGAAAATGAGATAGAAACGCTGGTCAAGGCGAAAGGCTTTGCCGACTGCCTCTGCTTTTTGCAGTCCGGCCGGGCTGACCTGACCGTGATGACCTCCGGCGACGCGCTGACGGCAGCACAGGTGGCCCAGATACGGGACATCGTGCTCAGCAAGAGCGAGGTGACTGCGCAGAATATTACTGTGGTGGAAGTAAAGTAAGGTGTTGTATAAAACCGGAGAAAATGGTATAATGACATCAAAGGTTTTGCAAAGGGATCCTCTCTTTGCATGAAACGCATAAAATAAAATGGGCATTCGCTCATTTTGGATGGAGGGCCATAGAATGGATTTACAGAACATGGATCTTAAAGGCGGCAGTCTGCAGATCTCCACAGAGGTCATCGGCAAGATCGCCCGCTGTGCAGCGCTGGAGATCGAGGGTGTGGCAGAGGTGTCCTGCGGCAAGCAGAACCGGAAGGTGAAAGACCTTCTCGAGCGCGCCAACGTCCAGTCGCCCGTTACCGTAGAGATGCGGGACGGCACGGCAGAGATCACTCTGGAAATTGTAGCAGCCTTTGGCGCACGCATCCCGGCTGTGGCCGAAAAGGTGCAGGAAAACGTCAAGTCTGCCGTCCAGAACATGACCAATGTCACGGTCAGCCGCGTTGACCTCGTCATTGCCGGTCTGGCCCCGGCGGCTGAGCCGCAGGCCTGAACCGAGAAACAAAACGTAAAAGAAAATTGCGGCCGGCCTTCCCGCAAAAGGGAGGGCCTTGCCGCTGTGAGAGGAACATTATGGAAAATATTCTGCCCCGTCGTGAAGCACGCGAAAATGCATTTCTGCTGGCATTTTCTCAGACCTTTGGTGATATTCCCCTGCAGGAGGCTCTGGACAACCACCACGAGTGCGATGAAGAGCATCCGGTGGATGTCTTTGGCCAGCGGCTGCTGCGGGCTTATTATGAGCATTCCGCAGAGGTGGACGACCTCATCAGCGCCCATCTGCGCAACTGGACGATGGAGCGTCTGCCCCGCGTGAGCCTGACGGTGCTCCGTCTGGGTCTGGCCGAGATGCTGTACGGCGACGAGAAAAAGCCTGGCGTCGTCATCAATGAGGCAGTCGAGCTGACCAAAAAGTATGGCGCAGACGAGGATTATCAGTTCGTCAACGGCCTGCTGGGTACGGTGGCACGCGAGCAGGGTCTGGACGCAGAGCCTGAGCAGCTGTGAGCAGCTATACGCTGGGCATCGACACCAGCAATTATGCAACCTCTCTGGCTGTCTTTGATACAGCCGGAGAGGTTGTTTGCGCAAAAAAGCGTTTCCTTCCGGTGAAGGAGGGCCAGCTGGGCCTGCGCCAGAGCGACGCCCTTTTTCATCACACAGTCGCCCTGCCCGAGATGCTGGCAGAACTGGGCAGCGAGTTTGACTTGACCCAAATCAGCGCCGTAGGTGTGTCGGAAAAGCCGCGCCCGGTAGAGGGCAGTTATATGCCCTGTTTTCTGGCGGGTGTCAGCGCTGCCGAGGCGTTCGCGCTGGCCCGGGGCATCCCGCTCATCCGCACGACCCATCAGCAGGGCCATGCGGCGGCGGCACTGTTTGCGGCCAAGGGTGAAGAGCTCTTCCGTGAAAAGACGCTGCTCTTCCACATTTCCGGCGGCACGACTGACCTGCTCCTTTGCGATGAAGTGAAGCATATCGAGACGCTGGGGACCAGCTCCGACCTCTACGCCGGACAAGCTGTGGACCGTGTGGGTGTCAAGCTGGGCTTTAGATTCCCGGCTGGCGTCGAAGTCTCCCGTCTTGCCGCGGAATGTGACGAGACGATAAAACCAAGATCCAGCGTTCGCGGCATGGAATGCAGCCTTTCCGGGCTGGAAAACCAGTGCAATGCTTTGTTGACGGCTGGCAAAAAACCTGCCTATGTCTGCAAGTACTGCCTGCTCTGCGTGGCAGATACCGTGGTCAAGATGACCAAAGCGGCTCAGAAGGAATATCCCGGGCTTGCTGTGGTCTGTGCAGGCGGCGTGATGAGCAGTGACATCATTCGCAGCTGGGTGCAGCAGCGCCTCCCGCAGGTGTATTTCGTACCCGGCCAGTATTCCAGTGACAACGCCATCGGCGTGTCTATCCTCGCCGCACGGGAGGCCGGGCTATGGCTGAAGTGATCACTGTCTCGGCCCTGAACCAGTATGTCAAGACGCTGCTGGATGCAAATGACATCCTGTTCGATTTGGCGCTGCGGGGCGAGATCGCAAACTTCGTACAGAACGCCCGCAGCGGCCACTGTTATTTCTCTCTCCGGGACGCCAGCGCCAGTGTCAAAGCGGTGATGTTCCGCTCGGATGCGCGGCGGCTGGGCTTCCGCCCGGAAGAGGGCATGAAGGTAGTCGTGCGATGCCGTGCTACTCTTTATGAGCGGGACGGCGCGTTCCAGATCTATGTCAACGAAATGTTCCCGGACGGCATCGGTGAGGCGCAGCTTGCTTTTGAGCAGCTGAAAGCCAAGCTCGAGCAGGAGGGACTTTTTGCAGCAGAGCACAAAAAGCCGCTGCCCGCGTATCCCAAATGCATCGGCGTCGTCACCAGCAAGACCGGCGCGGCACTGCAGGACATTCGCAATGTCATTGGTCGGCGCTGGCCTGCGGCAAAACTTCTGCTCTGCCCGGTCAATGTGCAGGGCTTTGAAGCGGCGCAGCAGATTGCAGATGCCATTGGAAAGCTGGACAAAAGCGGCCGGGCAGACGAAATCATCGTAGCCCGGGGCGGCGGCAGCAGGGAAGACCTCTGGGTCTTCAACGCCGAGGTCATCGCCCGGGCGGCCTACCGCTGCAAAGTGCCGCTCATCAGCGCCATCGGGCATGAGATAGACTTTACCATTTTAGACTTTGTGGCGGACCGTCGCGCGCCGACCCCGTCGGCTGCGGCAGAACTAGCCGTGCCGGATCGTGCAGAGCTTCTGCGGGTGCTGTCCCAGCTGGAACAGAGCTGCCAGAATGCGATGCAGGACCGTCTGGATGCAGCGTCTGGTCGTCTGATGATGGCTGAGCAGCAGCTTTCCTATGATATGACCCGTCGGAAATTGACCGGTGGGCAGGCAGAGCTTGCCGTGAAGCAAGAAAAACTCAAGGCCGCAGCACAGAGTTGCATTCAGCAGCGGCAGGCGCAGCTGCGCCACGCCGCTGCGCTGGCCGACTCGCTCAGCCCCTACCGGGTACTGGGGCGCGGCTATGCGATGGTATACGACAGCAAAGGCAGACTTTGCAGTGCTGATGCACTTGCCGCAGGTGATAAGCTCACCCTGCGCGGTGCAGTACACACAGCAGAATGTACGGTCATGTCCGTGGAGGAACTGAATGAGAGCACCCAAAAGCTTTGAAGACGGCATGGCCCGTCTGGAAACGATCCTGAGCCAGATGCAGAGCGAAGAGACGACCCTTTCCGAGTCGGTCAAGCTCTATGCAGAAGCGGCTTCGCTGATGGAATACTGCCATGCTGCGCTGGAAAAAGCGTCTCTCCAAATGGAGGAGATCGACGCCGCCCGCAGCGAAAAGGCAGACCCCGAAACAGAAGAATAAAAGCAACCAGCTTGCAGGGAGGAACCATTATGGAGAGCGCAGAGTATAAAAAACAGTATGACGAATATCTGGCCCGTGCAGAAAAGGCATTGAGTCAGGCGTGCGAGCGCTATCTTCCTGAGGGATCTGACGTCTGCCGCGCAGCACGCTACAGCCTGCTGGGCGGCGGCAAGCGTATTCGCGCTGTGCTGGTGCTGGCCGTGTGTGATATGCTCCACGGCAATGCCGAGGCAGCTGAGCAGTTTGCAGCCGCAGTCGAGATGCTGCACTGCTATTCGCTCATCCACGATGATCTGCCCTGCATGGATAACGACGATATGCGCCGCGGCAAGCCCTCCTGCCACAAGGCATTCGGCGAATCCACCGCGATGCTGGCCGGTGACGTCCTGCTGACCGAGGCTTTCGAGGCAGTCGCCGGTGCGCCTGCTCCCGCTTCTGTCTGTGTCCACGCGGCACAGGCGCTGGGCGCAGGTGCAGGCAGCCGAGGCATGGTGTACGGTCAGGAACTCGATTTGAAATATGAGGCGCTTGCCGCTACCGAAGAACAGCTCCGTCTCATCCACCGCCACAAGACCGGCGCACTCATCAATGCAGCCATCCAGATGGGTGGTGCTGCAGCACAGGCCGATGAGGTCCAGCGTAAGGCGCTGGAAGCATACGCTTATGGCATCGGTCTCGTGTTCCAGATCGTGGACGATGTGCTGGACGTGACCGGGACCGCCGAGCAGCTGGGCAAACCCATTGGCAGCGACAGCGAAAACGGCAAAACGACTTTTGTCACCCTGTTCGGCGTTGACGGTGCCATGCAGCTGGCGGAAAAGCTGAATGACGAGACCTGCACAGCGCTGCGCGACGCATTCGGCGAAAAGAGTGCGTTTTTGGAGCAGCTGGCCCGCACACTGCTGAACCGCCGCAGCTGAGCCGACCGCATTCTGCGCCGAAGTCGTCTCAAAGATCACACAGGACTACTTGTCGCAAATGCGCTGCTTTTTGAGACGATGGCTGTGGGATTGCGATAAAATTCAAGAAGGTGAACAAACTATGCAATTTATCAAAGAATTGTTCTCGGTCAACGAGATATTGACCGTTTCCATCGTGAGCTGGTTCGTTGCACAGGTACTCAAGACCATCATCAACTTTATCCTGCTGGGCAAGCTCCAGCTCGAGCGGATGTGGGGCGACGGCGGTATGCCCAGTGCCCACAGCGCGACAGTCTGTGCGATGGTCATTGCCGCAGCCCGCAGCGAGGGAGTCAGCTCGGCTATTTTTGCCGTAGCCAGTGTGGTCGCCATCATTACCATGCACGACGCAATGGGCGTACGCCACGAGACGGGCGAGCAGGCCAAGGTGCTCAACCAGATGATCGAAGAGTGGATCGACATCAGCGAAAAGAACTCTCCGTTTTTGCAGAATATGCATCTGAAGGAGATGGTCGGCCATACGCCCCTGCAGGTCATGGCCGGCATGGTCGTCGGCATCGTGGTCGGCTGCCTGTATCCCATGCACCTTGTCTAAGCAAAAACCGGAATTTGAAATGTGAGGAGGATAGTCATTTTATGCATCCTTCATTGCTTCAGAATATTTCACAGCCTCGTGACCTGAAGCGCTTGAGCAGCGCGCAGATCCAGCAGCTCTGCGGCGAGATCCGTCAGTTTCTGCTGGACAGCGTATCCAAAACAGGCGGTCATCTTGCTTCCAATCTCGGTGCGGTCGAGTTGACGGTAGCACTCCACCGTGTCTTTGAGACTCCTCAGGATGCTTTTGTGTTTGACGTAGGACATCAGTGCTACACCCATAAGCTCCTGACCGGGCGGTATCAGCGCTTTGGCACCTTGCGGAAGCTGGACGGCCTTTCGGGCTTTCCGAATCCCAATGAGAGCGCCCATGATGCTTTTATCGCCGGACACGGCAATACGGCCCTTTCTGTTGCCATCGGCATCGCATGGGCCAAAAAGCTAAAAGGGGAGCCGGGCCATGTGGTGGCCATCATCGGCGACGGTGCATTCACCGGCGGCATGGTCTACGAGGGAATGAACAATATCGGAAAGCTGGACAATCTTCTGGTCATCCTCAACGACAATAAAATGTCCATTTCCCACAATGTCGGTGCGCTGGCAGGCTATCTGAGCCATCTGCGCACCACGAACGGCTATTTTACGGCCAAGGAAAATGTCAACAGTTTCCTGAACGGTGTGCCTGTCATCGGAGCGCCCATCAAAAGCGTTCTTCAGAACAGCAAAAAAGCGATCCGCCGGGCCATGTGCCATTCCACGATGTTCGAGGATATGGGTTTTCACTATTTTGGCCTCATCGACGGCCACGACGAGCCGGAACTGGAGCGCATTTTCCAGACCGTTTGTGCTCAGCCCGGGCCGACGCTGCTCCATGTCGTGACGAAAAAGGGCAAGGGCTATGCGCCTGCTGAGTCGAACCCCGGCAATTACCATGGCGTTTCCAGGTTCGACCCGACCAGCATCCCCGACCCCGAGGTCGCTCCGGCAGAGTCGTTCTCGAGTGCCTTTGGCCGGACGCTCAGCGCCGCCGGAAACACCGACAAGACCCTCTGTGCCATTACTGCCGCCATGAAATACGGCACAGGTCTGCAGTTTTTCAGTCACGCCCATCCGGAGCGCTTCTTCGATGTCGGCATGGCCGAACAGCATGCCGTGACCTTTGCAGCCGGTCTGGCCAGCAAGGGGATGCTGCCGGTGGTCTGCATTTATTCGACCTTCCTGCAGCGCAGCTACGACCAGATCATCCATGACGTCAACCTTCTGCATGAAAATGTCGTCTTCGCGGTGGACCGTGCAGGTTTCGTCCCCGAAGACGGGGAGACGCACCAGGGCATCTACGACCCGGCTTTTCTCAGCCAGACCGGAATGCCCATCTATTCGCCTTCAAACTACGAAGAACTGCGGCATTGGCTTCCCATCCTGCTGAGCCATGAGATGCAGGGTCCCCGGGCCATCCGTTACCCCCGCGGCGGAGAGAGCAAAGCTCTGGCAAAATACGGCTGCTCAGGCAAGGAGTACGATAAACTCATTTTCACACCGGGTGCAAAAGCCGCACTGGTGAGCTACGCCGACGAGGTAGAAGATGTTCTTGCAGCGGCAGAGATGCTGGCCAAAGAGGGCATCCCCTGCGATGTTTATAAGCTGGTGCGCATCTTCCCGTTTGAGGAAGAACTGATCCATGACCTTTCTTCCTATCCCGTCGTTCTGATGGCCGAAGAGTGTGTGGCTTGCGGCGGCATCGGCGAACATCTTGCCCGCGCCCTGCAGGATGCTGGCTGGCAGGGCCGGTATATCCACCGTGCCGTGAGGGAGCTGTGTCTGCCTCATGCGACGGTGCCTCAAATCAAACAGGCGACCGGTCTGGATGCCGCACATCTGGCCGAGGCCGTGCGGGAAGCAGACCCGAAAGGAGAGAAAACACTTTGAAAATTCGTTTGGACCAATATCTGGTGCAGCACGGCATGATCCAGAGCCGTGAGCGCGCCAAAGCCCTCATCATGGCCGGTGTCGTTTTTGTCAACGAGCAGAAGGTGGACAAGGCTGGTGAGATGATAAAGGAAGACGCCAAGGTCGAGGTGCGCGGCCACGACATCGGCTATGTCAGCCGCGGCGGCCTCAAGCTGGAAAAGGCAATGCAGTGCTTTCCTCTGACGCCGAACGGCAAGGTCTGTATGGACATTGGTGCATCCACCGGCGGCTTTACCGATTGTATGCTGCAGAACGGCGCGGTCAAGGTCTATGCCGTGGACGTCGGTTACGGTCAGCTGGCATGGAGCCTGCGCACCGACGAGCGCGTCGTCAACATGGAGCGCACCAACATCCGCAATGTCACGCTGGACATGCTGGCAGAGCCTATTGAGTTTTTTAGCGTAGATGTGTCGTTTATCTCGCTGCATCATATCTTCCCGGTGGCGCAGGCCATCACGACGCCCGACGCAATGGGCGTCTGCCTCGTCAAGCCTCAGTTCGAGGCTGGCCGCGAGAAGGTGGGTAAAAACGGTGTCGTCCGCGACCCTGCCAC
>OKSR01001008.1_pt1 | contig 10950 bp, 8 predicted proteins | sample 1606491 | NCBI WGS metagenome assembly OKSR01 (sample SAMEA3879605, study PRJEB24766) | human gut metagenome | biome: human-associated habitat; feature: feces | place: USA | collected 1985/1987 | reverse complement strand
AAGAAAATGCTGGCATTGGCATTTAACGGAATTTCTTCTTTCAGTGTGAAGCCGATCAGCATGATCCTGGGAGCCGGTGTGATCATTGTAATATTAAGCATTCTTGCGGCAATCTATGCACTGATCTCTTATTGCACCGGACATGTGGTACCGGGATGGACTTCTTTGATTCTGTCCATCTGGTTCTTGGGCGGTATTCAGCTGATGGCCGTCGGACTGGTAGGTCAGTATATCGGCAAAATCTACATTGAAGTAAAACATCGTCCCAGATATAACATCGAAAAGGTACTGAAATAATGAATTATAAAAAAAGCATTTTAAGTGTTGTATTGTGGTTCGTTTATGCAATAATAGTGGGCACCGGAATGGTAGGCACGGCTATGGCCGTGACCCTGCCTGCGTACGGTGCCCTTATTATCACAGGGGTTTGGCTTGCGGTGACAGGACTGGCTGTGTTTCTGCTACATAGATTTTTGGAGAAAACAAAGCCCCCATTTTCGGAAGACAGACAACAGATAAAACTGATCGCGGAAAGCCTGTTGGTGGTTGCGCTGATCGCAGCCGGCATTGTACTTCGTACCGGAGAAATCATGCGGTATGATCTGTCCGCAGGGGGCGGAAATATCTGGTTTGATACCGTCATGGTTACTGAGAATACACAAATTCCGCAGGTGGTGCATGGAGCGGTATATTTTTATCTGCAGGTATTACATGGTCTGCTGGTTTTTCTGGGCAATAAAATGACAGCGGCTCTGATCCTTCAGGTGATATTGCAGATTCTGTCCGGAATTTTTCTCTATTTTGCATTAAGAAAAATGTCGGGTGCGGTAACAGCAGTGGTGACATTCGTGCCCGGTGATCTCAGAGGTGGTTATTCTGGGACCGGAAACGCTGTACATACTTCTGTGGATGATTGGGTTGTGCATAACAGCAGAGTCCATGGATCATTTTGTACAGTCGGGAGCTGAACCGGGGATCCGCTCCGTAATCGGTTTCTTTTTTGCAGGGGTAGCTACGGGCGTTCTGGGATATCTGGATGTTATGGGTTTTTTATTATTGCTACCGATATTTTCTGTGATTTTTTTGGTAACACAGGAGAAGATTCGACTGGCTCGTAAAATCGGTGCGGCTATCCTTGGAATTGTGGGAAGCCTTGCGGGCTTTTTGCTTTCCATAGCTTTAGATGCCGTAGGCAGCGGTAAAATGATGGAAAATGTACTGGCAGCATGGGGAAAGGTCTATCTTCCGGAAAATTTTGTATTACCGGTAACCATTGAAAACGATAATGCGATAACCATTGCAGTAGTTGCGATTCTCGGAATCGGAGTTTTTGGATTTTGGTGCCGGAAGAGCCTGGAAAGACAATCCGTGTGGCTGGTAATTGCCCTTTCCCTGGGTGGGATGATCTGTTATGGAATGACGAGTGCGGAAATGCAGGGATTTACTTTGCTGTATCTGATCATAGCTGTGGTGGCCGGTGCAGGAGTACAGGCTGTCCTGCCGTATGAGCTTACACAACAGAATGCATTGCAGCAAGTCCGGGGAGCAGTCGAAGAACCTACGGCGGAAACCAAGCCGAAGAAACGACAGCTTAAGATACAGGATCTGGAGGAAGAAGGGCTTCCTGCAGAAACGGACAATAAAGTGCAATTGATCGAGAATCCGCTTCCGGTTCCGAAAAAACATGTTCCCAAAGTGTTGGATTATAAATTGAATGATGATGTCTCCGATTTTGATTATCCTGTAGCGGATGATGATGATTTTGACCATTAAAATTGTGTGATGAAAAGCAGAAAAACGGACACACTAAAGGCGATACTTTAAAAAAGGTATCGTCTTTTTTATTTTTAAGAAAGGCCGGTAAAAGTATGAGTGATATGAAAAGTGAAAAAGAAAAAGCGGAAGCGGAAGAACACAGAGATGAACGGATCGAAAAAACCGGACAGATCACCCTGCAGGATCATGCGGGGGAACAGAAGATACATTTGCTTACGATCATCGGAGAAGTGGAAGGGCATGAGAATCTTGCAGGGAATTCCAAGACGACGAAATATGAACACATTCTTCCTCAGCTTGCGGCAATCGAAGACAGTGAAGAAATCGGCGGTGTGCTGGTGCTGTTAAATACTATGGGTGGAGATGTGGAAGCGGGACTTGCCATTGCTGAAATGCTGGCGTCGTTGAGTAAACCTACAGTATCTCTGGTCCTGGGAGGCAGCCATTCCATAGGCGTTCCCATAGCAGTCAGCTGTAAATATTCTTTTATTGTCCCAACGGGAACTATGGTGATACATCCGGTACGGACGAACGGTATGGTGATCGGTGTTCCACAGACTTTTGAATATTTTAAGCTGATCCAGGACAGAATTACGGGATTTGTGTGTCAACATTGCAGGATCAGCCGACAGAAGCTGGAAGATCTCATGATGGAGACCGGATTCCTGACGAAAGATGTCGGCAGTATCCTGGTAGGAGAAGATGCTGTGAAACACGGTATCCTTGATGAAGTGGGCGGGATTGACCGCGCAATCCGAAAGCTTCGGGAGATGATGGACAGCAATATAAAAAAGGATGACAAGGCAGTGGAAAAATGATATACTTCTAATTATGACTATTAGGCTAACGTAAAAGAAAAGCATCGTAGATGCGATTTTACTAATGCGGTTCTGAATAGTTATATTCGTATTAACATTAAAGTTAGGGGTATGATGACATGGCATCTTCATCAGGCAAAAGAACATCATCTTCCGGCAGGACAAGAAAAAGTACGACGAGCAGCCGCAACAGGCAGGCGCAGAGATCTGCACAGGACAGTGAACTTTTTCACGAGATTGGTCTGATCGTCCTGTTTGTTGCGATGTTGATATTATTTTGTTGCAATTTTGGTATTATCGGTCCGGTTGGCAATGCAATCAGTGGGGTCTTATTTGGCATTTTCGGATTCACTGCGTATATTGCGCCTATTGTAATATTTCTGGCGGTGGCTTTCTGGTTCGCCAATGAGGGGAACCCAACTGCTGTGCGGAAAATGATCGCCGGTGTCGTATTGTTTTTAATGATCGGTGTAGTATGCGATCTGATCACGAAGACTGCCGGTTCCATGGAACAGTACGATATCAAGCTGTTATATACGAACTGCAGCACCGGCAAAAAAGGCGGCGGTATTCTGGCAGGCAGTATCTGTTATCTGTTGTTACATTATCTGGAGACCGTAGGAACAGTGCTGGTAGTGCTTTTGTGTTCATTGATCAGTCTGATCCTGGTAACAGAGCGATCCTTCTTAAACAGTATGCGTAACGGCGGCGACAGGATCCGAGAAATGTCCAGAGAAGACGCGGTGCGTAGACGAGAGAATGCCGAAATCCGCAGGCAGGAGCAGGAAGAGCGTACTTCCCAAAGAGAGGAAGCACGCCGCATCCGCGAAGAGGAGCGCCGGATCCGTGAAGAAGAGCGAAGACTTCGCGCTGAGGAGAAAGAGAACGAACAGATCCTGAATGCTGTTCCCCGCAGAGAGAAAAAGGTGACAGGAGTCATGATGGATACCTCCTTAAAAAAGCAGGATACACAGCCTGCCGGCAGACGGGATGATATCCATGAGATCGTATACGAAGAGGATGCACAGGAAGCTCCTGAAGTGGAAGAGACCCGGGTGACTTCCAGTGATTTTGATAAAATCAATGTGACGGATATGCATCAGGTGACGATGCAGGAAGCAGTGGGGGAGGCTTCTTATGAAGATATACCGGTGGAGGAAGTAAGCAGCGCAGCTACGTTTAAAAAGCCTTTTGAACGCAGAGAGTCCTGGCAGGAGGAAGCGGCGCTTCTGACGCCCCAGGCGGAAGCTATCAGGATCCATAAGGAAGACATTCCGGAGCATGAGGAGACACCTGCAGAACCGGCTGAGAGCCGCGTACGCCCGAAGATCACGGCACCGGAGCCTCCTAAGGGGAATTCCCTGGCGGAAGACCAGATACATAAGGATATTGCAAAGGCAGCCAAACAGCCCACGGCAGAATACCGGATCCCTCCTTTGAGTCTGTTACAGAAGGGAAAGGCGTCTACGGGAGATTCTTCCAGAGAATTAAAAGAGACTGCCATGCGCTTGCAGCAGACACTGAATACTTTCGGTGTGAAGGTAACGATCACCGATATCAGTCAGGGCCCTAGTGTTACCCGGTATGAATTACAACCGGAGCAGGGGGTAAAGGTATCTAAGATCGTAGGTCTGGCAGACGATATCAAATTGAATCTGGCAGCCACGGATATACGTATCGAGGCACCAATCCCAGGCAAGGCTGCCATCGGTATCGAAGTCCCGAACAAAGAAAATATGACAGTAGCACTCCGTGATCTTTTAGAGAGTAACGAATTTCAGGAATTTAATTCCAACATAGCTTTTGCCGTAGGTAAGGATATTGCTGGCAAGACGGTAGTAGCGGATATTGCCAAGATGCCCCATATGCTGATCGCCGGAGCTACCGGTTCCGGTAAATCCGTATGTATTAATACTCTGATCATGAGTATTTTGTACAAGGCACATCCGGATGATGTAAAACTGATCATGGTAGACCCTAAGGTTGTAGAACTGAGTGTGTATAACGGCATTCCTCATCTGCTGATCCCGGTAGTGACAGATCCCAAGAAGGCATCTGCTGCATTGCATTGGGGTGTCAGTGAGATGGAAGATCGTTACCGGAAGTTCGCGGATTATAATGTCCGTGATCTGAAGGGCTATAATAAAAAGATAGAGACCATGCCTGTTTGCGAGGGAGAGGAACGGCCTAAGAAGATGCCGCAGATTGTTATTATCGTAGATGAACTTGCGGATCTGATGATGGTATGTCCCGGCGAGGTAGAAGAATCCATCTGTCGTCTGGCACAGCTTGCCAGAGCGGCAGGGATCCATCTGATCATTGCTACCCAGCGACCCAGCGTGGATGTCATCACCGGTCTGATCAAGGCGAACATGCCCAGCCGTGTGGCGTTCTCCGTATCCAGTGGCGTGGATTCCCGTACAATCCTGGATATGAACGGAGCCGAAAAACTTTTGGGAAAAGGAGATATGCTGTTCTACCCTCAGGGCTATTCGAAGCCGGCCCGTGTACAGGGAGCTTTCGTATCGGATAAGGAAGTATCCGATGTGGTGGATTATCTGAAAAATCAGAGCCTTGGCAATGTCTATAACAGCTATGCCGAGGATATAGAAGAAAAGATTAAAAATATCGGCTCATCGGGAGGCTCTTCCGGAAGCGGATCCGGCGGTGGCAACGACAGAGACGAATATTTTGAGGAAGCCGCGCGTTTTATTATAGACAAGGATAAGGCATCCATCGGAATGCTGCAGCGTGTGCTTAAGATCGGCTTTAACCGTGCCGCCAGGATCATGGATCAATTGTGTGAGTACGGCGTGGTCGGCGAAGAAGAAGGCACAAAGCCCAGAAAGGTACTTATGAGTATGGAACAGTTTGAACAGTTGTTAGAGGAAATCTGACATGGAGAACTGTCTGAATAAACGGAGGGAAAATATGAAAACAGATATTGAAATCGCACAGGAAGCGGTCATGGAACCGATCACGAACGTTGCGGCAGGTATTGGCATCGATGCAGATGACCTGGAGCTTTACGGCAAGTACAAAGCAAAACTTTCTGAGGAATTTCTGGAAAAAATACAAGCTCGTCCCAATGGAAAATTGATTCTGGTAACAGCAATCAACCCGACTCCCGCCGGAGAGGGCAAGACGACCACCACGGTAGGATTGGGAGAAGCTTTCGGACGAATGGGGAAAAAAGCAGTGATCGCTCTCAGAGAGCCATCTCTTGGTCCCTGTTTCGGTATCAAAGGCGGTGCAGCCGGCGGTGGATATGCTCAGGTAGTACCTATGGAGGAACTGAATCTTCATTTTACCGGAGATTTCCATGCAATTACTTCTGCAAACAATCTGCTGGCAGCACTTTTGGACAACCATATCCAGCAGGGCAATGAACTTGGCATTGATACCAGACAGATTATCTGGAAGCGCTGTGAAGACATGAATGATCGTGTCCTGCGTAATATCGTAGTGGGGCTGGGCAATAAGACAGACGGCTATGTCAGAGAGGATCATTTTGTCATCACTGTGGCCAGTGAAATTATGGCAATTCTGTGCCTGGCTGACGATCTGAAGGATCTGAAGGATCGTCTGTCCCGTATCGTGGTGGCCTATAACTATCAGGGAGAACCGGTAACGGCAGGTCAGCTGAAGGCAGTAGGCGCTATGGCAGCTTTGTTAAAGGATGCTATAAAACCGAATCTGATCCAGACACTGGAGCATACCCCTGCGCTGGTGCACGGCGGACCGTTTGCCAATATTGCACATGGATGTAATTCTGTCAGAGCGACCAAAGCTGCCATGAAGATGGCGGATTATTGTATTACGGAAGCCGGTTTCGGCGCCGATCTGGGTGCGGAGAAGTTCTTTGATATCAAGTGCCGTAAAGCCGGACTTACCCCTGATGCGGTTGTACTGGTAGCAACGATCCGCGCATTGAAATACAATGGCGGTGTAGCAAAAGCGGATCTGGGTGCAGAGAATCTGGATGCCCTGAAAAAGGGTATTGTCAACCTGGAGAAACATATTGAGAATCTGCAGAAATATGGTGTACCCGTAGTTGTGACCCTGAATTCCTTCATCACGGACAGTGCGGCAGAGACTGCTTATGTCAGAGATTTCTGTGAAGCAAGAGGTTGTGAGTTTGCACTCTCGGAAGTATGGGAGAAGGGTGGCGAAGGCGGAATCGCTCTGGCTGAAAAAGTATTAAAGGCAATGGAAGAGAAAGAGAATGATTTCCATGTCCTCTATGAGGATGAAATGCCTCTTGCGGATAAGATCACAAAAATTGCGAAGGAAATCTACGGTGCATCCGGCGTAAACTTTGCACCTGCTGCTGTAAAGCAGTTAAAACGACTGACGGAGCTGGGCTTCGGTAATCTGCCGGTATGTATGGCGAAGAATCAATATTCCCTGTCGGATGATCCCACACTGTTAGGAAGACCATCCGGATTTGAATTAAACGTAAGAGAGGCTTATGTATCTGCCGGCGCCGGTTTTGTCGTAGTACTCACCGGTGCGGTCATGACCATGCCGGGACTGCCCAAGGCACCTGCTGCCTACAATATTGATGTGGATAACAATGGGAAGATCACAGGATTATTCTAGTAAGGAGGACTGGTGTCCCATGGCACAGTTGATAGATGGAAAAGCTATTTCCGCACAGATCAAAGAGGAAGTAAAAGAAAAAGTTGCAGCTTTAAAAGAGCAGGGGCGTGAAGTGACTCTGGCTGTGATTCAGGTAGGAGCCGATCCGGCTTCTTCCGTATATGTTCGAAATAAGAAAAAAGCATGTGAATACGTGGGTGTTCGTTCTCTGGCGTATGAACTTCCGGAGGAGACCACAGAAGAAAAGCTTCTGGAGCTGATCCGAGAAATGAATGACAGAACGGATGTGAACGGCATTCTGGTGCAACTGCCGTTACCCAAACACATTGATGAGGAAAAGGTACTGGATGCCATTTCTCCTTTAAAGGATGTGGACGGATTCCATCCGCAGAATGTCGGTGCGCTCTGTATCGGCAAACCGGGATTTGTATCCTGTACACCTGCCGGTGTGATCCAGCTCCTTAAGAGATCCGGCATTGAGATTGCCGGTAAGGAATGTGTTGTTGTTGGCAGAAGCAACATTGTAGGCAAACCGATGGCACTTTTATTGTTACGGGAGAACGGTACGGTTACCGTGGCTCACAGTCGCACAAAGGATCTGAAGGAAGTGACAAAGCGGGCGGATATTCTGGTAGTTGCTGTAGGCAGACCGAAAATGATCACCGCTGATTATGTCAAAGAGGGTGCCGTTGTGATCGATGTCGGCATTCACCGGAACGAACAGAATAAATTATGTGGCGATGTGGATTTTGACAGTGTGGAGCCTGTATGCGGAGCGATCACCCCGGTTCCCGGTGGCGTAGGCCCCATGACCATAGCCATGTTGATGAATAATTGTCTGGAATCCGTTTCTTTGCAGGCAATAAGAGGATAATCGTATGAAGTGTCCGAATTGTGGGGCAGAGATGGAGGAAGGAAAGCTTTACTGTGAGCATTGCGGTGAAGATATTCATATTGTCCCTGATTTTGAACCGGAAGTAGAATACAATATGGAACAGACGCTGAGTGACATTGCGAAGGAAATGGAGCCGAAACCTGCGGAGGAGGAAGAACCTGTTCATTCCGAATCACAGGATTGGGATGAACTCCCGGAAAGCCATGTTTCACAGCACCCATTTCGATGGAAATTTATAGTCCTTGTGCTGGTTCTGCTGGTGGTTGCTGTGGTATGTACCGGTTTTGGGATTTCTTATTCCCATTATCATTCCGCAGACTATCAGGCAAAATGCGCCAAAGATTATGTTTCATTAGAGGAATATGATCAGGCGGTCGCCTGTTATGAAAGAGCACTGGAACTGGAACCCGAAAACATTACTTTTAAATTTGAACTGGCAGATATTTACTTCCGGAAAAACAATAAGATAGAGTACGAATATTTACTCAGGGAAATCGTGGCAGATCCCGAGGCTAATTCCGAACAGCTGGAGACTGCTTACGGAAAACTGATTGCCATATATGCGGCCAGAGAAGATTATAAAACCATAAATGATCTTCTGCAAAGCTGCGGTAATGTAAACATTATGAGTAAGTACCAGAGTTATATGGCCATGGAACCGGAATTCAATCTTCAGGAGGGATATTATACCAGTATTCAGCCGCTGAAATTGACTACTTTCGGAAGCGGGAAAATTTATTATACCATGGACGGAAGCAAACCCGGAGAGAACAGTTCCCTGTATACCGCACCTATTTTGCTGGAAAATGGGGATTATTGTATTAAAGCAATATACATCAATGAGAACGGAATTGAAAGTCCGGTGGTGACCAAAAATTATCATATTGAAATTGATGAATTGAGCGCACCGGAGGTCACGACTGTCAGCGGTGACTATGAGTTTCCGATCAACATTGAAGTGACAGATGGAAATGATGTCTATTATACGACGGACGGTTCCGATCCTACGCAGAATTCTGCCGTATATTCCGGACCGATTCCCATGCCTTTGGGAAAATCGACTTTTCGTTTCATACGGATCGCAGAAGGAAGAAAAAGCGATATCGTTGAAAAAAGTTATAATCTGGTTATGAATACAGACTTCATGCCGGAAGATGCCGTTAAAAAAGTTGTGAACCATGCAATACAGAGTGGCAAAATATCAGAGGAGTCCGGCAGCTTTGATGAGTCCGGAGCAGCATATCTGTATCAATATCAGTATGTGACCAACATAAATAAAATAGATGATTTTTATGTCATCGCAGAAATCTACAGAGGTGAAGACGGAACCGACACAAAGACAGGAAATCTGTTTGCCGTAAATGCCTATAATCAGGAACTGTATAAACTGCAGGTGGACGAAAGTGGTCGCCGTTATACTCTGGTGGCTGTTTCAGATATATAAAATCCTATATAAATCCTAACAGAAGGGACGGAAAAGAGAAATGTATAAGATCGTAAAAAAACAGGAGCTGACAACCAACATCTATCTGATGGAGGTAGAGGCAAAAAGAGTGGCGAAGACCTGTGAACCCGGTCAGTTTGTCATCGTAAGAATGGACAGTGAAGGAGAGAGAATCCCTCTGACTATCTGTGATTACAACAGAGAAAAAGGAACCATCACAATTGTGTTCCAGACGGTAGGCGCGGGAACCAAAATGATGGCACAGTTAGAAGAAGGGGAATATTTCCATGATTTTGTAGGCCCTTTAGGACGTCCTTCCGAACTTGTGGAGCAGCCTCTGGAAGAAGTAAAATCCAAAAAGATCCTCTTCGTTGCAGGTGGTGTAGGAGCAGCACCGGTATATCCCCAGGTGAAATGGCTGCATGAGCATGGAATCGCTGCAGATGTTATCGTAGGAAGCAAGACCAAGGATCTTCTGATCCTGGAAAAGGAAATGGAATCTGTAGCCGGAAATCTTTATGTGACCACGGATGACGGTTCCTACGGAAGAAGTGGTATGGTAACCCAGACGATAAAAGATCTGGTAGCAGAAGGCAAAAAATACGATCTGTGTATTGCTATTGGCCCCATGATCATGATGAAGTTTGTATGTTTATTAACCAAAGAACTGGAGATTCCGACCGTTGTCAGCCTGAACCCCATTATGGTAGATGGAACGGGAATGTGTGGTGCCTGTCGTGTAACGGTCGGTGGCAAGGTGAAATTTGCCTGCGTGGACGGCCCAGAGTTTGACGGACATGAAGTGAACTTCGACGAGGCAATGAGACGTCAGCAGATCTACAAGACCGCAGAGGGACGTGCAATGCTGGCCCTGGAAGAGGGCGAGACCCATCACGGCGGCTGTGGCAACTGCCAGTAAGCTTTTAGACGGAAAGTCTGAACACGATAAAACAGAAAGGCATGGTTAAATAAAATGGATGTATTAAAGAGAATTCCTGTCAGAGAACAGGATGCAAAGGAACGTGCTACCAACTTCAAGGAGGTATGTCTCGGATATAATAAAGAGGAAGCAATGGAAGAGGCTTCCCGCTGCATTAACTGTAAAAACGCACAGTGCGTAAAAGGCTGTCCCGTAGCCATCCAGATCCCTCAGTTCATTGAACAGGTGAAGAACGGCAATATCGAAGAGGCTTATCGTATCATCAGCGAATCCAGCGCACTTCCCGCTGTCTGCGGTCGTGTATGCCCGCAGGAGAGCCAGTGTGAAGGAAAATGTATCCGCGGTTTCAAGGGGGATCCCATCTCCATCGGTAAACTGGAGCGTTTCGTTGCAGACTGGGCAAGAGAAAACGGTATCAAACCCACACCGGCAGCACAGAAGAACGGCAAAAAGGTAGCTGTCATCGGTTCCGGCC